>Ga0123357_10005460_pt1 | contig 15231 bp, 10 predicted proteins | sample TergutEmb28metaG_FD_89873 | JGI IMG/M metagenome (GOLD analysis project Ga0123357, IMG submission 89873) | Embiratermes neotenicus P4 segment gut microbial communities from Petit-Saut dam, French Guiana - Emb289 P4 | ecosystem: Host-associated > Arthropoda: Insects > Digestive system > Gut ... | reverse complement strand
CTGCGGGTGCCGGAATCGCTGAAGGTGCTCATCAGCGGCCCGCTGCGGGCCGGCGTGCATCCGAAAGACGTCATGCTCGCCTTGATCGGCGACCTCACCGCCGACGGGACGACGTACTACTCGGTCGAGTTCCATGGGCCTTGGGTCGAGTCGCTGTCCACCTCGCAGCGCATGACGCTGTGCAACCTGGCGATGGAGACGGGGTCGAAGAACGCGTTCGTCCCGCCGGACGCCGAGACCATGCGTTATCTCGCCGAGCACGGCGTGGACCCCGACACGGTCGCCCCGCTCGCTTCCGACGCCGACGCCGTGTTCGAGCGGGTTGTGGAACTCGACGGCGCCACGCTCGAGCCGCAGATCTCGATCCCGCACAACGTCGACACCGTGGTCGGGATCAGCCAGGTCGCCGGCACGAAGCTGGACCAGGTGTTCGTCGGCTCGTGCGCGAACGCCAAGTACGACGACCTCGCCATCGTCGCGAAGTGCCTGGCGGGCAAGCGGATCGCGCCCGGCGTGCGCATGATCGTCACTCCGGCGTCGGCGGACATCATGGCCCGGGCGGCCGCCGACGGGATCGTCACCACGCTCATCGAAGCGGGCGCCATGCTCACCAACCCGGGCTGTGGCGCCTGCGCGGGGAACGGTGGGGTGATGGCTGACGGTGAGGTGACGCTGTCCACCGCGAACCGCAATTTCCGCGGCCGGATGGGCAGCTACGAGTCGAGCATCTACCTCGCCAGCCCGGCGGTCGCGGCCGCCTCGGCGCTCACCGGCCGGATCACCGACCCAGCGGAGGTGCTGGCATGAACCTGGTGGAGAAAATCCTCGCCCGCGCGAGCGGTCAGGAGCGAGTCGCGCCCGGGGACGTCGTGGTGGCCGATGTGGACCGGCTCATCATGCATGATCTGAGCGCCTACCTGACCGGCAAGGTGTACGACGAGCGGGTCGGCAAGACGCTGCCCTACCCGGATCGCGTGGTCACCGTGTTCGACCACCATTTCGCGCCGCCGACCGAGGCGACGGCGGACATACTCAATCGCACCCGGGCGTGGACGGCGGCGCACGGCACGCGGCTGTTCGACTGCGGCAACGGGAACATCCACAACGTCATCATGCAGAACGGCCTCGCGTTGCCCGGCCAGATCGTGGTCGGCTCGGACAGCCACACCCCCGCCCACGGGACGGTTGGGGCGCTCGCGGTGGCGCTGGGCAACGACTCGCACGCCGGCACGGTGATGCCCTACGGGAAGGCGTGGTTCCGGGTCCCGGAGCTCATTCAGATCCACCTGTCGGGGAGCCTGCCGGCGGGGACCACCCCGCGCGACGTCTCGCTGTGGCTGGTCAAAGAACTCGGCGAGGGCTCGGTCATCTACAAGGCGCTGGAGTTCACCGGCCCGTTCATCGCCGGCCTGGGTTTCTGGGACCGCTGGCTGTTCCCGCTGCTGTGCGTGGACCTCGGCGCGAAATGCGGCTACATCGAGCCCGACGAGGTGACCCGGGAGTTCGTCGCGGGGCTGCCGAACGGCCGGCTCGACCTGCTGGTCAACGGCGACGGCGACCCGGTCGATGACGTGCGCCGCTTCGAGGTGGGCGCGCTGGCGCCGCAGGTCGCGGAGCCGCCGACGGTCGGCAATGTGCGCGACATCGACGAGGTGGTCGGAACGCCCATCCAGTGGGCCGAGCTGGGCGGGCACTGCGGCGGCCGGCTGGAGGATTTCCGGCTGGCGGCGTCGATCCTGCGCGGCCGGCGGATCCACCCGGCGGTCAAGCTCAACTTGGTGCCCGGCAGCCGGGAGGTGTTCCGCCAGGCGCTTGAACTGGGACTGGTCGCCGAGCTGCACGCGGCCGGCGGCACCTGGTTCCCGCCCAGCACCGGGTCGAACCAGACCGCGAACATGGGGGCGATGTCCGCCGGCGAGGCGATGATCTCGACCCAGTCACGGAACTTCCCCGGCCGCAACGGCAGCAGCCAGGCCGCGATGCACCTCGGCTCCGCGCTCACCGTCGCGGCGTCGGCGCTGGCCGGCGCGATCGCCGACCCCCGCGCGTTCGAAGCGTCCAGGAGCGCCCAATGAGTGAGTTCGTCAGTCGTTTCGAGGGCCGCTGCTGGAAGTTCGGCGACAACATCCCGACGGACGCGCTGGTCAAGTCACGGTACGTGCTCGAACCCATGGACGAGATAGTCAAACACGTCCTCGAGGACCACAACCCGCGTTTCGCGAGCGAGGTGGGCCCCGGCGACATCGTCGTGGCCGGGCACCATTTCGGGCAGTCCTCGGGCCGCGCGATCGCCGCCAAGGCGCTCAAAGCGACGGGAATCAGCTGCGTCGTGGCGAGCGCGTTCTCACGCACCTTCTACCGGAACTGTTTCGAGATCGGCCTGCCGTCGATGGAGGTCTCGGGGGTGGGGGCCATTGTGGCGGACGGCGATCACCTCGTCGTCGACGTCGCCATCGGCTTTTTCCGCAATGAGACGTGCGGGATTGAGCGGCAGGTGCCACCCGCCCCGCCGTTCCTGCTGCGGATGCTCGCCGCGGGCGGTCTGATCGCGCTCACCCAGCGCGACCCCGACTGGGCGCTGGGGACCAATGGTTAGTGGGAGCTTCGGCGCCGGCCCCGGTTGGAAGCGGGCGCTGGCGGCGTCCCAGGTCGATCAATACCAGCGCGCCACCAAGCGGGAGAAGGGCGTGATCCTCGACGCCATTTGCGCGCGGACCGGGTGGCACCGAACCCACGCGCGCCGGGTGCTGCACGAGATCGCGTACGGCGAGGAGCTGATGCCCGGTCGGTGGTCCTGCCAGCGCGACAGCCAGGTGATCGAAGCGCTTCGCGAGTGCTGGCTGATCGCCGGCCGTCCCACCGGGAAACGGTTGGCGCCGATCCTGCCAGCGCTGGTGGAGCGGCTGCGCGCCTTCGGCGAGTTGGACCTCGACGATGACGCCGCTCGCCGGTTGGCGCGGATCAGCCCGGCCACCATTGACCGCGCGCTGGCTCCGTCCCGCGCGTCGTCGGTGGGCCGGGGGGGCCGCGCGGTGGGTCGGCTGACGCCACCGCATGTCCGCATCGCTCCCGACACTGAGCTGGGGCGCTGCGATGTGCGCCTGTGGCGCGGCGCGATCGGGCCCGGGTGGGCGTATCTGGTGACCGTCACCGAGCTGGCGACCGGCTGGCAAGAGACCCGGGCGGTGCGCGCCCGACCGGATGATCTGGGGTTGTTCGAGGCGCTCGACGAGCTGACCTCGGCCAGCCCGATCCCGGTGGTCGCGGTGGAGACCGAGCCGATCACGCAAATGATCCGCCGGTACTGGCAGCCCTACTGTCGCCAGCAGCACATCGCGCTGCACCGGCGCGTGGGCAATCCCTCGCCGCGCTCGGAGCGGACCGCGCAGGCGTTCCTGGCCCGGTTCGAAACCGTCGGCCCCCGCCCGTCGCATGACCCCACCCACATGCTGTGGGACCGGCTCGGCGACGGCAACTCGCGGCTGGCCAACCTGTTCGAGGCGAGACAGCATCTGATCCACAAAACCCACCGCGGCGAGGAGAGGGCAGTGCGGAAGTACGACTCGGCCAGCACCCCCTTCCGGCGGCTGACCGGCCACCCCCAGGTGAGCGAGCGCACCGCGGCCGCCGCGCACACCCTGCTGGCCACGACCAACCCGGCCGCGGTGTGCCGGGAACTGGACGCGCTCGCGGCCGAGATCGACCGGTTGTCCGCGCCGGCGGAGTCGAGAGCACGATGAGCGACGGAGGTTTCGATGTCTGACGAGCGGGCCGAGCAGGCGCCCACCATTGATCTGCCCAGCACTGATCTGCCCATCACTGATCTGCGGTCGGCGCTGCGGCGGCTGGCCGGCCATCCCGGCCAATTGCTGCAGACCGATCACCCGGTCGACCCGGACGGCGAGCTGGCGGGGGTGTACAAACGGATCGGCGCGGGCGGCACGGTCGCCCGGCCCACCCGGATCGGCCCGGCGATGATCTTCAACAACGTGCGGGGCCACCCCGGCGCCCGGGTGCTGGTGGGGTTGATGGCGAGCCGGCAGCGGGTGGGGATTCTGTTCGACGCGCCGCCGCAGCGGCTCGCGCAACGCATGGCGCAGGCCTACCAGAACGCTCGCGCGGCGGTCGAGTTCACCGGGCCGGTCGCGCCCTGCCAGCAGGTCGTGCGCCGGGCCGACGAGCCGGGCTTCGACCTGCGCGAGATCCTGCCCGCGCCCACCAACACCGATCTGGACGCGGGGCCGTTCTTCTGCCTCGGGCTGGTGCTGGGCAGCGACCCGGAGCTGGGGCGGGACGTGACCATCCACCGTCTGTGCGTGCAAGGGCGCGATGAGATGACCATCTTCTTCGCCCCGGGACGGCACCTGGACGCGTTCCGCCAGCGCGCCGAGGCCGATGGGCGCCGGTTCGAGATCACCGTGAACATGGGCCTGGACCCGGCGATCCACATCGGGGCGACGTTCGAGGCGCCGACCACCCCGCTCGGCTACGACGAGCTGGCCATCGCCGGCGGGCTGCGCGGCCGGCCGGTCGAGCTCGTCGACGCCGTCACGGTGCGGGAAAAGGCGATCGCGGCGGCCGAGGTGGTCATCGAGGGGTACCTGATCCCCGGCGCGCGGCAGGCCGAGGACCAGCACACCGGCACCGGCCACGCGATGCCCGAGTTCCCCGGCTACAACGGTGCCGCCAACCCGTCGCTGCCGGTGATCAAGGTGACGGCGGTGACCACCCGCGAGCGCCCGATCCTGCAGACCCTGGTCGGCCCCGGCGAGGAGCATGTCAGCCTGGCCGGCATCCCCACCGAGGCCAGCCTCCTGCGCGCGCTCGACGCGGCCATGCCGGGGTTCGTCACCGACGTCTACGCCCATCCCGCCGGGGGCGGGAAGTTCCTGGCGATACTGCGCTGCCACAAGCGCCGCGCGTTCGACGACGGGCGCGCCCGGCAGGCCGGGCTGGTCGCGTTCGGGGTCTATTCGGAGCTGAAGAACGTCATCTTGGTCGACGAGGACGTCGACCTGTTCGACACCGATGACGTGCTGTGGGCGATGCAGACCCGCATGCAGAACAACCGGGACATCATCACCATCCCCGGGGTGTCCGGGCACGTCCTCGACCCCAGCCAGCAGCCGAGCTACGACCCGACCCTGCCCGCCCCGGGCACCACCGCCAAGACGATTTTCGACGCCACCGCGCCGTTCCGGTTGAAGGCGGAGTTCGAGCGGGCGCGCTTCCGGGACGTCGACCCGCGCCCGTTCGCCCCGGAGCTCGGCCTGGACTACCCGTAGCGCGGCCGCCTCGGACCGCCCGTGGCGCGGCCGCTACGGCTCGGGTCGCCCCGCCGCGTCCTGCGCGCCTGGCCGCGCTCAGTCCCCGCCCGCCAAGCCCGGCCTCGCCCGCCGCCAGCGCCTTTGTCGTGACCACGAGCCGCCCGTGGCGACGAGTATGGTGTTGCTTGTTGTGGCCGATTGGCACAACGTCACAACAGAGTTATCACGTCGTGGGATGAGGGCATGGCAGCGGTTCGAGCAGATGGTGTGGGCTCCGTCGGAGCCGGCCCCGCGAATGGTGATTCAACTCCGCCGGGCGCGGTGACATTGCGCGGTTTGATTCTGACCGCATTTCTCCCGGTGACGCTCTTCGAAATCGGCAATGGGGCGATCTCGCCGGTGCTGGCGTTGACCGCTCTGCACCTGGGGGCCAGTCCGGGACGGGCGGCTTTCACGCTGTCGATGCTTGGCGTCGGCCAGGTCGTGGGCGATATCCCGGCGGCGGCGCTGGCCGCGCGCCTCGGCGAGCGCCGCGCCATGATTCTGGGCGCGGTGGTGGCGCTTTGCGCGCAAATCGCGTGCGTGTTCGCGGGCGATGTGTTAGTGCTGGACGCGGCGGTTTTGTGCATCGGTATGGCGACGGCGGTCTTCAGTTTGTCGCGCCAAGCCTATGTGATGGAGTCGGTGCCGCTCGGCTTGCGCGCGCGAGCGATGTCGAGCCTGGGCGGGTCGCATCGCATCGGTCTATTCGCGGGCCCGTTTCTTGGCGCGCTGATGATTACTTTGATAGGGATCCGGGGCGCCTTCTGGGTGGCGGTGGTCGCGTCCGCGGCCACGACCGCGGTGCTGTTGGCGGTGCCCGATGTCCCCGCGAACCGGACCACAGCGCGACGGGATCGCGACTCAGTTGGCGTGCGCGAGGTCTGGCGCGAGCACTGGCGGCTGTTCGTGACGCTCGGCAACGCGCTGATCCTGATCGGCGCGATCCGGGCGGCGCGGCAGACCGTGCTCCCGCTGTGGGCCGCCCACATCGGGCTCAGCGCCCAGCACACCAGTCTTATCTTCGGCATTGCCAGCGCGGTCGATATCTCCTTGTTCTACCCAGCGGGCAAGTGGATGGATCGCGCTGGCAGATTGGCGGTGTCGGTTCCCTCGATGCTGATTCTCGGGGGGTCCATGATGGCGCTGCCACTCACGCGCGACGTGGCTTGGTTCGTCTTGGTCGCGGTTTTGATGAGCGCGGGAAATGGGCTTGGCTCCGGCCTCGTGCTCACCCTCGGCGCCGATGTGGCGCCGTATCGCGGGAGGCTGCGGTTCTTGTCGATGTGGCGGGTGATGGGTGACAGTGGAAACGCGCTCGGCCCGATCGTGGTCTCAGCGGTGGCGGCGCTCTACTCGCTGGCGAGCGGGATAATTGTCGTGGGTGTGTTCGGTCCGCTCTCCGCGCTGGGGCTGCTGGTCTACTCGCCACGGTATTCTCCATACGCCACCTACAAGGGCGCGCGGTTGGCGCGGGGAAACGCTGGGGAGCCGCCGGCCGCGGCCGAGCCGAACGATGGCGTGGCCGTCATCGACGAGCGGGCGGGGCGGCGCAAGCCGTAACATTGCTGCCGTGGTACTAGCCAAAATCTTGCGCGCCGGCGAAGGCAAGACGGTTCGCCGCCTGGCGGGCATCGCCGCGCACATCGAGACGCTCGAAGAGGACTACGTCGAGTTCACCGACGCGGAGCTGCGCGAGCAGACCGACGTGTTCCGCACGCGGTACGCCGACGGGGAGACCCTGGACGCCCTGCTGCCGGAGGCGTTCGCGGTGGTTCGCGAGGCCGCGCGCCGCACCCTGGGGCAGTTCCATTTCAAGGTGCAGCTGATGGGCGGGGCCGCGCTGCACCAGGGGAACATCGCGGAGATGAAGACCGGTGAGGGCAAGACGCTGGTCTCCACGCTGCCGGCGTACTTGAACGCGCTGTCCGGCGACGGGGTGCACATCGTCACCGTGAACGACTATCTGGCCAGCCGGGACGCGGACTGGATGGGCCGGGTGCATCGCTTCCTGGGCCTATCGGTGGGCAAGATCCTCAACGATCTGCCCCCGGAGGCGCGCAAGGCCGCCTACCACGCCGACATCACCTATGGCACGAACAACGAGTTCGGCTTCGACTATCTGCGCGACAACATGGCCTGGACGATGGAGGACCGCGTGCAGCGCGGGCACAACTACGCCATCGTCGACGAGGTCGACTCGATCCTGATCGACGAGGCCCGCACACCGCTGATCATCTCCGGCCCGGCCGAGGAGAACCAGCGCTGGTACACCGAGTTCGCCCGGCTGGCACCGCTGATGCGGCGCGATCAGCACTACGACGTCGAGGAGGGCAAGCGCACCGTCGCGGTCTCCGAGGCGGGCGTCGCGTTCGTCGAGGACCAGCTCGGCATCGACAACCTCTACGAGGCGGTCAACACCCCGCTGGTCGGCTATCTGAACAACTCGCTCAAGGCCAAGGAGCTGTACAAGCGCGACCGCGACTACATCGTCAGCGATGGGCAAGTGCTGATCGTGGACGAGTTCACCGGCCGGGTGCTGCACGGGCGCCGCTACAACGAGGGCATGCACCAGGCCATCGAGGCCAAGGAGCACGTGCAGATCCAGCAGGAGAACCAGACCCTGGCCACGATCACGCTGCAGAACTACTTCCGGCTGTACTCGAAGCTGGCCGGGATGACCGGCACCGCGCAGACCGAGGCCGCCGAGCTGCATCAGATCTACAAGCTCGGCGTGGTGCCGATCCCCACCAACATGCCGATGATCCGCGGCGACGAGAACGACCTGATCTACAAGACTGAGGACGCCAAGTTCGCCGCCGTGGTGGACGACATCGCCGAGCGCCACGACGCCGGGCAGCCGGTGCTGGTGGGCACCGCGAGCGTGGCCAAGTCCGAGCGGCTGTCCTCGCTGCTGCTGCGCCGCGGCATCCCGCACGAGGTGCTCAACGCCAAGAACAACGCGCGGGAGGCGGCGATCATCGCCAACGCGGGGCGCAAGAGCGCGGTCACCGTGTCCACCAACATGGCCGGGCGCGGCACCGACATCATGCTCGGCGGAAACCCGGAGTTCGCCGCCGACATCGCGTTGCGCGAGCGCGGCATCGCCCCCGACGAACAGCCCGAGGAGTATGAGGCGGCCTGGCCGGCGGCGTTGGAGAAGGCCAAGGCGGCCGTCGCCAAGGAGCACGACGAGGTGGTCGACCTCGGCGGGCTGTACGTGCTGGGCACCGAGCGGCACGAGTCGCGGCGCATCGACAACCAGCTGCGCGGCCGGTCGGGCCGCCAGGGCGACCCGGGCGAGTCGCGGTTCTACCTGTCGCTGGGCGACGAGTTGATGGTCAAGTTCAACGGCGAGCGGGTGGCGGCGTTGATGAGCATGCTCCGCCTGCCCGAGGACACCCCGATCGAGAACAAGATGGTGTCCAAGTCGATCCAATCGGCGCAGACCCAAATGGAGCAGCAGAACTTCGAGATCCGCAAGAACGTCCTCAAATACGACGAGGTGATGAACAAGCAGCGCACCGTCATCTACGATCAGCGGCGGCAAATCCTGGAGGGCATCGACCTATCCGACCAGATACGCCCGATGATCGATGACGTCATCACGGGATACATCGAGGGCGCCACCGCGTCCGGGTACGCCGCCGAGGAATGGGATCTCGACGCGCTGTGGACCGCGCTGAAGACGGAGTACCCGATCTCGCTGACCGTGGACGAGGCCATCGAGCAAGCCGGCGGGCACAAATCCGACCTGACCCGCGAGTTCCTGATCGAGGAGATCGTCGCCGACGCGCGCGCCGCCTACGACCAGCGCGAGGAGGACCTCGGCAACGAGGTCACCCGCGAATTCGAGCGCCGGGTGCTGCTCTCGGTGCTGGACCGCAAATGGCGCGAGCACCTTTATGAGATGGATTATCTGCAAGAGGGCATCGGGCTGCGGGCGATGGCGCAACGCGATCCGCTGGTGGAATACCAGCGCGAGGGATTCGACATGTTCGCCGGCATGATGGACGGCATTAAAGAGGAATCGGTCGGCTTCTTGTTCAACCTCGAGGTGCAGGTCGAGGAGGTTACCGGCGGCGCTGGCGCCGAGGAGACGGGCGGGGGAGCCGAGCCGGGGGCGACCGACCAGGGCCCGTCGCTGGACGTCGGGATGCTGGAGGCCGCCGAACTGGAACACGAGCAGGCGGCCCGCGGCAAGCCCGCGACCAGCGCCAAGGTCAAGCCAGCCGCGGCCAAGGCGGCGGCCAAGCCGGCGGCACCTGCGGCGGCGCCCAAGGCGACGGCTGCGGCCAAGTCGGCTGGATCCAAGGCGGCGCGCGGGGCAGACGCGCCGAAGGTCATCGCCAAGGGGTTGCAGCGCGGTGGTGAGTCGGCGCCGTTGACGTACTCCGCGCCGTCGCTCGGCTCGGACGCCCCCGAGGTGCGCCAGGCCGACGCGGACGGGCAGGGCGCCGCGCGCGGCGCCGGCTCCGCCACGGCCCGTCGCCAGCAGGCGCGCGCCAACCCCAACCGCGGCAGCCGCGGCAACCGGGGCGGCGGCTCCGGCAACCGCAGTGGTGGCGGCAAGCGCAAACGCTGACGGTGCCCGGAGCGCGTTCGGCCGTGACCCAGGGCGTTCGGCCGTGACCCAGGGCGCTCAGCCGCGGTCCTCGAACGGATTGACGACGCGCACCCCGCGGATGACGGCTCGGTTGTTGAGGTCCTCGGTCAGCAGCGTCGCGCATCCGCCGGCCACCGCCGCCTCGATGATCAACGCGTCCCAGTAGGAGAGCTGGAACCTGGTCGAGGTGCCGATCGCCGCTGCGACCAGCGCCGCTGAGGTGGCGACCACGGGCAGCGCGCGCAGCTCGTCGATCGCTTGCCTGGCGACATCGGTGGGCACCTTGTTGGTCAGCTTCCGGGTCAGGGTGACGTACAGCTCGCCGAGCACTTGCGCGCTGGTGACGAATGGGGTGTTGGCGATCAGCTCTTGCGCGGTGGCCCGCTTTTCGGGGGAGGCGGTGTCGAAGGCGTATGCCAAGACGTTGGTGTCAATGAAGACCTCAGCGCTCATGGAGGTCGTCCCTGCTCCAGGCGCGGTCCGCCAAGCCGCCGCCCGAGCGCGCGGCGCGTGACAGCTCGACCAGCCGAGCCGCTGCCTGACGCTGGCGCGCGTCGTCAGAGTTGTCGGAGTGGGTGGCGTAGGCGGCGAGAAACTCACGCACCTGGGCGTTGACGGAGGTGTCCTCTTGGATCGCGCGGACGCGGGCCCGGCGGAGCACCGCGTCGTCGATCACCAAAGTGAGATTCGCCATGTGTACCAGTGTGCCACGGGTTATGTGTCACCCTTGCGAGGGAAGCGTCCCGGTATGGAAGGTAACGGTTTGGCCGCAGCTTCCTGTGATGGCTTGACACTTGTGGCCGGGGGGGGGGCAGGGTCACTGCCCAAGGGATCGTGCGCGTCGCCGGTGCTGGCTGGCCAGTTTCGGCGGCTCGGAGATTGGGGGTCTGGAGTGGTCGGGTCTTGGGTCGCGCGTGGGCGGTCGAGCCGGCCGTGGGCCGTGGTGGGCGCGGTCGGGCTGGGCGCTGGGTTGCTGATGGCGGCTGGGGTGTGTTGGGCTGGCCCGGCGGGGGCGGCGACGTCGTTGCGGGCGGTGGATGACTCGGTGGCGGTGGTGGCGGGCGCGGGGGCGGGCTACGCGGATGGGAATGTGCTGGCCAATGATTCGGACGCGTCGGGGAAGGTGCCGGCGTCGGGGCTGACACCGGCGAGTCCGGATGGGACTGTGCTGGTTTCGACGGATCTGGTGCGGGCGCCGAGGTTCGGGGCGGCGTATTTGGGCGCGGATGGCTATTTCCGTTACACCCCGGGCGGGTCGGCGCCGCCGATGTGCCCGGTGACGGACTCGTTCGTCTACCAGATCGCGGACGCGGCCAACCCGGCGGTGTTCTCCCAGGCGACGGTGACCATCGGGTGGGGCGCGGTGTCGCCGGCGGTGGCGGTGAACGACGCGGTGGCGGACCCGACCGGGACGGTGGTGAGCATCGACGTGTCGGCGAATGACTGCGCCGGCGACGGGGCGATCGACTACGGCGTCAACTATGTGGTGACCGGGTTCAGCCAGCCCGGCAAGGGCGAGGCGGTGTTCACCGGGTCGGGGGTGTTCGCCTACACCCCGGACGCGGGGGCGGCCGGGACCGACTCGTTCACCTACACGGTCCGCAACCCGATTTCGGCGACCGGGCAGACGTCCACCGGGACGGTGACGATCACCCTGCCGGCCCCGTCCGCGACTCCGACTCGTCCGCCGCGCCCGGGCGGCGGCGGCCATGGGCGGCCGGTTCCGACGGTGACGGTGACGGTTGGGGGGCCGACGGTGGTGGTGAACAACCCGGTGACGGTGAACGTGGGCGCTGGCGCGGCGAAGAAGTCGTCGAAGTCGTCGGTGAGCGTGTCCTCCAAAGGCGTGACGGTCACGGCGTCGGGCGACGGGTCGTCGGCGTCGGTGTCGGTGTCTTCCAAACCCGGCTCGGGCGGGCTGGTGGTGGTGAACGACCCGGTGTGGGTTCAGCTGGGCTTCGGCGGCCGGCTGGCGACCGGTTCGCCGGTGGGCCCGGCGCAGGGGACGGGGTCGGGCGCGTCGACGGGGTCCGCGGCGTTGCCGGGGACGGGCACGGATGGGGTCGGGGTGGCGGTGGTCGGCGGGCCGGTGCTGGCGGGCGGCGGGTTGTTGCTGTTGTGGCTGCGCGGCGCGGTGCGGCGGCGCCGGCTGGTCGGGGTGTGACGTGGTGGCCGGGGCGGTGGGGGACCGGCTGGCGGGTCTGGTGCGCGGGCGCCGCCGGCGGCTGCTGCTGGCCGGGGTTGGCGCGCTGGCGGTGTGCGGGTTGGCGGTCGGCCTGCTGCTCGGGCTGGGCGGGTCCGGCGGCGGCCGGGCGGGTGGCGCGGCCCGGCCGCCGGTGGTGACGGTGGCGGAGCGGCCGGCCGCGTTGGATCGGGCGGGCGCGTTGGCGGTGTGGAACAAGGCCCGCGGCTCGGCCGGCCTGACGTCGCTGACGGAGGTGTCGTGTCTGGACGATCTGGCCGCGCGGTACGCGGCGGCGGCCGGGGACGCGCCGGTCGGCGCGGTGGCGCCGACGCCGACGCTGGCCCCCCAGGTGGGTCCGGGTGGCTGTTCGGGGGCCGGGCTGCGGGTCGGTTGGGTCGCGGGGGCGGACCCGTCCGGGCTGGCGCAGGCCGCAGCGCTGCTGGGCCGGACTCCGGACGGGCGCAGCCCGATCGCGGCCAAGGACGCGCGGTGGGTTGGGCTGGCGCTGGTCCAGCGGCGGGTGGACGGGAAGTTGACCGGGTTCTTGCTTGCGTGGGCGGTCGCCCAGTGACCGCGCGCGACGAACGTTCGTCGAAACCTTCGTTTGTCCGTTTTTGATGGGTGAGGAGCGGATCGAGATGCCGTGGATGTCAGTGGTGCGACGGGGCCGGCGGTCCCGGTTGGCGTTGTGGTCGGCGCTGGCGGCGGTGGTGGCGCTGGGGGCGCAGCTGCTGGTCCCGGTGGTCCCGCCGGCGGTGGCGGCTGCCCCGGCCGGGCTGGTGGCGCTGGACCCGGACGACAACTTCACTTGGGCGGTCTGGGCCGGGGTGACGACCACGGAGCTGCCGGTCACCTACAAGATCGCGACGCAGGCCAAGACGAAGCTTGAGGCGTTGTGCGACACCTCGGTGGTGATCACCCGGGACGATTCGACTGACTACGTGGACCGGTCGGTCCGGGCCGCGAAGATGGCCGGGGCGGATGTGTCGTTGACGATCAGTTTGAACGACTTCACCGGGGAGCCGTGGGGGGACGCGAGCGATGGCGGGGCGGCGTCGTTCGCGACGGCGGCGGGGAACAACATCGCTTTCGCGCAGCGGACGTTGGATCAGTGGACGCGGTTCACCGGACGGCCGCCGCAGGCCGGGGTGAACCAGGCGGCGACCAACGGCACCACCTACCCGTACGCGGAGTTCGCGGGGCTGTCGGGGACGTACGCGCAGACGTTCTTCGGTTTCCTGGACCACAACTTCGACTTCTCGGCGATCGCCATGCCCTATGACGGGATGGAGTACGGCTTTGTGACCGACGCGGTGGTGACGGCGGTGGGCCGGCAGTTGCAGGCGCAGGGGTTCGCCTGCGGTAGCGCGCCGGGGCAGTCAGCGTTCCCGGCCGCGCCGTCGAAGGCTCAGCTGGCGGCGCTGTTCCAGCTGGGGTTCGCTATCTGGATGCGGTACGGGTCGGATCCGGTGAACTTCGCGACCGGCAACTTCTTGCAGACGGCGGATCTGTTCGACGTGTCGGGGCCGGGCGGAACGGACACCCCGGTGGCGCTGACCTACAACTCGATGGACCCGACCAGCGGCCGGTTCGGGGCGGGCTGGTCCGCTGGCGCGAGCGCGCACACGCAGACGTACACCGACGGGTCGGTGGCGGTGACCGACGATCAGGGCGCGGTGACCGCGTTCGACCCGAGCGGGACGAGCTCGTTCACGCCGGCGCTGGCGGGGATCCACGAGACGTTGAGGCGAACCGCGCCGGACACGCTCGTGCTGACCCAGCCAGACGGGTCCACCCAGACCTTCCAGGAGGACTCCTACGACGGTTCCGGGGCGCTGGTGGGGTCGACCGATCGAGCGGGGCACGCCTGGTCCTACTCCTATGGGCAGGTCACGGTGCCGATCCCGGGGGCCACGGGCGTGACGTGGCCGGTCGCGCTGGGTGAGCCGCCCGCGCCGCTGGTGCCGACCACCCGGACCGCGGTTGGGGCGCTGGAGTCGATCACGACCCCGGACGGGCGGGTGATCGGGTTCGGGAGCGATTCGGCGGGCCGGGTCACCTCGGTTACGCGCCCGGACGGGGCGGTGTGGACGATCAAGTACGACAGCGGCGGGCATCTGACGTCGATCACCGACCCAGACGGCCACGCGACCCGGTACGGGTATGGGTCGTCGGGGAACGCGGCGGGGTTGATGACGACGGTGACCGCCCCGGACGGGGTCACCTACATCACCAACACTTTTGACTCGGCGGGTCGGGTGGTCAAGCAGGTCAACGGCGACGGGGACGCGGCGACGATCGCCTACGGCGACGGCACCACCACTTACACCGACACGACGGGCGCGAAGACGGTGTTCACCATCGACGCGACCGGGCGGGTCTCCCAGGTGAGGACCCCGCAGGGGAACACGCTGGGGACGGGGTACGCCGATTGGGACACCGCGACGTCGACGGATCAGAACGGCGGGGTGACCAGATACTCCTATGACGCCAACGGGAACCTGGTGTCGACCACCGACCCGATGGGCGCGACCACCAGATACAGCTACACATCCAAGGGGGACCTCGCCTCGCAGACCGACGCGCTGGGCAACGTGACCACCTACACGGTCGATTCGAAGGGGAACACGACGGCGGTCGCGGGGCCGGGCGGCGGCAACTGGGCGCAAGCCTTTGACGCGTCGGGGAACGTGACCGCGAGCACGGATCCGAATGGCAACACGACCAGCTACCGGTATGACAGCCACGGTAATCTGACCAGGGTGACGGACGCGGCCGGCGGGACGACCCGGATGGCCTATGACGGCGCGGACCGGGTGAGCCAGGTGACCGACCCTGATGGCGGGGTGACCAGGTACGCCTACGACGGGGTGGGGGAGCTGACGCAGACGACGTCGCCGTCGGGGACGGTCACCAAGTACGCCTATCAGGCGGACGGTCAAGTTTCGTCGGTGACCGGCCCGGACGGCGGGGTGACGGCCTACACCTACAACAACGGGTTGAACATCGCCACTGTCACCGACCCTTCGGGTGGGGTGACCAGGTACGGGTATGACTCGGAGTACCGGCGCACGTCGGTGACCGACCCGGACGGGCGGGTCACCAGGTACGCCTACGACGGGGAGGGCCTGCTG
>Ga0123357_10005459_pt1 | contig 15233 bp, 11 predicted proteins | sample TergutEmb28metaG_FD_89873 | JGI IMG/M metagenome (GOLD analysis project Ga0123357, IMG submission 89873) | Embiratermes neotenicus P4 segment gut microbial communities from Petit-Saut dam, French Guiana - Emb289 P4 | ecosystem: Host-associated > Arthropoda: Insects > Digestive system > Gut ... | reverse complement strand
TCGTGAGGTCAAACTGAGGAGCTACTTGAATAAAAAAGTAGCGGCTCCAGGTTCAGAAAACAGAGATTAACGGCCGTGGGGACTCGTTGCGCTAACCACGTGACACCCCTCTATCCACAAAAAGTTGGCACTAACTTCGCCTACCGGCGGCGGCCGCTCTGTCGGTATGGTTCGCTCGCGGACAAAAGCCACGGAGTTTAGTTTTTTAGTTTAGGTCATTGAAATTTCATATTTCTCTTTCTGCAGTGTATCAGTGTAGCAAGTGATTGTTACCTGAAGATGGGTGCTTTTCATTCGCGAAGTGTACTGTGTATAACCAAATAATAAATCCTTCTGGCATACAGTAATAGCAGTATAGAATGCACATTGTTATAGAGTTAAATCTTAAATGATATTGAGAAATTTGCATGATGAGGACCTTTGTATCTGAATATTGTTTTACCAAATCAACAAGGATAAGATGGATGGGGCATGTAGGGAGCCTGGGAGAGATGAGAAATGCAACACAGTTTTAGTCAGAAAAACTGAAAAGAAGAGATCATTTGTTGAGAATGGGCATAGATGGGGAACTCTGACTTAAGTGAGGTTCCAGTGATAGGCTTATATGAATGCAGTACTGAACCTTTACCTTTCGTATTCTTGGACTACCTGAGCAACTGCATACTTCCTGGGAAGGACTCCTGAAACTAGCAGGAAGGGTGCAGAATAGCTGGCCCTAAATTTCCAGTGTAGAGTGGAATGTATGTTAGTTGAAGTGCACATCTTTCAGACTTCCTTGGCAATTCTGCATACATCACAGTTATGTTCAGTACTGTTGCACAGGACTAACAGACTCTTTACATATATTAATATTGTTTCATATAAATACAGATTTTAATGAGATATCTTCAGTCACATATTTTAATAATTTTTGAGAATTCAGTTTCAGCTTGATGAACAATAGTAATTTGAAGGGTGGGTTCCCTCTAGGTGCCACTTCTTTGAAATTGGTTGAGTTTTTATGAGTTAAAACATGTGGCAGATGACAATGACCTTATTGTCATGTATTCATATTATCATTCAAAAAGTTGGCTTGGGTATTCCAAATTAAAAAGTACTACACAAATATCACAAAATAAATTTTTGAATGGAAAATGAAGACTGTGACTGATATTCTTGTGCCATTAATACAATGACTATCGTCCCAAACATTTTCTCTTGGTTACTGTGTCCTATTAAAATTTTAAATGGGGTGTAAACTGAATGGAAGATAATATTCTGTGGGCAGTCTTTGATTTGGATAGCATATGCCAAGCAGCTGGTACTCACCTACAAAATAAACTGTGGAATATCAAGGCAAAACTTCCATTTTCTTTATTGTCCTAACTGCATGAATAACTTGCTATTGGGTTTGAAGGGAAGGAGAAAAAAGTGACTTTGTGATGCTAGGTGCATTCTTTGTTATACATGTGGATTGTATGCTACCTGGTGTATGAATTAATCACACTCATTTTTGAGTTTAGGCACTATTTTAGTGTATTCCCTCTTTTTGATTCATTAGACTACGAGTCTTAACAACAAAAAAGTGAGGTTGTATATTGACTTAGGTGTCCCTGTATTTTTATTTATAAAATACTTTCATCCAGTTTCCTCAATTTCTTTGTGCTCTGTTAAAGTATTTTAGTAAAGTGGACTAGTGGGTGCCGTGAAATCATATGGCAGAGTGGAGTTGCATCAGACTTTCTTAACCGTGGTACTGGATGGAGATGTTGATCATTTTCACTCCCCAGCAGCTTTACCCACAGGGAAAGAGCCCCTGGTACTGAGTGAATAGGAGGATATGTGTGCCCCAGGTCTGGTCTTTACACTTTGACAATTGAACCATGATTTGTCAGTCATTTATTTAGCCAGTAACCCAGTCATTATACTGTGTTATTTCTGCTTCTTTGTGGCCCTGTTGGTAGCCAAACAACATGTTTTTCATAGCTTAGAACTGTGTTCATCGGTATTTAATTTCTTGGAAACTCTAATGTACAGTGAGATTTTTTCAAGTGCCCTTATGAGTTATTAGCAGCTAGCATGAAGTGAGCTGCTGCAGTTTTAGGCTAGGTACATACTCTGAGCCCTATGTTGTTATAATTTTCACTTCTGTGCTATAGGTTGTCTGTGTGAGATACCTTGTGGAGTGTGTGTTTGTTAGTAGTTCTCCACAAAGACTCCGGAGTAGATACCATCATCAGTTCATAATATTACAGTTTGTCGTAGAAGACGTCTTCATGCAGTTGTAAATGCAGACAAGACTTGGTTTTGCTTACATGGCGAAGTAAATCCACTCTGATTTTTTTCGTGTGGTGTTTAACAGTGCTGGCAGTTACTGATATTTGTTGCAATCCTAGACTAATACAAGGAGTTGAGCTATGGCTTTGGCATTCAAAGTGTGTTCTACAGAACTCACTGCTGTACTTGCATATGTGTGTTCAGTTTTAAAATGAGTGCTTATTGTTAGTACTGCCATCTCTGCACAGCAACTGTAAGTAGAGCTGTAAACTCAAAGAGTGCTCTCACTGTATCAACCAACAAATGCACTGAAAATACAATAAAATACGTTTCATGACAAGTAACAAACTCCTATATGTTTCAGCACTGGAGCGCCATCCTCAGGAAGTCTACTGGAAGAAATGAATACAAGTCCAACATTCCAACCTAGATATTGACCTCACTGGTATCACATAAATTAAGGCAGATGTTACACACACCAGGTATAAATGGATATGAACTTGTATGTGAAGAGGCTCACTATCGTGTAGTTGTAATATCACAAAATTGTAATTTATGCTTGTCAGCTTTGTGTATTCTAGAATGGTATTATTTTAATTATACCAGTGAGGGTGATTAACACCTAGGTTGGCGTGTTGTACTTGTATTCTCTTTTTCTAGTAGACTCCCCAAGGATGGCACTGTGGTGCCGAAACATGTAGGATTTTGATACTGGTCATGAATTGTATTTTATGATGTGTATCTTATTGTGTTTGAGTGCATTCATTGGTTGATGTAGTGAATGCAAGAGTATGTGCAGTATGAGTAACATAAAATTCACAAAGAGTACTCATCTGATCTGATGGTGTATTGTGAAGAAACTTAGTGTTTTTCACCTGTATATGATATACATAAGTTGTACATATTTTAATGCTAAGTTAGATGTTACAGTTGTATTTTCTGTGAGCTAATCGAGAGCTTGGTATTTGTAGGGTTAATGGAAATAGCATTCCTTGTATACAGTTAATACTGCTGTTCCATTCATCCTGTTCATGCTGTAAAAGCCGACTATCAGATAATAGAGATTTGGTTGGAGACTGGAGGATTAAAAGAAAAGCCCACAGGGATTGGTGAAGTGCGCAGTATCTATAAATCACACCATCCACTACTGTGCCTTGTGAAAAGGTTATGAAACCTGTGGATTACAGTATCAAAAGGCATTGCATTTGTTTGTGTGTCTGACTCATTGCTGGCCTAGATGTTGGATAAGGTGAACAAGGGAACGAGAATTGCTAGCGTCTGGTGTCACTGTGTTGTGAGTAAATTATTGATTATTGTTTCGCGAAGAAGACCAGATTGGGGGAAGTCTCATGTGTTAGAGATACTGACAGTCTGAAGGTCACTGAACCATGTAATTTAGATGCTGTGCTCATTTGTGAAGCAGCTACCAGGTGAACAGCAGTACAGTGCAGTCTTTCCACCCCAAGGCTATGCTAATGCTGAGTACTGCTAGACCATCTGCTTATGTTCTGAGGGAAGTGTCTGTGGGTAGAATTAGTAGTTGTGGTTTATTGCCAGCACATTCCGTTGACTGCAACCCACATGACTTACGCTGTATGACAATTATGGCCAGATGTTCTGGGCTCACACTAGCCCTCACATTCGTGGAACTGAAGAAAAATATCCGGTGGGAAGCTTCATGTAATTTACGAAGAAGAACTTTGTTGCATGCAAGACAATGGAGGACATCTTCGGCATCTGCTATGGTCTTTTTTGTGTAGAGGCCGGTTCTTCTAGCATCTTGTCAGGAGGAACGTATTTCACTGATGAAGTTCAGTGATTTGTGTGGAACTTGAAAAATCTCACTGTATAACAAGGTTTCTATGCAGCACCGTGCCTGAAAATAATAGAACATGCATCAGCGAGGGTATGATAGTCATGTAATAAATAGTCTTAATTATTTCAGTGCAGTTTATTAAAAAAAAACCTGTTTAAACAGGTCCTTCCTGTTGTGTTACGTGTATTTTTATTTTACACACATTTCATTTGTAAATTAGTATGCACCCTTACAATGGTTTATCTTGGTCTGGTATGCTATGTATGATTTTCACGGTGCCTGAAGATTTTATCCGTAGAATAAATGAAGAAATAAGAACACTTTTTTATGTTGCACTTAAGTAGTCTGCATGTTGATCTCATGAAAATGTGTAAGAAAACAAAATGTTTAGTCTCGATTAGTTTTAGATGCGCTTTTGTAAATAATTTTCGATTTAACATGTAGATGTTTATGCAGATCCAAGTCCAGCAGTTGATTAATTTTAACATACAGGTGTGTTCTATCAGTTTGCTCTTGTTAAAGACGTACGGATTTAGATATATTTCTCAGCTTTGTAATAACCATGGTGTGGAAATTGTTAGGTTAACTTTTTTTGTGGGTAGATGCATGTGCATAATACAAATCACAAAATATATATAGTTGTGAGTGGTAATAAATATTTGCTTTGTAGGAACCGTCACAAAGTTGGACTCCAAAACTTTCCAGTTGGACCACACAACATTTAGCCTGATTTTCTAATGTATTGTTGCTTTTGCTTTGTTCGCAGAAAATATTAACAGAATTCCACACGGAAGTTAAAATTGACATTAAAAAAAACTTTTCAAGCCATTATCATAATATTTCTTTTTTTGTCTGCTTCAAATATTTATACACAGTAAATTCTTAAACCTGTAAATTAATGCTCTTCAATTACCACAAAACTACTGTACCCATATATCGTGGATGTAAACCTTTGATTGCCACATATCATAGCTGTCAGACTGCTAAAGTAATTTGAGCTTACATAATCCCACAGCTGTGATAGTTCATTGGGTAAAGCGTGAAATAATAAATTACAGTTTATTGTAGTGTTTTACAGCAGGTCAGTTCTGATGTTGAAGAGGGCTGTGTTGTTCATGTCTGTGAACATGACCTAGCAGATAATAATGCTGCATTCATTAAGTTGTAATTGTTTACCAGACACAGTTCAAAGAGATACAACTTTACCACTTCAAGAATCTGTGGTTGGCAGTTTTAAAAGTAAAAAATTAATATCATGGTTAATGGATGGGTGGCCTGGAATTACCTACAGGGTAAATTGCATGGCTTATTTAAGTTACATTATATATTTACTGTTGATTCTGTACTGGTTGCTCTCTTGCATTATCTTCTGACCGAATGGTATCTTTTTGGGAGTGTCTTCTTAACTTGTGAAGTTTATTTGGTTCTTTTGACATCTGGTCCATGGTCTTTGACTTGATACAAAGAAGCCCAGCTGTATAAATTATTGTAGGCTTTACTGATAAGCACTTTTGGAACAGAAGTGATATAAATATTTGTTCTCTCTCTCTCTCTTTCCTTTTCTCCCCTCTCCCAGAACTGGTATTCCTATCAGTTCACTTGTTTGCAGGTTTTGGAGTTTTTAAAATCTAAGGAAAACTGTATCAGTTTATTATTGAAGCACTTGGGCACATCTGCTATAATGGATTTGATGCTGAAGCTCATCACACATGTAGAAGGGGTAGAGATGAAGCAAAATATTCTCAATGTAAGTATAAATATTAGTATTCAAATGGAATTATTGTTTTTCATCAACATGAGAACCACCTTTTGACATTCATTTCTCATAGTAGACAAAGTGAGACAGAAATTATTGTAATTGGTTCTTGCACATACGTTGTACAGTGTGTGTCTTGCTGAGCATAGAAAAATGAGCCAGCTTCCACAAGGCCAGTCTACCAAGTGTTGAATCATCATGTCATTACTGTACTGTGATTGTGTGTGTTATGTGTTGGGTCTTGTACAGTGTAACTGGATGTTTAAAATGTTCACAGGTAGATTGTTCATTTTCAGTACTTATGCAGAGTATGTGTCATGGCAAATTTTTGCAAAATGTTTTGTAGAAAAAAAAAACTTGTGTCATCAATGCCATATAAAGGAACGGTATACAGCAGTAATGAACCTCTGGGTTCTGTGAAATGCGGGGAATTTCTTGACTAGCTGCAAACCAGTTAGCTTCTCAAGAAGGACTCTGCACCATGGAGTAAGTAAGTAAGTATACAGAATAGTGAGAGCATTTTGACCAACAGGTTCAGTGCTGGACAGAAACACAGTACAAAAACATTATGTTTTAGCTGAAGTGGATTGTCAAAATCCTTTTTCCAGGGTGCAACAAAACTTTCAAATGTATGCCCATATAAAATGGGGGCTGTACAACAGCTTGCTCCTCAATATTGGGATGCAAGAAGCTGGTATTGCAGGTTGTTATAGGAATTAGTAGTCTGGATTTCTTGATCAGGAACTCATATTTTCTCAGATGAGGCATGGTTTACATTGCACAGGAGTGTAAACAGCCATAATAAAGAGATACTGGTGTTCTGAAAAGACGCATGTAATCTTCATTATCTGTGCGTAACCATAAAGTTGAGAGTCCAGTGTATGGTGAGCACGCACAAAATCAAAGGGCCCCTGTTTGTTGTAGAAATATTGAATTCATACAACTAAATTCTGCCAGTTTGGACATCCTTTAGATGGTTGTGATCGCCTAGAGCTCCAGATTTGAATCTGTTATATGTGGTGGACAGTAAAGCACAGAGTTTATGTCAGTAGCCCACATTTATTGCAAGAACTGAGAGACAGTGTTCAAAGATAAATGTCCATTATTTCAAGACAACCCTGTCATGTGTTGAGAAGTGCGGTTGGTGCTTCAAGACTCTTCTGTAAAATAATGTAAATTTAACTGCATGGGAATTACTGACATAACCCTTTGGCGCCTAATGTCACATATACCGATCACATGGTGTGATGCTCATAAACACTGAACATCAAGTATAGATGAGGACCATTTAATGGCCTCCTGAATGCAGTGGTCATTTAAATTCTGGCATCTTGCATGTCACACAGGGCATTTAATTTTGACACCAAAGAGTTAAACTCTTGGCAGAGGCAGGCATGATGTGCAGTGAAGTTCCCACAACAAGTGCAGTGCTGAGACCGGAGATTAAAATATGCTGTGTGTTTGTGCAGTGGTCCCCTATCATGACTGAGTTAGGTATGGTACTTTCAATTGCAGAAAGCTGTGAGGCCTTATCAGAATGTGTTATAGAGTGGTTAAAAAGAGTATATTTTATTACTTGACAGGGCAGGGGAGGTCACCACTCTTCAGAGAAGGTTCCTTCCGTGTATATGCGCGTCTTGCATAATTTGTACCATTTGGACAACGTAAAATTCCATTCGTTTAATCATCAGCTACTACTGCGTTGCATTAGGTTTTCTTGTTTCCACACTATCAGATGCTTTTCCTGAAAGCTTAGGGAACACAAATGTTAGAAGGTACCATATCTTGTGACTGTTAAGGCTCTCTTCTAGAATACTTGTTCGTATCAAAATTGCCAAGTGAGCAGGTGCATTCTCACGGTGAATTTTCCACCTGCCTGTCTGTCCTGATGAATCATACTGGTGGTGTGCAACATCCCCATTAATAACATCACTTCAGCTTTGCGTGCTTCCTGCAGCAAGGAAGGGGGTATCTGTTGTTATGATTGCTGTTTACATTCAGGGTCACAGTCATAAACCCACAATTCGTCATCTGTTACATTTTGTAAAAAATTGTCACCAGATTTTGCTCATTTGTATTAGCCAAAAACTATAGACATTAAGTTTTTGGTAGTTGCTTAATAAGCAGTTACAGAGCAAACTTGTATGAAATATGCGTGATTCCCAGATTTTTTGTTAAAACAGTCTGGAATGACTGGTAAGAAATTTATATGCCTTCAGCGATTCTAAAAATAGTAGTTTGTTATTTTGCTCTGAATTATGCACTTGAATAACCAGGTCATTATTTATACTTGTTAAGGTCAGCTAGGATGCTTGTCAGTTCTAACATTATCCCAATTTACAATGACAGGAACTTGTACTCAGCTCAGTGTTGCATTTCCAGATGGTGTTGTCATCAGTTGGTTTATTTTATTTATCATTTTGTTCGTCACAGAATGTAATGTGTTCTGTACTCTCGCCATTGTTAAATTTATCCCATACCACCACCTGGACTGGATTTGTGACTCTTTATAACACATGGCTTGCAGGGGGATTGGGGGAGAGCCATGGTATTATGGACCACACTGCTTACATTCATGGTCTCACACCCATTGATTACCATATCCTTGGACCACTTCAGAAGCACCTGGTTGGGAAGTGACTTACAACTTTCATGTGAAACAAGCTGTCACCTGGCAAAAGGCACTTGACATCAATCTCCACTATGCTGGGTTGCAGGCCCTGGTAGCATATGGAGTTAAGTGACTGAATATCAGTGGTGATTATGAGGAGATCTGATGTGTACCATCTGCTTACCCTTGTTCCATGTATATGTTGAAGTCATTGTGAAGTTGTTGACTTCTCAGTGTCTGCTACCTGTTTTTTCAAACGTGCGTGTGTGTGTGTGTGGACTCCAGTTGAAATGTAATGGCACATGGTGACACACGGGAGGGGAAGTGAAGGGGAAACTGGCGAATGGAGTGGGTAGCCAGTACTCTTCACACTACCACGGGACATGGTGTATCGAAAATTAGTACCGCAGTTGCGCACACCTCAGCTGCAACTGACGCCCCCGCCGATTTAAATGGACTCATCCGTTTCGCCAAAAGACAAAATCTGGTTTCTGCTCATGTGCCATCACATTTCAAACGCAGTCTACAACATGTTACATCACTTTTCTTGGCTGCTTTATGTAGAAAGTTAAAATTACTTAGTAATTGTCATCTCCCACTATTGTCTGTTACTTAGGAAAAAATTACAGATAAGCCTTGTTTGTTTTGCATTTCTCTATGTGCAGTTTGCAGAAGTGCCCGTTTAATTTTATCAATTTATGTTTGTACATAGTGTCAGTTTTGAATTTTTTTTTCTTTTGTTATCTGTTAGTGGTTGGATAGTCAGCGAGTGGTGCAGTGTCTTGTTGCATTGCTGGACCCATCAGTTGATCCTGAACGCCATTGTAATGCTGCACAACTGCTCTGTGATGTAATTAGAATGTCAAGAGAGAACCAGCACACTTCTGTGGAGCGGACAGATCCGGATCCAATACTTAACACTATTGAGGCGTAAGCATGAAATTCCTCTGATTACATCGCCTTATGTAGATGTGCATTTTTAGGGCTGAATATGGGTGTTTTGCAGCAGATGTAAACTCCCTAAATAAACACCACACTTAACTTAGTACTTTTTTTTTTTTTGGCAGACCTGAAACTGTAAAACAACTTCTAGATTACATACTGGGGAAAGAGAAAAGTGAGTCATCGATAGTTGGCGGAATATCTGTGTTGTTAACACTACTTGACTGCAGTAAACCAAGGTAAGATATCAGAATGAATAATAGTTGAGCTTTGTTTATGTAGGTTTGCTAATTGTAGACATTCAACTTAATCAGTCAGGCTTTTCTTGCCTTACAGCTAATTTTCTGTACGTCATAGAATTTTTTATGGTAGAATCAGAGACTTCCACGTTGTAAAGTTATTGACATTGCACATTCTTTGTCTTATATTGAGGTATGATCACATTTTTCAATTCTTTCTGTGATAGCATTAACTGACAAAATGTATAATATTTCAAACACACTCATTCCAAAGTCAAAGTTGTTCAGTTCAAATATGTACCAAACTGAGATTCTAAAAAGGTCACTTTCACATGCAAAAGTTGAGTATTAATGATGTGGAGGTTTTGTTTGGAGCAGATACAATATTCCATCATTGTATGATGATAACAGTTTCGATTACCTTTTAATATTTTCTAAATACCTGACCACCATATTTTTTTCTCCCCTGCTTTTATACAGTACTCCAAACTCTGATTCCAATAATACGTATGGAGGTGGTGGTGGTCAGGATGAAAGATCAGAAGGACATGGAGAAAATGAGCAGCCTCCCAAGGTGGTTTTGAATACAACAGCAGCCGTCTTGCCACGTCTCAAGGATTTCCACAATCTGTTACTTGACCCTCCACAAGTAAGTGCATGTTTAAATTCTGGGAGTGTATTTCATGTAAGTGTTAACCATTTGATGCTGAACATCGTACGTGTGTAACGTGTAGTGTGGTGCACAACACACCAAATGTCTTGTAAATATATAAACATTCAGATGCTGGTCTTCTTCACACTAATGAGAGCATATAGTTCTGGCATCAGGTGGTTATTGCATCATACAGATTGGGAATTAACTCTCAAATATGTGTTGCACTTTTTCTTATTTACACTTTATTTTCTTCTTTATAATAGAGAAATGGGACCGTGGTAGCACAGTGCTGTGCAACAAATCGGAAGGTCGCTGGTTCGATCCCAGGTGGTGTCAGTGGGTTTTTCATTGATATAAAATTCTTCCGATCGCATTATGGCCCTGGGTTCGACTCAGCCTCTAAATGAGTACCAGAAGTATTTCCTGGGGGTAAAGGTGGCCGGTGCGTAAGGCTGACAGCCCACCACCATCCTGTGCCGTTGTTACGAAATCTGGGAACCTTTACTTCCTGGAACCCTCTGGGCCTGTAACGGGACTGGTTTACCTTTATAATAGAGAAATACTGTTCTGGTTAGCTGAATGATGACACAACAGCTCTGACTGATTATTATACTACAGGTGGACCAACTAGAAGTAGGCTTTACTTTTGATGTTTCAAATATACTGCCAAGGTCTTCAAAACAATGGTTATATAGTCTCTATGTATGATGCAGTTACCTAGGAACAGGATTCATTTAAACTTTGTAAGAAGTTTAAATTGGACTGTAAATTAAAAAGCATTAAAACTGTATAAATGTACTTCTTGTATGAAATTAGTTCACTCTAGCTGTTTTTTCCTTTACCTGTGATAACCGTTTGGGATCTTAAACCCTTGCTGCATGTGTGTATTGTGAATCTGCCATTAAATGTTATTGGCAGTGGGATGTGCATACTGTTATACTCACAACAACTAACTGTGCCACTGAGCATTGTGTCACTCCTTGACAGGGCTCAGAAATGTTCATAAATGGGTGTTTCTGACAAGACGTTAGGCATTGACAGTTTGTCGCCGTGTGGGGGAGGGATTTTGCATTGTTTGTGACTGAGTTGCCCAACTATACTACACAGTATTATTCAGTGTTTTTATTTGAGTTATAAAAGTGGCTTATATTCTGTGTGTCGTGTATTTAGACTACATTTGTGAGCAGTTTGTACGAGTGAGAAGTGTGAAATGGAACTGTGTGTCACTTCAAAGTCTGCCGCACTATACTTGTGCTGTGAAATGTTATTTGAGCAGAAAAAGATGTGGATGTGCATTTTGGAGTTATTACTACAAACTGTAGAAAAATGCTTTTTATTAGGTATCCAAGTTTAACTTCGGGTTTCGTATTTACGACACTGATTGTGTACAACAAGAACCACTCTGGAATTTTCTTCATTAAGACTGGGGATTTATGTACTTTGTTCTGCAGCATTTTGTGCAGCAGATGCTCGGGTGCGAATTTCTTATACAACTCTGTGTGATTGTTTAAAAGCCCAAAATTAAACTCCAACTTTTACAGCTGCTTAAATGGGTTTAAATCCATCACACAAGAGTGAAAGTGAGTTGCTGTCAAAATGAAATCTGACTTGCTGTTCTCACATTTTGAACCTGATGCAGACTGCCTACATTGTGACTACCAGAGAAGACAACCGTTTTTGCACTGTCTAATTTCCTTCCTTCCTTAGTTGCTAATGTGCATTTATTTTCTTTTCCATCTGCCACATTTCCATAATGCTTAGTTTGTTGTTTTGCAGAAACCACCAGTGAAGACGACGGTAGGATCTCTGGATCCGCCTCTTGGCAACACAAGGCTGCATGTAGCAAAATTGTTTGCAGCTTTACTTGCTACAAACAGTGCAGATGTAAATAGGGAATTGGCCAGTTTAGGAACAACTGAAGTGTTATTGGTAAGGTTCTTGCTGTATGATACAGAGTGTATACATAATTTAAAAGTGTGAGGTTTGATGATGTCACACCGGTGTTGCAGAAGGTTCAAGTCTTCTGGGTTTTAAGACTTTGTTGACAGGTGAATAGTTCAGATATTTTGAAGGTGGTGCAGTCGTTTGAAATGTCAGTAGGTGTTTACCAGTCAGTGCAGTATAACAACCCAGAAAACTAAGGTGTTTATGATTGTACAAGTTTTCAGAATTTAACATAGTAGACAGCATATGGAAGTGAAACACATTGGAAGGGAGAACATCAAAATGTTTCTGTAGAGTGCAGGGAATTGTGGTAACTGCAGCAATAGCCGGTAGGAGGGCAAGAGTTGGCATGGCAGTAAAATGACAGCTTAACCAAAGAAGGCAGGTTTTGTACTTAGCTTGCATTCCACACACATTTGTACCCACTGTTCACCAAGATTTTTAGAAGTTCCTTCCATTTTTCCATCTTCTGTGTAGGGAAGATCTGTTATGAAATGGTAGAAGATATCTGGCAAGAAAGAGAGTATTGCTTTCATGTGTGCAGAGCCACAGATGAATCACATGTTATTCGACCAGTGTACCAAATGCTTTTTGAAAGTTTCCACACAGTGGCGTTAGTTTTGTTTCATCCGGCTATGTATTCTTGTGATTTTTTTAAACCGCACAGATCATTGGTGTTCACTGCCCCCGCACATGTATGCATGTGTGCATGTTTGTACATGTTCACCCTTGTATGTTATAGCCATAAAGGACGGATAATTTTGTTTGATCTTAGCTTTGGACCACATCTATTCCACAAGACAAGCTGCGTGCTTATTAACCAAAAATTACTGTATCACACAGATTTCCATATTTCACATTACATGGTAATGTGTCAATTTATGTACCTGTGTCAATGAAACAATTTATTCACAAATTAACCTGTATTATCCTGCCCATAAATCCCTGTGTAGCCACTGATGGCTGGCGTTATTGTCGTTTTGAATGCCCATGCTTGCGCCTGTATGGGGCAGTGTTTTCACTTTTATCCAGGAAGAACTTCATTTAACAGAACACAGGCATCCTCTTTGTTTGATGCAAGCAGTTATCTCCTTTGCCCAGTTATATGTATAAGAACTGTGAGCAGACATTACTGTCTGTGTATTGTGTTGTGTTGTGTTGATGAATGACAACACTGAAGTATTAAAGTGTGGCGTTGTTCTCTGCATTATCTGTTACATGGCTTGATAAAAGAAGGACAAAACACAGAATTTAGATTAGGCCTATTGTATTCGTCGCTACAGACTTCAATAGCTACAACGTGCATCGTCTTACCATTCTGAAAAACTGCATTATTAAGCTCTTTGCTCTTGTTCTGTGTATGTTTACTTTTTTAAATCTGTTTTTCAGGAATTGTTTTTTAAGTACACATGGAACAACTTTCTGCATTCACAAGTGGAACAGTGTATAGCATTTGCACTGAATTCTGAATTAAGTCTGTCTGTTGAGAATGATGCAAGTGAAAATGTTTTATTACAAAATGTAAGTACATTTTATACCAGTGACATCCTTTTTTTATATGGTATCATCAACTTTCATGATTTTTAGTATGTTATTTATGATTTTTTGAATCTTTTTTATTTCAGATTTTTCTAAAATGCAAATTAATACAGAGGATATTAGATGCATGGGATGATAATGAAGTTCAGCAGTGAGTATATGTTCAGTTCCCATTACTGAAATTCCCATTTTTATAATTAAAAATGGCTACACTGAATTGTAGACATTTTCACAAAAAGTGCCTGTTAGCTTCTCCATGTCTGTTAAGCCATCTTTCCACATGTATCATCTGGGCTTCCACTGGTTGGATTTTCATGAAATTTAATACTGGGGTTTTTTTGAAAATCCGATAAGTAAATCAAACTTTTGTTCAAATTAGACAAATGTTAGGCACTTTACATGAAGACCTAAGTATGTTTCCTTATCACTTTTCAAGTGAAATGATATTAGGCTGCTGGTATTCCAAAGGACATACAAACAGCATTTATATTGTTGATAAAATATGAACCAAATAAATAATACACTTTTCATTGTGTTGCTGTCATGACACTTTACCTATATGTTGCCAGCGACAAGTAGCTCAACAATACAGACTGAAAACAGTGTTGCATTTCTGTTGTGTCGTTGATGTCATATGTGAACATACCACATTGTTATGTTATACGTACAATCCTGGTATGTTTTTATGTTTACTTCTGACATTTAGCAGCTATTCCGTATTGTACCTCTGAAAGCAGTTTTCTTACAACCTGATAAAGCGAGTCTAACAAACCTGCTGTTGCGGGAAGCATGTATGGTAGTCCTGTGTTTTGAACTGTGCATATTTAGTCTGCACTTCTTGTTTAATTGCAGTGACATCACTTCTTTTCCCATTTGTTACTAAATTGAGTTACAGAAACACATGGCGGTATCCACATAGCTAACGTGAACTTTAAGAGGGGGGGAGGATTTATATGGTCATGAATTCCTGTACAAATAACAAGCTGGTCAGGACCAGTGTGCCTCAGCACATGCAAATTTTAAGGTGCAAGGTTTCTTATTCCAAGATCGGTTACTGTTTAGTTTGGTAAATAAGTGTCAGCATTTCACAGGACCTTATTGTATAGTTATGGCACTTTAATCAGTTCACACTTTTCACAAGTTTTTTTTTTTTTAAACAAGATTTGCATCTTTTTTAAGGAGGAAGAAAGTGTTAACACTTTTGGGGGGATGGAAGAATATGCTAGGGGACTGCATGAAACCAGCTGATGGACTAACAACCTTTACCAATCTGCACTTGCTGCTGGGTGCAGGGACACCAATGGAAGATGATTCTAAGACCTACAGCATTAGAAGCAGCTGTCACGCCTCTCACTTGGGTATTTGAGAGGCATGACAGTTACACCACGTAAACTCACTGATATGTTGATCACACAGTATTTCCATTTCACAATATGAGAAGGAGTGAAACAATTCCCCCCCCCCCCCCCCCCCTT
>Ga0123357_10005458_pt1 | contig 15235 bp, 5 predicted proteins | sample TergutEmb28metaG_FD_89873 | JGI IMG/M metagenome (GOLD analysis project Ga0123357, IMG submission 89873) | Embiratermes neotenicus P4 segment gut microbial communities from Petit-Saut dam, French Guiana - Emb289 P4 | ecosystem: Host-associated > Arthropoda: Insects > Digestive system > Gut ... | reverse complement strand
TCCTCAGTGTTAGTACTGTTTATTGGAAATCACAAAATATGACAATGGAGTGGCCTTCAGTAGCAAAATGTCATGTGGTTAAAATACTAAAACTGGAACCCATACACATACACAAACAGCATGGTGGGATCATAAACTTACTTTATGGGGGGGTTTAAGGAAAGAAAGTAGGCTAAAAACAAGAAGGGGTACTCTGACATAGGCTCTCGTACAATTTGACATCCCTAAACTTGTGATACTCACCATCATTTTTATCAATGGTGGATGTACGTGTACTAACAGATAAACAGTATGGAGTAAGTGGTCAAGTACAGACAACAGAATAAAATGCCCTTCAAAATTGGAAGAAGAAAGCAGACCAATTACAATGCAGCAAAATACAGAGCTATAACATTACCTAACACAGTTCATAAAAACTTCTCAAATACATCATTAACAAAGTCATTATAATAAGTGGATAACAAAACTGGGAACTACCAGTGTGCCTCTGGACTAAGAAGTCAACCACAAGCCAGGTACAAATTTTACTGCAAATTTTGGAGAAGAATAAGTAAGAACATTCCACTTATGGACTGATTTCAAAGCAGCCTGTGACACTGTGAGGAGAGAAAAAACCTATTTCTAGCAATGAAAAGATTTGAAATTAAAAAAAAAAATGTAACTGGACATGCTAGAGACAGACAGACAGAGAGAGAGGTGCAGTGTGAAAATATAAAATAGCACTGATATCACTAATAGAATAGAAAGTGGTTAAAGAGACATTTGTGAACTTGGAGAAAGCAGCAAACACCATGTGACTTAAAAAAAAAAAAGGAAGTAAGACTAATATATGGAAGTAATACAAAACCATACAAACACACAATATTTGACTGTGAAGAGACAAAAATTTGAAAAAAGTTACACAGTTTCAATATCTTGACAGGGTAGTTACAAGCAGTATCCTACAAATGGCCAGCTACCACATACTGATAACAGCAAATATGTGTCAATGCTTACAAAAATAATTAAATTCACATCTTCTTAATACAAAAACAAAGACTAAACTGTGTAAAACCTTAATGTGACCTATCCTACCATTCAGCAGTGAAAGTTGGGCATTTACAAAAATTGGTGAGAACAGGTTAAGAATACGCTCAAAAGAAATCTTCTCAAGAAAATATACGGCCCAACTAATGACAAATGTATATGGTATATCGTGTACAACCAGGAACTATATTTAAGTTATATAACAAGAAATAATAAAAGTGGTAAAAAGCGGAAAATTATGGTGTCTGGGACGCATATAAAGATCAAAGATATAAATGCCTGCAGGAGATTAACTGCTGCAAAGTCACAAGGTACAAGAAAGAGAAGAAGGCCCTCAATTAGATTGTCAGATAACCCAGAACAAGAAGCACAGATACTTGGCATCAAGGGTTGTAATACCACAGCACCAGATATGATCCAATGAAGATGAGCTGTGGTAGTCAAGGCCCAAATCAGGCTGTGGTGTCAAAGAAGTACATATTCACATTAGTTTTGACCAATATGACCATGTGATTGAAAGATGTGGAGGACTATTCTACACTCATTTTTGGCATAGAGGCCCTATTACAAGTGAAATAGACCCCCGGTCCGTCCGAACCATGCAGAGTTCTTTATCAAAAATAATCTTAGAAACAGTGCATCTCATTGGCTTTTATTATAAGAATAACTGTTTAAGAGTTGACAAAGTGTTACATCTCAATCACCTAAATCTTCATCACCACCTTTGTCAGAATTTCAAATGTCACAATGAGTAACACATTGCTCCCTTCAAAGTTAATGGTGGGAGAGAAGGGCATATGATACATAAAACCACAGGTTTCTCCTTTGACACCAGTTTCAAAAGCAACAAAATTATTTGACTTGTAACCGTATCAAGTCCTAAGACAGATATGAGCCTGGATAATGTCATCAGCACAGTCACTAAGATGCGGGCAGGATAATCTGGGGTTCAATTTCTGGCAAGAGCCATAAATTTTTCTCTTCTCCAAAACATCCAGAGTGGTTCTGGGACCCACCCTGCCTCCCATCCAATGGGTACTGTCAGTTCTTTACCCAGATGTAAAAGCAGCCAAAGTGTGAAGCTGACCACTCACATCAATCTACTGCCAAGGTTAATAAATGGAGTTACACCTCTGCTCCAACTACATGCCTTCATGACATGCACAAAGCAAATTCAGCTCTTACCTGACACATGCACTTCTAACAAAAACTCTACACCATGCTTTGGATATACAAACACAACTAATAAAGGATTTTGTAATATATTCCATACCTCCTGAAGCAAAGCAGCAAGTGGTGTCATCACATCTTGCTCAACAAGTAAATTACAAATCTCGTAACTTCCACATGCACTCAAATTCCTAAAAAGAAAAAGCAAAACCTCACACTATCATGGGTGTTTTCTGTCAGGTGATGTGGTGTACTCCACATCGCCCAATGTGATAAACTTCACACACTCTATCTGGACAAGATCCCTCTGGATCACGTAAATTGAGGCCAATACTTGTAGTCATACTGCAGACTAAATAAATGGCTACAAGTTTGTACTTGAAGAGGATCACTATCACATAGCTTTGGTGTCACAGCACTGTGGGTCTATGCTTGTCAATATTACGTGTTCTGGAATTTTAATATTATAATGACAACAGTGAGGGCAATCAGTACCTGGATTAGTGTGTTGGACTTGTGTTCCTTTGTTCAGGTGGACTCCCTGAGGTTGATTGGCACTCTGGTGCCAAAAGATGTTGGAATGGACACTTATCATGAATTGTATCTTAAGACTTCTATTTTACTGTACTTTACTGAACACATCTGTTGGCTAATATACTGAATGAAAGCAGGAGATAATAAAGAACTGTTTGCCTAAAAAAATCATGCCATTAATTATAGGGACCTACAACTGAAGCACACAGTCAGGTCAAATTAGTACCACGAAACGAATCCAAACACACAACCCCACATATCTAATTCTGAGAAAAGATGTCATGTAAGCCAATTTTTTACATGTGTACTAGATTTGGCATCCACATTCTCTTAAGCATACAAATGGAAATTATCAAAGGGACAACACCAGTATTTCTGGACTTTTTTGTCAGAAACACTGAATATTCAATATGACACTCTTGTTGCACTGCTTTCAAATTCCAAGTACTTCAGGGAAAAGAGAGATAATCTTAATAAATGACTAATATAAATAACTTGTGCCAGAATCTTTATTTTATTATAACATAGCAACAATCACCAGTCACCCTCCATCAAGTAGCTTCAGCTATACACCAAGCCACATTACAGCTCATTCAACACTGCTTATCAGAGACATTGTGAGGTCCTTGTGACTCTTCTGCAGTAACTCTGAGGTTTTCTGTGTGATATGTGTGTTAAATACAATTGCTACATCAAGTGTTAGTGCCATTTCAGATGAAAGTTTTCTGACGCACTGTTCCAGACAGGACAACAATTTACAAATGCAGTGAAACTTTCACTGCCAAAATTGTTAGAATAATTTTTTACCAAAAATTTTCCCATAAAATAAACATATACACTGCACTTTTAATATGTTTCCCCTTAAGAGGAATTTCCCTCAAGAAAAGCATGAGAGGTTCACGATGTAACAAAGTTTCAAACTTTTAATACATATTTTGCATCAAAATATTATACAATGTCCCCATTCCGCCATTCATTTATTTTACACCCAGCATGCAGTGCCAAAATAATGCCCTCAGTTTGTCTCCACCATGGGTAACAGATACAGATACATAACTCAAAGTTAACCTGTGGAAACAGTGGTGGGACTGTATTGCCATTCTTTTCCACTGTGGATTTAACAATGTGTTACATAACCAACAATGCAAATAAGCGTACATTTAAAGAAGCACATTTTGATTGTAATTGTACCTGTGTGCAAAACTTAAATACATCACGTGTTCATTTCAAATCGTGTATGTGCATGCAGTTTTCATCTTACAGATCCATTAACTACTGTACACATGATCAGCATGAAAACCACATCAAAAACCAGCACAAAATGCAAACTGCTGAAATTAAAGAAAAGCTGTACATCATCTACATAATGGTTGCTACATAAAATGTTCCTCCCAGAAAAACTGCTAAAGAAATTGGCATTTCAGTGTCAACCTGATATATGACATACACTACTCAGTCTGGAAGTGAGTGCTTTTCAAACTTTCTCGTATGTGGAACCCTTTTCCAGAATAAAATATTTCACGGAATCCCACTCCTGTGTTTGAGTTGGCAACACAGGCAAAGTAAAAAGAAAATGTAGGCCATATGCTCTTTTCTTTTGCTTCTAGGTAAATAAAATAATAATAATCAAACTTCACTGTCAGTTTAATCCAGATAAACACAGGTAAGTGGCTAAAAACAGTAGCTGCTTTCTAATGTTCTGAAGTTATGCACCTATTTATTTCTGAAGTATTCCCTCTCAAAATGTAATATACATGTTTTTAAATATCACTTCATTCCTAGTTTAATATCATTATAGAAATAAGTTGAGTAAAATACCTATGACAACACACAGAATGCCCAAACTTTTATTAGTGCGTCTTGGAACACCTGGCATGCCTATGCAGAACCCACATTGGAAAAAGTGAAAGCAGCAAAATATACTAATGCTGTAGCAGTATTTATGGAACAGTTCCAGCAAAAAAGGTTGTTAATATGCCAGTTGCGCTTGTAAAAATATATGCTGTCATGTGTACAAGAATTTGTCAAAACCACTAAAGTAGGCAAGATTTAAAATGTGGTTTGACAGTGACAATCACTGAACACACTGTTTACAAAGAATATTATTCTAGAGAACTGCATGTCAATTTAAACACAGAATTATAAAATAACAATGTTGTTAGGCTTACCCTTTTAAGCTGTTTTCTCACTTAGTAAGCTCATTTGCTGCATTTTTTCCTAAACTGTCTTAAGAGACTGTCATTGTGACAAGTTGTTGAGCAACAGTTCCTTTCTAGACAGTTAAAGAACATATGGAAGATATGTGCTAACTGAGCTGGAAGAAAATGGGGCTAGATTGGAGTCAACTCAAAGAAAAACTTCTGAGTGACAGGCATGGCAAATAGGTGTCTCTTTAATCAAAACAAAATGCAATAAAAGTGCCACATTTGCACCCAGGTAAGAGAACTGTGCTGTACAACATCTACGATGCTGATCACACAGCAAAACTGAATTTCGTGAATATGTACTGTAAGGGGTCTATGCCCAAGCAACAAGCCCCACACTCATTCTGTTAAGTACTTAATTTTGGTTTCATCTCAGTGGATATGTCAACCTTCAGAATAACTGGTAGTGGTTTGCAGAATACCCTATGTTAAGTTTTGAAGTGCCCTTCGGTTATGATTTGCACATGGTGTGTTATAAGTGCAACTAAAATAAAAAATTCAAAATGATATGTAACACACATTATGACACCAATATTCGAACACCAGCCTGATTACAAGATAATACATGCCACTTTTTCAGCAAGAAACAGCAACAGCTTGCACCACAGAATATTTCCAGCACCTTCTTTAAATAAATGCGCAAAACCCTAAAATCACTGCCAAAGAATTACACTAAAATATGTGGAAATCCTCTCATGGTAAACAAGAAGAGCGGCAATCAAAATGCAAAGTGATGCGTGGGGTCACTTGTCATTTAAAAAATATCCAAGTATATTTACGATAACATGAAGACCAAATAAAACACATACCCAATAAACAAATAAAGTTAATATTAAAATAAAGCTCCTCCCCCAAATACACAGACAACTGTTGCAAATCCCACTATACACATGTTTTCAATTTTGGAAAGTTATGTTACAAGCAGACTGTAAACGAGGCCCTAAAGATGTCAATTCTTCACAGACCCATAAAAAGGGGCCCCCAGAAGTTCACATAAAAAAAACCCTGTATCAAACAAACCTTGGATATTAACCACCTGTGAGAATTAACACATTGCTGCTGAGACTCTTTGTTGTAATATGGCATTAAGGTACATGATGTTGACAGGTCAGAAGGGAGGAGTGAGATCCACTTTGGGTGCTTGTTAGAATATTAATACAATACAAAGTGCACCCTAGAGATTTCACTGCAGGGCTATTAAATTTAAGGAAATTCTCCTTCCAAAATACTTCACTAATAATACACAATGTATTTCATAATTGTTTGTGTAACAGGAACAAATTTTCTGACAAAATCTTTGTATAATTCAAGGTTCAGAAATTTTCCAGAATTCAAGCCCCAGCTCCAAACTCTACATGCCAGAAAGGTGACATGAAGCATGTTCCATACTGAGAATCCACAGTTATGGAATCATCTTTTAACTTCACTGTTATCTCAAGCTTTCTACTGGGTGCATGTGAATTGGTATACATCTTTGTAATGAAATGACAACTGCACTCACAATATTAAGTTTCACCACACCAAATTCAGTTGCAATGGAATCCAGGCATTTGGGATACGTGCATCCCTAATATAATCACAATACTGCTAGTCACAAGACCCAGGAATTGTTGATGTGTGGTGTTCATGCTGTATGCAACTAAACGTGAATGTGTAGTATTGGTAGCCATCCTACAGCAATTCTATTGAGTAGTGTAGTTGTGAACACCAGTATGTAGTCACAATACAATGCCTGTCACATGGTATTAGCAATGCTGAAGCTGGCACAAGCTAACATCAGGTTCTGTCAGAACTTGGGAAAATCACCTTGAGAAACATTACATTTACTATATACAGTGAGTGGTAACTAGACCCTTGGCCATATCACTGTGTTTCAGTCCCATCATTGGCTCCAGAAAGAACGGGTGCTGCGGGAGGATGACGTGCAGAGCAGTGATCCAAGAATAGCACGTACAGAAAAAGTTTGTGAAGTTCAACATACTGTACAGACACATTGCACCCACACAGTCCATGATATTGCCACAACAGTGGAAACATCACACAGAGACAGGCATGATATATTGAGCACGAATTTGACAATTTCAAGGAGTGTATTGTATGTAGTTCTTCGTCCCCTCACAGTAGTACAGTGACAAGAAAGATAGGAGATTTGTCAGCATCTCATTTTCATCTGTGAATAAAAACCCCACTTTCCTGCATAACATCATCACTACTGATGATACATGGTGCTTCCTCTACAATCCCCAGACCAAGCTTGAGTTGACTTGGTGAAAATCACCATCATACCAATGGAATATTAAATGTCTACAGACATTTTTTGACAGCAGAAATATCATACACAAGAAATTCATTCCTGTGGCAGTTACAATTACTAAGGAATGGTATGCCCAAGAACAATGTTCTCTGTGAAAAGCAATCCACCAGAAGTAGCTAGACATGTGGATGCTAATTCCTGGATGTCACTGCATCCTTGTTTGGTAGGAACTGACAAATCATGGAAGTGTTGTCCTACCATGCCCACCACATTCTCCAGACATCACCCCTTGTGACATTTTTATGTCTGCACAGCTGAAGAAAATACTACACAACTGCCATTTCAAAAATGCAAAAGATACCACAGCCACAACATTTGACAGAAAGAGATGCATTTCAGCACAAATTCCAAGACCTCTATGCCCACTGGCAGAGATGCATTAAAGTGGACAGAAACTAAGTTAAAGCAGTTATTACATGGCAAGCCTTGTCCTCAGATTATAACCCATGACTCTAGCAGTATATGGAACCTAGACTGTCAACATATATGGATGACAGTTAGTGTGAAAAACAGTTGCTAAGGTAAGCAAGCATGGTATCCAGGAAGGTTGGGAACAGTAAAACCACTTCCTATCTCTTCCTCTCTCTGTCTGACCCCATCTGTAATTTTGTAAAATATGAAGTTATGTATGTTACGTGACTTGAGTTTCTGCCAGTAAAATAATAACTGCAAGCCTGACTGTGCAGTCATAACAGGCCAACTGTGATGGAATACAATTTAAAATGTTTACTAGCAACTGTAAATTGTTCCTGTCAGTAGAACGAAACTTCAAAGCCTAACCCTAGTGATAATACGAAAGACCAACTTTGCTGAAATACAATTTGTGCTTTGAATGTATGCTGGTAGCCATAAACTGAGCTTGGTGGTATTTTCACATGTATTTTTTGCATCAAGTATTGAGCGTGTGTGGTATTAGCAACCCTAAACTAATATGAACTGTGTAAGTTCTGACAAGCACTGAAGACAGGCAGGAAAAGTACATATGATACTTACATTAAAATTGTCAATTACATATATTGCTTTTGTACAGGAATGAGTATTTTAAGGTTCAGTGAATGAAGATTTGTAAAATGTTAATGTTCTAGAAGATTAATAAGTATTCAGTTTTGGCATGAAACTGACTAATACACCCCCAGCACTGATGAGTATATCAACACACATAAAATTCTACGTTCTTACCTACCTCAGTGCTCCAGCTGCTGCATTCCTAACTACTCTACTCTTGTCAAAGAGTAGTGGTGCAGCAACTTTCACTATTTTATGCTTCATAACATCTTCCACAGATTCTGGTACATCAAACGCTGTAGCTAATGTTTGCAGGCCAATAACCTTGTTTTCTGCATTTGGAGACTGCAACTGTAAACCAAGAAATAAATTGTAATGTGTCTTGCATGCAGAATGTTAGGATTATTGTTTTAAATATAATTATGCATTCCATGTTACAAACACCTCAAGAATTTAATGCTTAATTAACTGTACATATATATTACCTACTAACATACCCCTTCATATTATATCACTAACACAATATTAAAACTACATGAAGAACTAAATACTTTAAAACATGACTTTAAATCACTAGCATTCCCTTATCACAAACAGCCACTTCAGACTAATTTATACTATTCATGCACATAAAAGTCAAAATACATGATTCTTATATACACATAAACACATGAAAGTTTAAAATGTACAATTGTTGTTTTTGGCACTAATATGAGGCAAAATGACATAACTCCGTGGAAAACAGCCCATCTTAAGATGCCAGCAGTCCTTCAGATAGTCACAAAATTCCTTGCAGGTCCATCAGTATCCTCACACGAGCCTACCAGTATTTCGTATACTAAAGGTAATGTTCACCCTAGAACAGACCATGAAGGCCCAGACGGCGAGTAGAGGTACAATCTACTCCTTCTTTAACCTCGGCTCTAGATTGGGGTGGTTTGTCAACGCCAAGCCCCAGCCGCTTTACCCCCGGGAAAGACCTGGTACTCATTGTATAGGAGGATGGGTGGGCCCCAGGCCCGGTAGTGCCTATTCTGGGCCAGATAGATGCAGTCCACATCCTAACATTCCATTTCTTTAAGAACGATCTTAACATTATTATGCAGTCTACGCCTGCATCTTCCAAGTGGTCTCTTTCCTTAAGGTTTTCCTATGAAATCCGTGTGTGCATTTCTCTTTTCCCAATAATATATGGCAGGGATTACTAACCACGCAACTTTTTTTTAAATACAAAACATAAAAATTGAGTTCTGAGTAAAAACATGTCTCGGTATGTGCCACTTTCTCCAGCCTCCTGTTACTTCGTCCACCTTATATCCAGTGGACTTAAATGCGTGTACGAAAACACAATTATTTAAAACGTTCGACCATATAGTCCTATGTCAACAACGTACCATTTCAAGTACAGCCTGAATAGTGCATTCCTGTTTGCACATGTGGTCACTACCGCTACCACCTAATTCACTTTCTGTCCGTTCATTATCTCGAATGCTAGGGAGACCGGTTGGATTTTCAGCTCTCTTCACTCGGTTACGCTTTGATTTACCCATTTCTCATATACTTGCTTCACTTCCCGAGCAATTCATACAATTTTTGCACTGTAAATCACTTTCCATTCACATGCTCCCTACGATCTTCCACCGGACACAGGTACTCAGTGCTACCAACGTCTGAGGTCAAATATTATCGGGGAGTTGAGATATTGTTGTCATGTTTCATGTTCAGTAAAGACTCTTCCCATAACTGATAACGTTGCTATATATCGTCTTTTCAAACTCTGCATTTAAGAAGGTCTTGTTCGAACACACAGGTCCCTTCCAATAATTCACATTCTCGTCTTCTGTTGCGTCTAGATTGGCCATAGCGATCGTTACGCGACGCCATGCTTTGTCTGCATCTGACGTCATTCCCGATAGATAGTGTACTAACCATACTACAAACATTCTACCAACTAAAAAGAGATACCGACATGCAGTCCTAAAAAACAGAAAGCGCGTAATTGTATTATAATATTACAATTTTTTGTTTAACTTAAACGATACGCCCCTTGAGCTCTAATTTAGAGAAAACAAACTACATGTCTGTATGAAAAAATTATCATAACAGGAAATAAAATTTCCATAACAATTACGATGGAGTTATATCCTGCATTGAAGTTTGAGGAAAAGCTGAGGACAATACTGTACAGATCTGTGTATCACTGTAACATACACGCAATCTTGGGACTCTTGGTGACGGGGATATTTTTAACAATGCGACATTCAGATACTATTTCATGCAGATTCCAACAAAAACTGTCGCGGGATGCTGCAGAGACTAGGGATTTTGCCAATAATGGTGGAGATATAAATCCAGTATGAGTCGAGGACAAAAGATTCCATGAATATGTGTGTCGGTATGTCTGCTTGTAGTGCGCTTTTCTCGAGTATCCTCCCAAGAGACAACTACTTTATCTCTAGTTCAAATACAAGACCTTTATTTTCCTCTCGACCCAAAACCCAATCCTAGCGTGTGACAAGCCATTTGTTTCCCAGGCAGTAACAAAGGAAAATGTATAGAAGAAACAAACAACAATAAATTATTACCGAAATTTGAATCTGCGATAAGAATACACATCTCCATTTTTGCCTTAGAAGTTTCGCTTAACCTAATACGTCAGCGACTTATGTTAACTGTTCGTTTTTAACGAAAGTGATTACAAATGTTCTTGCTCTTCGCTTTTAATGAAGTCTGAAGAAAGATTTGGATATAAACACATAGATTATGTTTTCTTTTATCTCGAAGTCTGCATTTCTTCAAATAATTCACAACTATGTCCAGTGTTAAAAGTAATATTAAAAAAACAAAAAAAAATAAGAACAAAGAAAGTTTCTTTCAGCGATGTTTTACATTAGGCCAAGAGGTAATATGAAATATTTTTTGCCAGGTTAACAAAAATAAGGTCACACAAAAGTGTTACACTGTACATTAAATGTGTATCTCTGTAATATCTAAAACTGTAGGCTGAATAATTTTTGTAGGTTTACGAACTTCTCAGTCTTATAGACAACGTTCCTGTGTGCTACCACCACATTCATCATCTTCCCACCACATTACCATCACCATCATAATCATCACCACCACCACCAACAACAACAACATCAACAAATACATTAGACAGCAATTTGTGATCATTTGAAATGTGCACTTTTTGTAATACAGTAATTTTCGTAACTAAATGGGACCGATAGAACTGCCATGAATATCAGAATAACAGACACACCCAGGCGCCCTAGATGCGTTACTCATAAATTAATCATAAATCAAAAAGTCGTAAATCAAAAAGGTGTTACCATCAGAAATAAGGGGATTAACCTACGGGAACGCAGCCAGCCGAAGGACGTCGAACCAAAAACAAGAGCGCTCCAATTAAGAAGAAGTGTAAAGGGCCATTAACGCAAAAAGGCGTAAAACATTCTGGCATCACAAATATGAAAATTAATTTTCAATAAAGCTCACACATTTTTGGAAGCATAAAATACATAGAGTGATCGAAGAAGATTCTCATTCCACAAATTACGACAGCAATGCATCTCACCGAAAGGCAGAGCTTGTTTTAGCGGAGGGCGATCTAAGCATTACAAGCCGACTGAACTACACGTTGTCTCATTCCATGTCTTCGTAACGCGTGGCGAAAAGTGGAAACAATTTTATTAAAATGGATAATTAGAATAGTTCGAAATATCGAGCATTGAGCTATTACCTATGACATGTGGTTTTAAAGTATGTATGAGAGCAACATGATTTGAACATATGTACGAGTTTTACACTGGTACTATGAAAATTATGCCTTTGCTGAGAACTCGCTTACACATTGCCCGTCACATGTAACTGAAAAAAAAAACCAATGAATCATTTGAACACTAGAATTAATCCAAATTACAAATAAAGACACGTGTCTGGCCTCACAGAACACAGTGTTGCCTAATTCCATTAGAAAGACCAGTCGGTGAATGTTGTTGGGTTGGGGGAGGGAGGAAGGGATGAACTTGCTTGTTATTGTGAAAATCATAAGAAACTTACAAATTCACTCAAAAGGTTCGTCATCCCCGTTGTGTTCTATGAAATAATTAATGTAGATTGTGTGTACTCGTGTAACATAACTATATTTATTGGTATAATATAAAGTACTTTCTACATAAGGTACAACTACATGTTTCGACGCTTGATAATGGCCTTCTTCAGGTTGTACAAGAAATACTTATTAAGCAGTTATACCAAGCCAAGCCAAGCCGAGCCGAGCCGAGCCGAGTCGAGCCGAGCCGAGCCAAGCCGAGCCAAGCCAAAATGTTAACCCCCTCTTTGTTAGCCATTCCTGCGTTTGACCGCATTGCTGGGCTCAGTAACAGACACCTAAATTCTAACAGGGGATTATGCTTACGCTAACGATTTGGAAGTCAGGCTGAGGGCCTTGACTGATCTTGCCAAAGACTAGGGTCTATGTTGCCCTGGACTAAATATGGGAGTAAAAAACTTTGGTTGGTTGGTTGTCTGGATTCCGAGTCCAGACTAGCCTTGTCGCATACTGGTGTTATGTGACGTTTGTCAAGCGCTTAAGTGAAGCCGCCGTGCCTGGTGAAGGGGAGTGCGGACCATACCCCGACTTTGCATAAAATACTATGGCATTTGCCTTACAACTGAGGAAAATCACGGAAAACCTCAGTCACGGTAACCGAATGGCGCTCGGCTGTTCAGCGCCGAACGCAATTCGTTTAGTCGACTTGGCCATCGCAGGCGATGGCCTCGACTGACCTGCTGCCCCCTGTCACCATTGACTCTCGAGTCGAGCGACGGGGTCAACCCTCGGTCAGTTTAAGTATCTGCCGAGTTGCCGTACTAGGGGATTCCCCACATCGGCTAATTTGAGACAAAGCTCTCGGTCAGGGATTTGATGTGGTCTGCAAAGAGTGGAGAACCCAGGTCCTCGTGTATCTGCCCGTTACTTACGTACCAAGGGTCACCAGTAGCGAGGCGAAGACACTTGGGTTGTAACACCCGTAACCTCCGGACATGGGAGGGGGCAGCGGACCTCCACGCGGGGCACGCATAGTCCATCAGGGGCCGGATGAGCCGTTTATATCCTGACGGATAGATCACTATTCCTATTCAGGAGCGGACCCAGCATACTCATCCTTTGAGCAGTCCTTTTCCTTACCGTGTCGATGTGAGGCGACCAATTAAGTCGTGTATATAGGGTCACCCCAGATAACGAGTCGTGTCGATGCATTCGATTGGTTCCCCGAAGAGTGTAACTGGTCGGGGCTGGATGAAGCGCCATCCGGCACGCGCGAAGATTATTGCGGTGCTCTTAGACACATTAATGGTGATTCCCTATTCACACAACCACCGTTGAGGATCGTTGAGGTATGACTCCAGGTAGCTGACAAGCAGCGTCAGTTTGTGGGACGTGGCTATGATGGCTGTGTCGTCCGCGTAAAGGGCCAACTCGACATGGTGCGAGGATGGGGGCATGTCATTGACATACAGACTGAAGAGGACAGGGATGATCAATCCCCACTGAGCTACTCCAGCCCGCATGCCTCGACGAGATGACGTGGCCGTCTGGAAGGACACCTCGCACATCCGATCCCTGAGGTAGGATGAGATTTTATGGACTATGTAAGACGGGAAGTTGAGGAGCGTTAGCTTGTAGAGGAGGTCATCAATCCAGACGGTTTCGAAGGCTTTGGCAACGTGGAGGAAAACTGCGCCGGTGAGCCTCTTTGCGCCCAAATTCCTGGTTATTATTTCAACGAGGCGGGCCAGCTGCAACGACGTGCTATATCTGGGTCTGAACCCAAACTGCTCTTCTCGCATCCTTCTGCGCTCGTTTACTACATGTAAAATCCTAGCTAGTGGGATCTTTTCAAACAATGTACCAAAACTGTCCAAGAGACTAATGGGCCGATAGGAAGAGGGCAGTGCTGGATCCTTCCCTTCACTCGAGCATGCTTCCACATTTGGGGAAAGTAATGGGTGTGGAGAACGGCGTTGAAAATACGGGCGAGGAGGGAAACCACTCGCTTTGGAAGGTGCTTCAATGCCCTGTTCGGGATACCGTTCAGGCCCCGAGCCTTGTTGACCTTGAGATCCCTGATGGCTTCGTGAACCTCGTCACGGGTGGTTAACCGGGGTTCGCTGGCAGGGCTTAGTAAGTAAGACCTCAGCGCCACGTCAACCGTCTCAATAACTGCCGGGACCGAACGATAGGCCACCGGCTGAAACCGAGTCTCCAGATTGTCTGCAAGGGCTTCGGCTTTCTCAGAGTCTGAGAGAGTGATTCCCCCTGGGGTTACCAGGTGGAGATGAGTAGGAATTCTCAACACCCGCCTTGTCATCCTCCACAGCTATTGGTCTTCAGGATCGATGGATTCGATTGTAGCATTCCACTGGTCGCTTCTCCACTCGTTGAGCCGGCGGGTCAACGATCTCTGGAGGCGGATGCCATCGGCTTCCAGAGAGGGGTCCCTGGTGATCTGCCACTGGCTCCGCAGCCGGCTTTTCAGGCGTATCTCATACTGAATGCCTGCCGGTATCGGTGGTCGTGGGTCGTCACGCGGGCGACGCTTGGGAGTTTATGCTGCCAGAGCCTACAAAACGGCGACGGAGAAGTCTCAACGCACGTGTCGATTGCCATCTCATTGTGCAATTCCGGATCGAAGGGAATTAGTTCTTCCAAGTTAGTTTGGAAGTTGGCCCAGTCAGTGCGCCTGAAGTAAGAGCAGTCCGTTGGGTGCCGAAAGGATGACCGACATGACGTTTCAATGAGACCCGGGATGTGTTCCGTGCTTAGTGCGGAGCACGAAGTTAGATACACAGGGAATGCGGCAAGGTATACATTGGACAGAGCGGACGGTCCGTCCAGCTAAGGATAAAAGAACATGGGCGACACATCAGACTGGCCCAACCTGACAAATCGGCAGTAGCTGAACACAGCTTTAAT
>Ga0123357_10005457_pt1 | contig 15236 bp, 14 predicted proteins | sample TergutEmb28metaG_FD_89873 | JGI IMG/M metagenome (GOLD analysis project Ga0123357, IMG submission 89873) | Embiratermes neotenicus P4 segment gut microbial communities from Petit-Saut dam, French Guiana - Emb289 P4 | ecosystem: Host-associated > Arthropoda: Insects > Digestive system > Gut ... | reverse complement strand
AGCATTTTTCACTCGCCCGTAGCGTTTTGGAGCCCCGCATGGCAATGCGGGGCTTTTGGCTCTCGCTTCCTGCGCATGTCATCACGCCACGACCACATGAAAAATGCTCTAAAGCGTGAACTCCGTTTGGTATCTTTTCAACACGGCACATTGCCATGCGGTATGTCCGCACTGTCTAACGGTAGTTCCTGGCTCGCACGCAACGACGCCACAGACCAAACCCTCCCACCAACACCGCTCCAATCCCCGCGGAAATGGACACGCAGTGTGCCAACAGCCAGGCATAGAAACCTCTTGGCGCACTTGCCGCCGCAACTGGAGCGGTACTGGCGGCAGATTCCTGTTGTTCGACGCTCTTTTGCGTATCCGCGGTGTTCTTTTGATCCTCTTTGATGAAGTAACCCACGCCGGTTGCTTCGTCCCTGACCTGCGTGCCAGGCGCCCACTTCAAATCGAAGTGCCCCGGTTCAAATGTCGGATTCACTTTGATATCTCGAAATTGCAGCCGCTGGACGAATACGAGCGGATCGTCCTGCGACACGCCCGTGGGGAGTTCGCCACCGCTCAGCGCCAAGCATAGCTTTGCCGGAGCTTGTGTTTTCCGTACCACTTCCGTTGGCAGATACACGCCACCGTCGAAGAGCTGCATCGCATGAGCTTCGAGAGTATGTTTAATATCTCCTCGCGTGCATTCGTACAGTAACGGGTACACGTTGACCGCCTCTTCGTGGATGAGTGCCATGCTGGCGCCTTGACCACCGGCCCACTCCATTCTGACACATTTCTTTCCGTCGTATTCGACTTCCCCTGTGATCCGCGGAGAGCTTTGCGGGAATTCAAAATCGTAGCACAGCGGCTGACTCAGATCATGCCAGGGACACAGCCAGGCCAAGTGCTCCACGAAAGACCTCTCTATGCCTTCTTTCTTCTGATAATTAGTGCGGCCAAACCCTGGACTCTCCGGATCACGTTCCCACACTTTCACTTCCCCCTTGATGCGAACGGTAATGTTATCATGCCCGTCCGCCGGCAGACGCACCTCCCTCATATAGAAGTCGTCATGATCAAATGCCAACTCATAGTAGATATGACCTGGCAGCGGAAAATGACGGCTGCCATCGGCCGTTTCCAGCGACTGCGTCAGTATCACGCTTCCCTGGAAGCTGTGAATCTGAGTCGAAAGCCGCATCAGCTTTTCGCCCAGAGCACGTGCCGCCGACTCTTGCGTTGTTCCTTGCGCACCAGCACCGTTCGCGGCAACCGCCATAACCACAGCAACCATAAACGAAATACCGACCCTGCGACATGCACGAGAGAGAGTAGCCATCATTTCACCACGTTCGAGAACGTTCGATATCGTATCACGGACCCGCTCATTGCCACAACGTTTCACCATGCAATTACAGGCAAAATGGATGCATCCGCCAATAGTGGCAACTCCGGAAAAGTGCCCGTAGCGACCCCGCTTTGCGGGGTGGCAGGTGGGGAAAATGCTTGGTGCAACCAGAATTGCCACTCATTCGGGATGCACCCAGGCAAAATGTGCATGCCCGGTCCCTTCGCGTGCAACATGGCAAAACATTCCGTTATAATACACCGGTCGTTATTGCGATCCAAAATCGGGTTGGGCGAATGGCTGATAAACGTGATTATTACGAAGTGCTTGGGGTCGCCAAGGCGGCTTCGGCGGATGAGATTAAAAAGTCGTATCGGCGACTGGCGCGAAAATATCACCCCGACGTCAACAAAAGCGATGCGGGCGCCGAGGCGAAATTCAAAGAAGTCCAGGAAGCGTACGACATCCTCAGCGACGAAAAAAAACGGCAGGCGTACGACCAGTTCGGACATGCAGGCGTAAGCTCCGCGGCCGCGGCAGAAGCCGCCGCCGCCGCTGCCGCTGCGGGACGCGGTACCGGCGGATTCCGATACGCCACGCAAACCCCCGGCGGTGCGACCGTGGATTTCGGTGAAGTGGATCTGAACGATCTCTTCGAGAGTATGATGGGCGGCATGCATCGCGGCGGAAAAGGTGGCGGAAGAAGAGGAGACGCTCCGAGACGCGACCGTCAGGGTGCGTGGGGCTGGCCGGGCGGCGGTGGGGGGGCGGAAGAAGTCGGGCCGACGGGGGCGGATATTCATTATCCGGTCAGCATCAGTTTTGAGCAGGCCATGCGGGGAACGACGGTCGATGTGCGGCTCAATTCGCCGGACCGCTCCATCGACGAAACCATCAGCGTCAAAGTCCCCCCTGGCGTACACGACGGAGCCAAAGTGCGAGTGCGTGGCAAAGGCCAGCTCGGCCAAGGCGGACGCGGCGACTTAATCATTGTCACGCAAGTGCAGCCGCACGCGTATTTCAAACGCGAAGGGAACGATATCTTGCTGGACTTGCCAGTGTCTGCGTCTGAGGCGGCCAGCGGCGCAACAGTCAGCGTACCGACGCTGGATGGACGGGTGGAGTTACGTGTGCCGGCGGGGATTGGCAGCGGGAAGCGATTGCGGATTAAGGAGCGTGGTGTGCCGCAGAAGGATGGGAAGAGAGGGGATCAGTATTGTCGGATTTTGATTCAGATGCCGGTGGATCTGACCGACGGCGAGATGGAACAGCTCAAGGCGATGGAAAGTGCACACGGGTTTCATCCGCGGGCCAATGTGCCGTGGTAGCCAACGGGGTGATGGTATGCCGTATCGGGCGTTGATGTGGACATTGGCGACGGTGGGCGTCGCGTTTTTGACGCTGGGGATGTGGATGTGGGCGGTACAGCCAATGGTGGCGGAGGTGATGGCGGGGCATGCAAGTACCGGAACGGCACGGGAGATGAGATTGATGGTGAAGGGGACGCTGCTGCTGGCGTTCGTGTTGATTGTTACGTTGCTGATCGTGGGGCTCCTTGGAGCGTATCGGGAGTGGATGCGGTATCGGGACGGGGACGGGGAGGGGGGGGGCGGACGCAAAAGAGTGCGGACCAAATACGTGGACGCCTGGAAGATCGCAGGCGAAAGGCTCAAAGTGAAGGACTCGGAGGAAGATCATGGCGAATGACGCAATTCGAATTGCTTCTGGCTTCTGGCTTCTGGCTACTGGCTTCTTCCTTTTGGGGTGCATGGCGACGCGGGAGACGCAGAACCCCAAAGAAATGCTGCCGGTAATGGGCGAAGGGAAGGTCCTGTCGGTCGATCAGACGCTGGGGCAGGGGACGATGGAGGTCAAGGGGAAGACGGTGACGTTCTGGTGGCAGAATCGGATTCAGATGGGGGCGAGCGGGACGGACAAAGAGCAGTTGCTACAATCGCCGGAGGCGAGGGAGATGACGGTGTCGTTCCATGCGCAAGTGGGGGATTGGGTGTCGTTCAAGGGCTATCAGATGCAGGGGGAGATTTTTATCACGGGAGCGACGGTCATAAAGAAATGACGAATTCCGCCCCGTCAGCCCACGGCTCTGCCAATTTTTGAGGTGTGCTCGTTTTTCTGGGCAATGCTTTTCCACGCGTAAAATTCGTAAAATTCGTGAAAGTCGTAAAATTCGTAGGGAGAGCCTTTCCATGCGATAACGGGGCTCACGAACCTTGTCCCCTCCCTCCACGAATTTTACGAACTTTACGAATTGTACGAATTTTACGAATCAGAATGGCTTGCCCAGAAAAATTGGCAGCCTCGGCCAACAAGCGTCGCAAAAACGCAAAGAGCCTGAAAACTTTCATCTTCAGGCCCTTTGCAGTTAAACACGAGTGAAACGTTGAGGTGTCTCTACTACTTTGCTCTTTGCTCTCTCTCTCTCCCTCCACGTCTCATACTCGCGTGTGTGCCAATTGCTGCACATGTTCTTTATAACACCAATCCAGCTAATGTCAAAAAAAAAATCTTCTTTTTTTATAATCTCCTCATTTCCCCATTTTTACGAAAATACCTAAATATGAAAATTTGGGCTGATCTCGTTCAAACCTCACCATTCCTACGCCAAATCCGCTATACTGTTCGACTCCATTAAGCTGTCCCTCAAAAGGAGCCTTTTATGTCCGGCATGACCCTCACCGAAAAAATCCTGGCCAAGCACTCAGGCAAAGCTCACGTCCACCCCGGCGACAACATCTGGGTCGACGTTGACATCCTCATGACCCACGACGTCTGCGGCCCAGGCACCATCGGCATTTTCCACGAAGAGTTCGGCCGCAATGCCAAGGTCTGGGATAAAAACAAAGTCGTCATCATTCCGGACCATTACATTTTCACCGCCGAAGAAAAATGCCACCGAAACGTCCAGATCCTGCGCGATTTCGTCAAGGAACAGGACATTCCCTGGTTCTACGATCCCGAGTTCGTCAGCATGAATCCGGGCTCCCCCCACAAACCGACGCCTTATCTCGACCCCACCAAGACCGGCTACAAGGGCGTCTGCCACAAAACGCTTCCGGAAGAAGGGCACATTCGTCCCGGTGAGATCCTGATCGGCACGGACAGCCACACCTGCACCGCCGGTGCCTTTGGCATGTTCGCCACCGGCGTGGGCAACTCCGACGCGGCCTTCACAATGGGCACAGGCAAAACCTGGCTCAAGGTTCCCCCGACCATGAAGTTCACTTTTCATGGGAAAATCCCCGCTTATCTCACGGGCAAGGACCTCATCCTTGCCGTCATCGGCGACATCACCGTCGCCGGCGCCACTTACAATACGCTCTATTTTGCCGGCGAAGGCATCGCTTCCCTTGAGCTTGAAGATCGCATGACGCTCACCAACATGGCCATCGAAGCCGGCGGCAAGAACGGCGTATGCGACGTCGACGACAAGACCCTGCAATACGTCCGCGCCCGCTCACGCATCAAAAACTGGGACGTCTTCAAGGACGACAAGGACGCCAAATACATCCATCAAAGCGAGTACGATTTAAGCAAGTTGGAGCCACTGGTCGCCAAGCCTCACAGTCCGGACAACAAGGCCGCCGCACGCAACTGCCGCGATGTCAAGCTCGATCAGGCTTACCTCGGCTCGTGCACCGGCGGAAAAATCACCGACATGCTCTTCGCCGCGAATATCCTCATGGGACGCCAAGTCAAGATTCCGACATATGTCGTGCCTGGCACGACGGAAGTGCACGCCGACATGAAGCGCCTGAATCTCCGCGGCATGCCCAAGAGCCCCGGCGAAAAATCCGTCGAAGACGTCCTCCGCGACGCCGGATGCCTCCTGGGCCCTGCCGGTTGCTCCGCCTGTCTTGGCGGTCCCAACGACACCTTCGGCCGACTCAACAAGTCCGAAGTCTGCATCTCCACCACGAACCGCAACTTCACCGGCCGCATGGGCTCCATGTCCTCCTCCGTCTTCCTCGCCAGCCCGCTGACCGTCGCCGCCAGCGCCCTTGCAGGGCATATCGCCGATCCGCGTGATTATATGTAAACAACACGAGTTTCTTGCCTTGTCATCCCTTCCAGCAACGTTAGCATTTCAAACGGACAATCATTTTCATCCCGATTTGATTAATCAAGCGATCGCTCACGAGGGAGCCGTTCAAACCTCGCAGGGGTTGCAACTGCGTTTCCCAACGGAAGACATGGCAACAGAATCACGTAAGAGGCTTAGAGCATTTTTCACTCGCCCGTAGCGTCTTGGAGCCCCGCATGGCAATGCGGGGCTTTGGCTCTCGCTTCCTGCGCATGTCATCACGCCACGACCACGTGAAAAATGCTCTAGAAGTAAGTTTCCAGAGCTGGACTTTGAAATTGAAAAAACTGTCGTACTAATCTACAACAACTAACCCCCGGCTTTTCCGCGGTCGCCCAGCGTGTCTTCGATATACAGCATCTTCACCAGCACCAGCAGGACCGCCAGCATCGGCGTCGCCAGGATCAATCCGATCGGCCCCACCAGCACTGCCAGGAACACCTGGAATATCACGATCAACGCCGGCGGCAAGGCGACCGTCCGCTGTTGAATCCACGGCGTAATCGCGTTCCCCTCCGCCGTCTGAATCAGGATGTACCACAACGCCACATAGAGGGCGGATGAGTAATTCAACGCCACTTGTGCGTCTTGCGGTGCCAGGGCCAGGAGCACAGCCGGGATAGCCGCCAGGATCGGCCCGAAGTTCGGAATGAAATTCATCAGGCCCGCCAGCACGCTGAGTGTCAAGGCTAATGGGATTCCCAGCATTTTCAGGCCGATGAACGTCAGGGAGCCGATGACCAGCATCGAGCACAACTGGCCGAAGAACCACCAGCGGAGCGTGTATCCAACTTTCAGCAGCACTGCCTGAAATCGCGGCCTCGCTCGGATCGGCGCCAGAATAATGAGCCCCTTGAGATAAAATGTCGGCGAGATGGCCAGGAACAGGGCGAGTACCAGGACTAGCATCGTGTTGGCCAGCATGCCGAAGGTGGTGGTAATGACGCCGCCGACGTGCCCGAGCGCCTCAGGTCGCACGATGTAGTCGCTGATAGCGTTGCGAATCTCCTGCGTCTGCTCCAGAAAAAACTGCCCTCGTGGCGTCTCCTGCAAACGCTTCGTGGAATGCTGGATAGTCTGCGGCAACTTCTCACGCAACTCCTGCACCTGGGTCGTAATAGCACTGCCCATCAGATAACTCGCACCAACGAGAAGAATAAGCAGCGCCAAGAGCACCAGCATCAGTGCCATCCAACGCTTCAGCCGTGTGTATTGTGCCAGCAGGTCCGCAGGCCAGGAGATCACCACCGCCAGCAGGATCCCCGCAAAGGCCAGCATCACGATGTCCCGGGCCACGCAGACCAGCCACAGCAACCCGCCAATCAACAGCGTCAGCCCCAGCACGATCAAGACCCGCAGTGCAAAATCTCCCGTCTGCATTTTGGATGAAGTCACCGCCGAAGATTTTTCATTGGGCAATGTCATGCGAGCATCTTAAAGCAGTTGCCGGGGCGGGGACAACCTTGGTACCACGACCGTAAGGGAGTGCTGGATCACGTATTCGATTTGTGGGGATGTGAATGATGATTGTGCGTCGGTGGCAAAACATTCGTTGGAGCACGTAAGAATAGCCCTTTCGCTCCCTTACGGTCGCGGTACCAAAGTCCCATACCTTTTCTGCCGATGGTTGGCAATGAGGTGCTATATGTCCTTTACTCTCAGCAAGTCGCCCGAGGAATCTCTCGACCAGGTTGTCCTGTCGCTCCAGGGCCAGCCGACCAACGCCTGCCAGAATACCAATCCTTTCCCCTTTGAATCATTTCTCGGAAAGGACTGGGCTTCCCACGCGGTACTGCTTGATATGGAGCAAATAGATTATCTCGATTCCTCATCCGTCGGCTGGCTGATCGCATCACAAAAGGCCTTCCACGCTGCCGGCGGAACGCTCGTGCTTTATTCTCTTCAACCTCGCATCCGCCAACTTCTGACGATGCTCAGGATCGAACGTGTTGTGCCGCTGGCGGAGGATCTTGCCGCCGCGAAGGCGATGACTCCTGTTCCTGCCATGGCTGCCCGGTGATTTTTTTGTATTGAGATGAGTTTGCTGATGATCGCCGTTGAAACAGATGTCGCATTTCAGATGCTTGATCTGGCCGCCGATTCGCCTGAGGTGGCCGCCGAAAAGCTTTTCGCGGTGCTCTTCGAACTGGGGGCCAGCGATTTGTTCCTCTGCTCCAATGAACAGCACGTGCTGGCCCTGGTTCGGCATCTGGGCATCATGCGACCGATTGCCGTGCTGATGCCCGATCACGGGCGGCGTCTCATCACTCTTTTCAAAATTCGCGCTTCGCTGGACATCGCCGAACGCCGCCGCCCGCAGGACGGACGCTGGTTCTACGTGCACGACGACGCCGCGCAAACACATTTCGATATCCGCGTTTCGAGCATTCCCACCGCCTACGGCGAAGACCTCGCACTCCGCATCTTCGATCGCACCAGCAAACTCCGCGACCTGCCCGTCCTGGGACTCACACGCCAACAGCACCAGTCGCTCGTCGCGGCTCTTGACGCTCCCGGCGGACTGATCCTCTTCACCGGTCCGACAGGCTCAGGAAAAACCGCCACCCTCTACGCCTGCCTCCACAAACTCAACGACGGCCATAAAAAAATCAACACCATCGAAGACCCCATCGAATACTCCCTCGACAGCATCCGCCAGTCGCAGATCAATCCCGCCATCGACCTGGGCTTCTCCGAACTGCTCCGCTCCGTCATGCGCCAGTCACCGGACGTGATCATGATCGGCGAGATCCGCGACACCGAGACCGCCGCCATCGCCATCCGCGCCGCCAACTCCGGCCATCTCGTGTTGGCCACCATTCACGCCGCCTCCGCCGCGGGTGCTTTTCAGTCCATGCGGGCCTTGGGCGTGCATCAGCATTTCCTGGCGTCCGCTCTTCGATGTGTCGTTGCGCAGCGTCTTGTCCGCACGCTTTGCGTGAAGTGCCGCCATTCTTTCGATCTTGCCGACGCTCCTCATACCTTCGACGAAGTCGCTCACCTGCTGGCTCCTGATGAAGGCAAGCTGCTTTGGTCGCCTCGCCGCTGCCCCGCCTGCCATCACACCGGCTACGACGCTCGCACCGGCATCTTCGAACTCATGCCCATCACACGTCCCATCCGCACCCTCATTGCCGACAACGCTTCGACCCGTGAGATTCGCCTCCGCGCCGTCGAGGAAAAAATGCTCGAGTTCCGTCACGCCGCCCTGCTGAAAGTCGCCAACGGCGTTACTAGTATCGAAGAAGTCTTCCGCTCGGTCCCCTCCGAAAACCTGCTCGCGGAGCAATAACTTCGAATTCACTCCTCGTTGATATGTACCACTTTCGCCGGCGGGAAGCCATTGAAATACGTGCTGGACGCCTGGCTGTATGCCCCGATGTTCGGCGTGTAGACCAAATCCCCGAGCTGCAGATTCTCCGGCAATTCCGCGGAAAGCGAAATGGTGTCCAATGCGTCGCAAGTTGGGCCGAACACGGAGCATATCTGCGTCGCCCCCCCCCTCCCTTTTTTGAAGGTGTGTACGTTATATTTGCAGTGATCGAAGATAATGCCGGAATACGTGTGGTAGACGCCGTCGTCGATGTAGTAGCATAGTTTGCCGTCGCGGATCGCTTTGCCGATCACGGAGGCGACCAGCGTCGCCGCCGTTGCGACCATGTACCGCCCCGGCTCGGCAAGAATCTCGACCTCCTTCGGAAAAAGGCGATCCAGTTCCGAATTCAGCACGGCAGCCAATTCCTTGAACGGCTTAACGCCGTCGTCATAGGGCGCCGGGAAACCGCCACCGATATCCAGCAGCTTCAACTTCAATCCGCGAGATTCCGACTCCTTGAAAATCGACGACGAAAGTTGAATCGCCTGCACGTAATTCTGAAAGTTTGTAGTTTGCGAGCCTACGTGGAACGATATCCCCTCCACGCCGAGCCCTGCATTTTTCGCCTTGAGCATCAGCTCCACCGCTTCACCCGGCTCCGCGCCGAACTTGCTCGAAAGCTCCACCATCGCGCCTGTATTGGGCACCTTCAACCGCAACGCAAGCCCCGCATTCGGTGCATACTTCTTGATCTTCCCGATTTCTTCCGCGTTGTCGTACGTCACCAACGGCTTGTACTGGTCCAGCTCCTTAAGCGTCTTGATCGCCTTGATCGGATGGGCGTAAATAATTTTGTCCCAGATGAAATCCTGCCGCTGTTTGGCGGAGAGGTTCTTGATGTTTTCGTGCACGATTAGGAACTCAGGCATCGACGCCACGTCGAAACTCGCACCCGCTTTGTAGAGCGTTCGCACGATCGCCGGAGCCGGATTCGCCTTCATCGCGTAGTACGGCTGCACCCGCGGCAGATACTTCTTGAACTGCTTAAAATTCTTCCGCAACTCCGCATGATCCACCACGAACAGCGGCGTGCCATGTTCATGGGACAACTTTTTCAACTTCGCCGGTGATACCATGGATTCTCCTTGCAATTGGGTGGCCCCGGTAGGGGCGAAAGCGGTCTCCAGCATTTGCATTATCACGCTTTCGCCCCTACCGGGGCGACTGCGTTTTGTGGGTGATGACATCCCACGGCGGCGCAGATGCCACCGCTTGCCGTGGGCTAGAGCACTTTTCACTCGCCCGTAGCGTTTTGGAGCCCCGCATGGCAATGCGGGGCTTTCGCTCTCGCTTCCTGCGCATGTCATCACGCCTCGACCATATGAAAAATGCTCTAAAAGCTCAGGCCCCTGCCGGGGCCACCCGATTTTAGTCGCCGTCCGTAATCAGAAAATTTTTGAACTGCCACGGGTCTCTTTTGTCGATCTGCGGCTTGTTATATCCGCCGAAGACACTGTGATAGTACTTCAGCGGCGTCCAGTCCGACGGCGTCGAAATAAACTTGCCTAGGTACGGCTTGGCAATCTTCAATATATACTCGTGCGGCAACTCGTCAGGCACCAGCATGCCTCGGCTGGGATTCTCGATCATCCACATGCACGCCGCAACCACCGAAATCGCCACCTGCATCGTCGTCGCATTCTGGTGCGGCACCAATCGCCGGGATTCCTCGATCGACAAACTGCTCCCGGTCCACCACGCACTGTACGGATGGCCCATCAGGAACGCGCCCAGAATATCCGATCCGCTCGTAATCTCATCGTTCATGATGCGAATGTTATGCGTCAATTCGTAATTGTATCCGCGAAGCTCGTTCAAGCTGGCGATCGCTGCATCGGAGGGGCAATAGGCGTAATGAACTGTGGGGCGATAAATCGCCTTGCCGTTCTTCCAGACCGTCAGGTGATCCGAAATCGTGAACGCCTCCCCGTGGCGCACCACCATCCCCTGGATGCAGTAGTTCGGCACCCAGCTCGAAACCCATGTGTTCATGCCCATACGTGCCAGGCAAATCTGGTTCTTCGGCCCGCTCTTGTGCGTATACGCCAGCGGCGGAAGTTCCTTCTCATGTGTGCCCCACCCCATCTCCGCCGTCGTCGTTCCCTCCTCACGGAAGCCTTCGACGCTCCAGGTGTTGACAAATTCATCGACCTGTTTGGGCTTGTTGGAAATCTGCGTGTCGCGTTCCGAACAGTGGATCACCTTGACTCCCAGTTTCCATGCCAGTTCGTTCCAGACTTGATCCGCCACGAGCCGTTCGATGGTCTTGGCCGCGGATGCTTTATACTTCCCGTCCTTGAGCGCCTGCGTTGCGATGTCCAGCAGCCCCTGCTTGGTGAAATGCGAAATCAATCCAGGATTCGCTCCGTGCTCAATAATCGCTGTCGGGCCAGTCTCTTTCCACTTGGCGATCAACTTACGTATGTTCATGTGACGCCAGTAAAGCGTCCGCTCCGTCGGATGCTTGTCCGTCGCCCCTTCATAAGGATCCCACACCTCCACCGACGTGTTGACGTACAGCACGCCCTTGTCATGGCACCACTGCAAAATTTCGCAGCAGTCGATATTCCACGCCAAATCGATCAGCAAATCCCCAGCCCCAAGATATTTGCCCAGCAGTTCCCCCATGTTGTCCCGCTCAATCTTCTCGCAGGCAAACGCCACCCCCTTCTTAATCCACGGCGTCAATGCCTTGCGCTTATCTTCAAAATCCATCACCGTAATATTCGACAGCGGAACCTGCATCAGCTTCGCCAGGATCGGCAACGTGCACTGCGCAACCGAACCGTAGCCAACGCACAGAATCTTCTTGTCGAATTTTACCATGACGCCTCCTGTTCCAGCCTGCCACGCAGCCGGCGCGGTGCAACCGCCGCGATCGCTCAAACCGCTCCAGCACCATTCCATCGTGTCAGACTTGTAACGCGCGGGTAGTTTAGCGAAACGTGCCGCTCATGCAAGCAAAAAAGCACGGGTTCTCACAGAAAGCACAGGACACAGAGAAGTGTTTTTTATTTTTTCCTCTGTGTTCTCTGGCGTCCTCTGTGAGAACCCGTTTTTCTTACTTCACCGCCACCAATTCGACTTCGAAAATCAGCGTCTCGTTCGGGCCGATCGTGTCGCCGGCGCCCTGTTCCTTATACGCAAGCTTCGATGGAATGTAGAGCATCCACTTGTCACCTTCCTTCATCATCTGCAACGCTTCGGTCCAGCCCGCGATCACATGATCGACGGGGAACGTCACCGGCTCCCCGTGCGACGCGTCAAATTCCCGCCCCGATACCAGCGTCCCGCGATAGTTCACCGAAACGATGTCCGTCGCCTTGGGCGTCTTGCCCTTCCCCGACTGGATCACCTTGTATTGCAGGCCCGAGGCGGTGGTCTTCACGCCTTCTTTCTTGGCGTTTTCCGCCAGGAACGCTTCGCCCACCTTCTGATTCGCTTCCATCTGCGCCGCCTGCGCCGCGATCACTTTCTTCTGCAACGCCATGAAGGCTTCGAGCTGTTCCTTCTCCGTTAATTGCGGCTTTGCCCCACTGGCCGCATCCCGTACGCCCGCCGCCAACGCCGCCGTATCCACATCCAGCCCCTTGAGCTGGGCGCCGACCTTCAGACCAATGGCATAACCGATCTTCTGCGACTCGGTCTGAAGCGCGGACTGGGTCGTCGCCGGCATCGTCGTCGTGACACTCCCACCCTCCCCCATCACGACGCCACAAACCGCTAAACCCAACACCGCTACGATCGCATTCATTTTCATGACATCATCCATTCTAAAAAGGAAAAGGAAACCTTCAATCTTAGACGATTGTCCCTCAGAAGCAACGGGTGCATGACACGAAATGCAAAACAAATGTAGCGACCCCGCTTTGCGGGGTGGCGGTAGCAAAAGGGGCATGTCTTCCCCCGAAAAAAGTTTAGCCGCGAGCCGATAGGCGAGCGTTTCCCCACGAATTTTACGAATTGTACGAATTTTACGCGTCAGATGCCCGCCTAAAGTAAAGTGTCATACACCCTGCCACTGGACCCTCCCGCCGCTTCGCTATACGCTACGATCATGCCTGATTTACGCCTCCTTTACGAATCGCAAATAACGCCTCAGCTTGATGCCGCGCTCGCGGATCTGATCTGTCTGGCCAATCCGCACGAGCGGGAAATCTTCCGCCTCCACGGCCGCGGTTGGCACGGCGTCAAACCGCTCTACTGCACGTTCATCGAATTCAACAGCCAACCGATCGCTTACGTCGGCATCGCCGATCGCACCATCCGCGTCGGCCCTGAAAACTGCCTGCTCCGCATCGCCGGCCCGCAGAACGTCTCCGTCCACCCCAACTACCGCGGCCAGGCTCTCTCCATCAGCGCACTCGCACACGCCATGGGCGAAGCTCAAAAGCTCCACTTCGATGCCGGCCTCCTTTTCTGCTCCGCAAACCTTCAGCGTCTCTACTCCAAGACCGGCTGGCTCACTCTCCCCAACATCCCCATCACTCGCACCCAAGACAACCAGGACCTGCCACTCCCAGAACACAACATCGCCATGTTCCTGCCCCTGCAAACGAAAACTTTCCCTCCCGGCCCGATCCATTTGCAGGGAAACGACTGGTAAGAAGAGAAGCCAGTAGCCAGAAGGTTTCAAGTTCGCGGCTTATTCAAAACTTCTGGCTCCAGGCTTCTGGCTTCTTTCCCCACACGCTTGCCGCTCTTCGCTAACATCGCTACCTTACTCCCTTCCATTTGTCCCGGAGCCGTTCATGCGTATCATTCGTTTCCTCGATTCCGCTGGCCTGATCCATTACGGTGCCGACCAACTCGACGGCACCGCTCTCCGCATTCAGGGCGATATTCTCGCTAACTACTCCGTCACGCACGAAAAAATCCCGGTGAAAAAACTCCTCGCCCCGATTGTTCCACCCGCGATTTTTTGCGCCGGCCTCAACTACCGCAAGCACGCCGAAGAAAGCGGCAAACCCGTGCCCAAATATCCCATTCTCTTCATGAAAAACATCGCCGCCCTGCAAAATCCTAACGATCCCATCGAGTTGCCCAAGAAACTCCCTTCCAGCGAAGTGGACTGGGAATGCGAACTTGCCGTCGTTATCGCCAAGAGAGCCAAGAACGTCGCCAAGGAGAACGCACTGGACTACGTTTTAGGCTACACCTGTGCCAACGACGTTTCCGCACGCGACTGGCAGAGCAAGTGGGGCGGTTCCCAATGGTGCCGCGGTAAAACCTTCGACACCTTCTGCCCCCTCGGCCCCGCCATCGTCACCACCAACGACATCCCCAATCCCGGATCCCTTCGCCTCCAGACACTCATCAACGGCCAAGTCCTCCAGGACTCCAACACCTCCGACCTCATCTTCGACATCCCCACCCTCATCGAATTCCTCTCCGGCTCCACCACGCTGCTCCCCGGCACCATCATCCTCACCGGCACCCCCGCCGGCGTCGGCGTCGCCATGAAACCCCCTCGTTTCCTCCACCCCGGCGACACCGCCACCATCCGCATCGAAAAAATCGGCGACCTGTCGAATCCGGTGATCGCAGAGCCCGTATGACCAAATCCAAAATCGCTGGCAACTTGCTGCGCGATTTGGTACACTTTTTAATTCGCTCAAGTTGTCCACGGGCCGCGTGCCTTTGAATCTGAATCGGAGCCTCTGAACCATGCACTATCCACACAAAGACTCCAATCGCAAACGCGTTCGCAAGATCGGTTTTCGTCGTCGTATGAAGAGCAAGAAGGGGCGTCAGCTGATCAGCCGCAAACGCCGCTACGGTCGCAAAATCAGCGTGGTCTGATCGCGTCTTTCACGTTTTGGAGTGAATCGCCGATCTGTGCCTTCCCTCCTCGACATCCTCCCTCCTGAAGCCCAGCACCTCTTGGGTGCGATCTCCCTCGCTACCTCTCTCGTAGGTCTGATCCTCTGGACCTCCGGCATCAAAATCGCCCGCTTCAGCGTGGCCCTCTTACTTGGTCTCCTCGGCGCCGCTGTCGGCTTTTCACTGATCCCCCAGTACCTTAGCCTCACTCCCATCTCCGTCGCCCTGATCGGTTTCGCGGCCGGCGTCTTCGGCGGCGTGCTTGCCTTCAAAATGCTCCAGGGTTTCGTGCTCGCCTTGTGCATCGGCGTCGCCGCGGCCGGCATCTTCTATCACTGGCACACCACCGTCTCCCAACCCACGGTCCAGGCCGTTCCTCCCGCCACCACACTCCCTCTGACGATCAAGGGTTTCGAGATTCCCACCGATCTGCTCTCCCACTCATTCCCCGCCACCGCCCCGGCCGCACTCGCGCCTCTCGTCACAGCACACGACAAGTTCCTCGTCCACTGGCATGCCCTGCCCCCCAACGAACAATGGTCGCTGCTGATTATTTCCCTCTCTGCCGCGATTGCCACCTTCCTGCTTTCCATCAAGTT
>Ga0123357_10005456_pt1 | contig 15237 bp, 11 predicted proteins | sample TergutEmb28metaG_FD_89873 | JGI IMG/M metagenome (GOLD analysis project Ga0123357, IMG submission 89873) | Embiratermes neotenicus P4 segment gut microbial communities from Petit-Saut dam, French Guiana - Emb289 P4 | ecosystem: Host-associated > Arthropoda: Insects > Digestive system > Gut ... | reverse complement strand
GGCGTGTGCGCTACAGCACGGTAGCTCTGACGTCACAATTTAACATATCAGCTGCAGCCTGCGTAAAGTACTTGGAAGTCTAAGGACAACTATGACACGAGTGTGAGTGTTTTTGTAGTTCAATTTAATGGCTTTATGTCACGCACAAGTGACTTTGATGTTACGTACAGCTATTAACATTACAGAAACCACGTGTTCCTGCCAGTTTCAATATGTATTTGGTAATCAATAAGTGAGTAACAGCTGTCAAAGTTTCAAACTTCTCTGGTCATTATCTCCGTAACCGTTCAACTTTGGGTATAGGTGTTTTGGGTTATATCGGTATAGTTTAACATAAGGAACACTCTCCCGAAGTCTGGCACATTCCTCCTGGGACACCCTGTATAAAGCACAACCCACCTCAGAGTGTCAATTAAAACACGCATCGCCTCTTAAAAATTAAAATGTTATAAAACATTAGATTGAGAGTTTTTGAGCTCCATTTATGCTGGGTTGTGGGCTCCACAATCTTCACTGGAAGGTCATGGGATGTCCAGAGGGCCAATTCGTAACCCAAATATGGGTAGAATTCTGATAGAGTGACGTATGTGTGTTCTGAATGGAGCAGAAGTGTATGAAGTGTGTTTACCGCTTAGTGCCTGAAACATAGGTTAGAATAGTTGAATTGTCCATCATGCACAATACATGGAATATTAAGTAGTTCCTAATTTTTCTTCTTGGACTGTTTGACCCTGAAGATGAAGGGACTACAGTCCTTTGAAACACTGGCAACTACTCATGCATTGAAACACTGGCAACTAATCATGCATTGACACAGCCTAGCATGCCAGAAGAGAAATCCTCTTGCTGTGTCTTACTGATATATTTATGCCGATGTTCATGTTTCAGATGGTGTCTCAAGCAATTTGATTGACCTGAACTGTGAGGTTGCCCCGCCGCCAATGCCTCTTCCAAGTAGGGAGCATGAATATGTTAACGATATTGTGATAAACAATAATCGAGATGTTTTTGACATGCGTGAGTATCAAAGTGCGTCATTTGTGATGGCATCTGATAGTTCAGTACAAAGAGCTAACAGTTTATGTTTATGTTTTAGAGCCATTCAACACTGCTGTACCAACTGATATTCTTGCCCCTGCTTCCCAGAGGGTACAGCTGCAACGGGAAGTTTGGTTCCATGGCCCTGTGAGTCGGCAGGAGGCTGAAACCTTGCTGACACGGGTAGGCTCTTCGCTTGTGTGTCCTGAAATATGACACTATGTGGTTTGGTATTTGTGAAATTACACAACATGGCATTCTCCAAGACCATAAACTTGATATTCTTGCCATGAGAACCATAGTGTCTAACACCTTGTACAATAATGCCTTCATTTACAGGTCTGTAATCAATCTGTTTTCTGTTCCAATTTGAATGTTGTGGACAAAGAGTTTGTAATAGATGCAATTAATTTTAAGCACGTTAATGTATACACACTTGTAGCCGAACATTGTTGGTACAACAGAGAGAATGATTACAGGCGTCAGTCGCAGGCAGTTCAGTACCGTCCGTCTTAAATTTAAACTGTCAACATACGTTCAAGAAACCATTGGTGATAGGTAGGAGGGGTTGCATACAGAGAGCTTTAAACAGGAAAAACGGTTAGCGGCAGACAACAGAATTGGGTGACTGGTGCTAGCAGGCGAGTAGGAGAGCGGTGCGAGTAAGGTAGTACATAGTGTGGTCACCGTAAAAATAAAAGGTTGTTATTTCTGGAGTGAAGTGATGGTTGCTTTCTTTTCTCTTGTTATAATATGATTTTTGTTTGCTTAACTAGACAAGAGTAGACTTTGCACCTCAGATACAATTAAAGAAATTAAGAAAGTAGTGAGGACTTAATCTGATCTGATGAACCCCACCCGTATCCTTTAAGAAGTTCCACCTACCGCACAGAGCAAGTCAGGACATATCAGGTACAAAGGGTGATGGTGCACACACTGTTGAAGCTACACGTTTGTGTGCTTGTACCACTTTTCCATTTCAGCAGTATACAATGAAACAACTTATATTTCTTAAACCTACATAATGTATTAGCTGAGGACAAGACCCATTGCAGGTTTGTATGACAGTAGTAATGAACCTGTCAGTGCCATACCAGCTGGAGGAATTTCCTGATTGGTTGAGCAGCCGTCAGTTTCTAAGTGATGACGACTGTACTCCGTGAAGTCACTGAATTATTATGGTTACTGTCATCTGGCATGTGAGCTGGGTGAGCATAGTGACTGGACTGCAGGGTGGAAGATCAAGGAATTGGAGTTCAGTTCCTGGAAATGGCTGTAGACTGGCTCTGGAGCCCCCCCAAGACTCCTCTGCAGGTGGGGGGGTTAGAGGTAGCTGCTACTCAGGGTTGAAGAGGCCAGAGTATGAAGCTGCCCATTCACCTCCATCTAATACCAAGATCAAATGTACATGCAACTCTGTCCTCCCTCCCCATATGCCTGCGTGTCATATTGCATAATTAAAGATGGGGACAGCTTTGTTATTATTTCCACTATCCTTGCAGTATAATGTATTCTAGTCATCCAAGTGATTCCATCTGAAGATGGAGGCAGTAGTTTCTCTGAATTCTTATTGTGTGGGTGTTTGTGTATGTGTGTATACCAGGCTGTATGGTTTCACATCTCATATTACATTATCAACATTGTGATAACCTCAGACCTCACAATGAATCATCAGTTTCTGAGTTGATATCTAGGAATTTTCATCTTGGGCTTCAGGATGGAGATTTCTTGGTACGAGAGTCCCAGGGCTCACCTGGCCAGTATGTGTTGACTGGTATGCAAGGAGGGGTCAAGAAACATCTTCTGCTAGTTGACCCAGAGGGAGTGGTAAGCATTTGAACAGCCTTTCCTATGCTTTGTGTGAAGTGCATAAACTCTTACACATGAAGCTGAAAACCAGTTCTATATGTGTGTGTATATGTGTGTATGTGTTTATCTCTGCTTGCAGGTGAGGACTAAGGATCGCATGTTTGAGAGTGTGAGTCATCTTATTAACTACCACTGTGAGAATGAGCTTCCCATCATATCGGCAGAGAGTGCGCTGGTGTTGCGGCGACCTGTGCACCGGAATCGCCAGCTGTAGAAGTGAAAGTAGTTCTCCAGAGCAGGTTTCTGAAACTGCTTGCTATTGGGAGGGGAGTCTGAAATTATTAGTGGTAACTGAGGTACCATTGCATGACAACTATTAGTGAATTTTGCTGTCTTTCCATTTTATCTCCAACTTTCTGCTGTCTGTATAATATAATTATTTTAGTTATTTTTTCATCAGATGTGTAAGGATATGAAATAACCCTTTGGAGCCTCAATTTTGTCTGATAGTAAGAATTTGAATAAAGAGGGACCAACTTGATGTCACTTGCTTTATTATTTCATTATTTAATGCTCAACATGTTTTGGATGTTAATACATCCATCCTCAGGAGCATCCATATGCAGCTGCATACGGATACCACACCACCCCAGCCAAACCACAACGTAACACCAACACACATCGAACCAGAGCAATACAACCCATGAAATAACGCAACATATAAGTCGCAAGCTCCTGAGGATGGATGTATTAACATCCGAAACATGTTGAGCATTAAATAATGAAATAATAAAGCAAGTGTCATCTACTTGGTCTCTCTTTATTCAACTATCAAGATGATGCACGGTCCAATAAACGTAAGATTCAGGAAGAATTTATTTTCTACGTCTCTGATAAAACATCGCTTCTGCATTACAAAGGCAAATTAATTACTGCTCCTTAGAGAAATGATCACTGTCTTTATGCAAACCGTACAGGACACGTACCAGTAAACACACTGTGACCACAATGCTGAAATTTTTTTTTTAATTTTGAAATGGGTGGTGTAATTTAGTACTAACTGAGTTTACTTGCTTGACAACTATATTCAGTAGTAAACTGTGAGAAGCTGTGAATGAGATGTTACTGATATGGCATGGTACACTACAGTGACCATGAATTAATTTATTCCTTCCTTACTGCATTGACAAAAATCACAGACTGGCTTTATCTTCAAATAATGGTTTGTGTCTCACAGTCATGAAGTCAAATTTATTTGCTTGTGGGATGGTGAATTTAGGTATCTCAAAGTGTGTACAGGCATGAAGCAAACATCCAGACTTAGAAAATATTGAGTACTGAGGTATATGTGGTCAGGTAAGTATGTGACCCTTGTGTACATTAAATTTTTCTGCTTTCTCCATAAGCTACTTACAATTCTCTGCCCTCTTTACAAGAGAAGAACTCCACTTCTAAGGTGGAAGCTCACATTTTATAATGTACCACTTATTGCCAGAGATAGTGTGATGACCTCATTTCACAGAACATTGAATATTGTGGCGCACAGGCCACCTAATGCCCATGGTGTAGAGTTAATGAAGGGCAGAGGAGTCGGTGGGCTCCGGATGTGAAGAATGAGGTAAAGTAAAGGTGTCACTATACATACAATGAAGGCATAATGGGGGAGTGGAGTTAACAGCTCCACTCATTCTTAGCATTTCACTAGATGAAGATGAGTAACTTCACTCCACATATGCTGTACCCCTGGGGAAAGAGCCCCAAGTGCTTACTGTAAAGCAGGCAGATGGGGTGAAGTGTGTCAGAGATTTGAGAAGTCTGCACTGGGGTCTGGCCAAGGTCTGTGATATGAGAATCCCTGTGTTAGTTGTACACTGGAAAGGTTTGGTTCTGTTGGGGTGCATCAAATAGGTGGTTATTGAACAGATGTTTGCAAATTAATTAATGTGGGGCAGAGGTGAAGTTGGCTGTTGTACTGCATGTTACACCCTGCAGCAGGTTTGTACCCTACAAATGCTTCCATATGCTGGACGCTCGTTTGTGCTTGTTGGTACACGAACCCAACACATTGGTAGAAATCTCCCTAGACTGATGAGCATTTGCAGTTCATGCAGGTGTTGCATATAAAGGACCTTGAGTCTTGTACAAGTTATTGTAAGGGCTTGTGGCTCTTGTGAACAATCATCACTAATGGCTGGTAACTCTGAGGAAAAATGCACATGCAAAAGTACAGGCTTAATGTATCTGTCTCTTGATGTCCACCAGTACAGGAGGATCTTTCTCAAAGTGTATACAAAATAAGTCCTACAGCCCACTTTGTGACTATAATGGCAAAATGGTAGTCTTGTACAAATAATCGTATAAATTGTAAGAGTTCCAGAATAGTAACTTTCTCCATTCCAACATGGCATTTAACAAAGTTTTATTGTTCAGTTACTGAATGTTAGAAGTTGCAGGTGTTTACCCTCTTAGTGCCAAATCCCAATCAAACATTACCCTATATAGCCAGGAACCGTGTTCACTTACTAGGCACAGTTGATTTACAAATTCAGATTCTTACAATAAAACCAACTAGATGCACTAATTTCTCAAATTTTTTTTGGAATAAAACTCTCCATGTTTCGGACAGTTCCTCTGTCCATCATCAGCAGTTTTTCACTGTACACACAGCAATGGTATATATCATACAGGTTTGCTGACAGCTTGCGAGCAGGATCGGGACGGAACTCCGTCCTGATCCTGAAAAATTCCTGATGATGGACAGAGGAACTCTCTGAAACATATAGAGTTTTATTCCAAAAATAAATTAGAGGAATTAGTGCATCTGGTTGGTTTTATTATAAGAATTTGTCACGATGCATGGTCAGCTGAACGTCACATTACAATTCAGAGTGAGATAAGATGCCCTTGTCACAGCTTAGGCCTGCAGCTACGTAATGTGTAGTGATGACTGTCTGCTCTGACAAATTTCACACATTGTATGAGACAGGCACCAGTAGCGGGCGTTGTTGCTGCGGTGCCAGGTTATAGTGTTAGGCTGCAGAGCTGCTCTTGTTTTGTGAATAAATAGTATCTCTTAAAGCTGTTTAAACACTTATGTTCGGAAAAAATTACGGTTGTTCCTTGATTACATAGTTTATATGGAGTACCAGCAGATGGCACTAGCTCTTGAGATGTTGCAAAGTTTTTTAAATATCCAGTACAGTCAGAGTTGTAGGTGCTTGACCTGAGCAGATAACATCTGCATTTGGTAAGTTAAGGATAATGTCGATCGAACACAGCTAGTTTATTAGCAGGGTGTTAATGAAACAACATGTTTCGGCCTACTCGGAGGCCATCATCAGGTTTACATTGTTGGCTCTAAGAGACAAATAATGTGATTAGCGGATGTTGAGATCTCAACGTCATGCTTTATAAAGTGTATATGAGAAAAGACTGTGTGTAGGAGGGTGCTGAAATGTGGTGACTGGAGTCACCTAAGCAGATAAGGCAGGGAGCTTGCATGCGTGTAGTTGGTATGTGGTATCCTAGGCGGGGTTCATCGTCCTTGGGCTCTGCAGTTGGTGTCATGTTTTCAGGAACTTAGACAAGGTATGCAGTTGCTAGAAGGATAGCAGACTGTTAAAACTTTAAAATTTCTGCATGTTTTGTGATGTCATTTCAGTTACTGTTGCTGATTGGCATGTTTTGAGAGGCATTGGTCTTGTTGAATATAGTAGTAAGTATTGAAGTGTACAAAACATATGAATTAACTTTCAGTGGGAAGTGCTATGGAGATGGACATTCTGCGGAGATGTACATAGTGCAAAGTTGTGCTTTTATAATTGCAACGTGTGTGACGTGTAGCTTTGGGAATTTGTATAGAAATTCACCTGAAATGATGATGGAAGATTTGCCCTTCCATTTTCTACGTATTCTTATATTAATGCATTTGTAAGGGGTTTCTTGAGTAAGGAGCATGAAAATAAGCAATGACACCACAACAGTACTGATATGTGCAGTGCATGTGCTGTGCCATTGAAGGACATAAATTCCACGTACAGTGTTACAGTGAACGTGTGTTGGCAGAAGTGGACAACTGCAGTGCTGTATCGTTGGAGTATCCAGGCAGTTGTGTACTGTCACATTGTGTAATACTGTCTGCTTTACACATGACTGATTGTGATACACTGAGCTGCACAACCGGTAGGACTGTTGCTTGTTTTTAGGCTTCCGTTGCAGTGTACATGAGATCTCCATTTCTCTGGAATTTTATGCAGCGTAGATCAGTAGTTTGTTAGCGACTATGTGGAAAAGAAAACAGAGCAGCATGTCCTAAAAATACAGTACTTTCTTGTTGCCTGAATATATAAAGTGAATTTCTAGGGGTGTTTTTGCATGTGTGTTCACATATGTGAATATGGCCCGATGTTGAAGGTTCAAGCAGTCAAAAAGAATGCTGAAGTGTTCCTGGCATTCTTCTTGGACTGCTTGCCTCTGGAAGATTGGACCAATAGTTAGTCCCGAAACTGCCTATCTATGCTGCGTAAAATTCCAGAAGAGCAAAGATCTCAGGTGGGATCATTGTACACTGTACCTAACAGTTGGTTACTCACTGTGTTCAAAATCATCATGGTATTCCGTTGTAACTGGTAGCTGGGACAACTGAGCTTGTTGGCTATTTGTCATTCAATATCCTGCTTGTTGGAGCAGAGGCAGGGTAAAGTGGAACTGTCCTAATGTGGACACCAGAGAACTGTGATAAGTGAGAAAGCTGCAGTTACTGTTTTAGGTGTGAAGGCACTGACGTGGGTGGCTGTTTTGGCAGTGAGTCTGCAGAATGCTTAAAATTTAGTAGAGAAGGAAATGAGGAAGCTGCACAAAGTATCCTCAGGGTTTTGAGGAAAATGGTGCCTCGTACATTGCTTATATTAAAGGTCTTGGAAATTTAGGATATACATGCATTTGCCAGTATGAATATTTGTAGGTATGGTAATGTGGAAATGGTAATTCAGGACTGACTGTGTGGCCCAGATAAACTCTGCATCTTTTGCATGTCAACTTGATGAGACTTGCATACATAATGATTTCAATCAGTATATATAATTATGGGTGCACACACTTAACATTGATAGCAAATAGCTTTGGTACCACTGTCTGGAAGACTGACCTTTGAAACTTCTTGATTTCTGGGCCATATTTGGCTGTATTGCTGTCAGGATGACAGTATACTCTGCAGGGATACTAGCATTTGGTCATATCACTGTCACTTTGAACAACTTGCAGCGAATGTTGCCTATTTCCACATCCCTCTCTACTATAGCTGGGAGTGAAGCCACAGCCACCAGGCGAGGGTGCCGGTGCATATATGCTACACACCCTCTTCTGTCACAATATATGCAAAGAATCACAGGGTGTTTGAATGTGAATGGGATATGAAAGGTCTGGGGAGTGCATTGAAAAATGAATTTTGTATGTTATCTGTTTTCTTATAAGTATGAGAAATTAATAGTGGGGCCCTGGCACCGCTGTTCTGTGGTTGGTTAAGCCTTGGCCAGTATGTTGATAGTAGCACATAAAGCTGCATCACAGATTATGTTTGGCAAGAGATGTGACATATTTTGGCACTCCAGTAAACTGTTTTATAAAAACTTACTGTTTGTAGAATTGCTAGCAAATATTGACATTTATCTTTCTTGCATCAGTGTAATGTTAAAGTCAAAAGAAATGGGGGAGATCTACATTCCCAACATTTCATGCTGATGTGTAGAATGCATGGAGATATTGCTTCGTGCTATCCGTATGCTTGCATGAGGGTGGCAGATACAAATGCAGTAGGTGTATCCATCTTGATATTGGAGATCTCTTTATTCTTATCATTTTAATGTGTTTCACTATTGCTGTCAGTGTTCAGGCCCAGTTCATTGTCTCCTGTGATGAGTGTATGTATATCTCATCTACAGAATGAACAAGCATTAAATTTGATTGCGGTCTTCACAGGTTGCATGTCCATGGGGTAATTCTTGAAATAATTGCAGTGTCACTAAATGTTTACTGGCCCCAACTTGAACAGTGTATCTACACAAGATTTGCCATGTATTCACTTTCAAAATGCCTAGTGTTTAATTTAATAAAAGCCCATTAAAAATAGCATGATTTATGTGTGGTATAATGACTATGAAGTGTTGTGTGATTCTAATCTAATATCAAATTATGACAGTGTACAGTATGTGTCCCTGCTCTGTAATTCAGATGCTCCTATTGAAATGCAGTACATTTCTTATTTCAGTAAAAAGATTATTTGCCTCCTGCTGTTCATGATAAGCAGAATCTGACATGTCATAATAATGTGTCTGCCAGCACCTCTATAAACAGTATGCTTCGTGTGATATTTGAGGTTATGGTGGGGAGGGTTTCATTCTGTTGCCACATGGTGTGGTACCTGCCTGTGAAACTACATTGCATCACTTCCCTGAGGATTGTGATTCTGTTTGCCACATGAGAACCTCAGATCTCACATGCTTGTATATGTTCAGTAATGTTATCAACGCCATGTTGTGTATTCTATTTTATCTTTAGTGTTCTGCAGTGACCATCATCACATTTCCAAGGAAGGTAAATGGCATGCTGCTTTCTGCCAGTTAATCTTTATCATGTAATTATGTACATGTTAATGGGAAAATTCCAGAATTGGTCACTCTGCAATGTGCTAAGAGGTAATTCTTTTAAAATAACATAGGTTGTACCGTGCCTGTTTGTATCTGGAATTGGCCAAGTGGCTTTGGTCAGATCGTTAAAATTTACATCAGTATTTTAGAAATGCAGATTTTTTTTTAGTTTATGTACCAAAATCCTGACATTAAGGCACTGATGTTCGATATGTTGCTGGTACTAGGTGGGTAAAAGAATGGATGATACACAAATTTGACATTCAGAGGACCGTGCATCGTGATATATTCTTATAATAAAACCAACAAGATGCACTAATTTCACAAATTTATTTTTGGAATGGAACTGTACATGTTTCAGACAGGGTTTCTGTCCATCATCAGGTTATGCTGACTGCTTTCTAGCAAGCAGTCAGCATAACTGTATTACATATACCTACTGCTGTGTATGCAGTACTAGACTCCTGATGATGGACAGAAAACCTATCTGAAACACGAAGATTTCCATTCCAAAAATAAATTTGAGAAATCAGTGCATCTCATTTTATTGTAAGAATAAGGATGATACACAGTTACAACAGTTGCATCAGAATTGAGTTACAGAAATATGTTTCAAAGTGACATTTGTGTTTGTAAGTCAGAAGAGTTAAAACAGTGGTGTTGATACTTGGCCATTTGGTTCAAAGGTTAATGCTTCTGACTTGTATTGAGAAGGTGCCAGTTATATTTCTAAGCTGATGCATTGACACTCTTGGTTTGAATTTGTTTGTGTTTTTCCTCAGTCACAGTGGTCAAGTGCTGATAAGAACTTGAGAGTAATACACAGACCCTTCTTTCTACAGCCTTATCAATTTGTTGTTGCCTGATGATCCCATAATTCTATGCTATGGAAAACATTATTAAATAAAATACGTATAAAATGTATTGAAATAGGCACCATGAAAGTACACAAGTGTGTAACAGTACCTGTTTATTTAGGAGTGTGAAGAAACACGTACTGTTGTACATTTAATAGGTGTGCTTGGTGGTGGTTATTGAAATATTGACCACAGAGTGCATGGTTATTGTGGATCAGTCCATAATAGAGATGCACTGATACCATTTACATGGAGTCATATGAGAAACGTGATGTCTTAGATGAAATTAAAAGAAAATGCAACAAGATTAGATGTTGTGTTTTAAAGTAGGTTTGTGAGTCGTGGGTCATGTAATTATATTTATATGTATATAAATTCAGTTGCAAATGACATTGTTACAGTTCTACTAATGACATGATTTTTGTACCATAATTTTTAAAATACTTATTGCCCCAGGTTTATCCCTCCTCTCCTCCAATAAAAAATTGTAAGTGTGCACCTGAGTTGAATGACTGGATAGTGTGTTCAGGATGTGGTCATCCATAAAAAGGAATATAACGAGTTTTTGCTTTGAGTGACATTCAGAGCTGTCAGAAGTGAGTTGTCACATTGCAGTTTGTCCAGGCACGTTGCAGGTTGAATATATTTTGGGATCTGCCCATAACATGCACACAGTTGGTGTTCTGTGATGGGTAAAGGTTGCATTAAGGTCACCGTCTTCTGAGTTGTGACGCCGTGCAGTTTGGTAGGTTCCTGCCACTTTCTTCCCCAAAGAAGTTCCTCTGAAACATAGAAACTGTGTGCCAAGCTAAACAGCATCACATCCCAGAACGGTGATCTCAGCATCAGGGCCAGTTTAAGACATTTATGAGTCGAATTTGAAAGGAGATCTGGTGGCCCTACCCACATGTAGCTCTGAACTGACATTGCTGTTGGAAAAGGAGGGCCTCGTCAATCTTCAGAGATCACGATGGCCTTAAACTGGCCCTGCTCCGAATACTGTGCTAAAACAGCAAATGTCATTGCATTTTTATTGTTATAGAATATGTCAAAAGATTATGTGAATATTTTACATAATACAAGTATCTGCTATCAGATGTATTAAAAAGTATTAACTTGCTTTTGTTTGATTTTAATAAATTGTATATTTTCCTTGTACATAATGTTGTATTCGCTGTATCCACAGAGCATATTGCTATGTTAACAGCGTACAGCAGTATGCCATCTGTTTGCTTTGTCTTTGTGTATGTGAACTTCAGTTTTAAGTCTGTAGCAGTTTTAGACATATTCAGTGAGCATCCAGGATCCAGAACTGCACATTAGTACAGTGATGATGACAGGCTGGATGGCCGAGCAGTTTCAGTTCGATCCCCAGTAGAAGCAACAGATTTTTCAGTTCTCCAGAGGATCTGGACCAGCGCTGGGGCCCACCCTGCATAGTGGATATCAGGATCTTTTTCGCCGGGGTCAAAGTGACCGTTTGAGTGAAGCCTTCTTGCAATGCCAAAGTCAAGAATTGCTCAGCAATACCTCCACTCCCTCGTGCTGTGGTGATGCAGTGCTTAATTGAGAGAGGGACAGCGTTAAGTCATTCACTGAGCATTCATTTTGAAGCTAAGGTTGATGTAGGCTAGCCTGACTGAAGTCTATCCTACTGTACTCTCTGTAGCCACATGATGGTACAGCATACAATCATCCATACAAGGCAGTTCTTTTAATGCGAGGCCACGCACAGTAGAGCGGACGACATCATTGCTGCGTAACGACTGGTGATACCGCCTGCTCTTCTGTGCTCAAAAAACTGCACGTGCACCAGGGTGGTTTCCTCCAGTGGGCATTACAGGCCTTGTTCCCTCCAGACAGGCTTTGAGCGTACTGTCCAGAAGACGGTGCAGGCTATTTCCCCGTACAAAGCATCTGAAGCGTGAAACTTGCTCTATTCGTCTATTTAGTGTCAAGATGTTTGGAGAGTTACCTCCACTTCCAAGTGTGTCTTTATGGTCCAGTGCTTAAAAGCACAGTATGGCTTAACCCACTTCAGTTATGCACCAAATCTAACAAATGTTGAAAAGAATTGTATCGAGAAGAGGCATGATGACCAAGAATAATTTTGCCTGCTTGGGTAGACAACCAACCAAGCATCTGGAGGTCCCTTGAGGATGTATGTGGACATGTAAATTTTTGTAATGTGGCACTTGCATTTCTAAATGTGGTACACATCTTACATATACAGGAATTGGTAGTGTTTTCTTAGTCATTTGCACAGCATTGATATGACTGTGGCATCAAGCAATGTAAAGAAATCAGAACAATACGTGAGGAAGACCAAGATGCACACTTGGAATAATTTATTTCACTTAAATTACTCTCGACATGTTTCAAACAAGTAATTATTCATCATCAGGAGGAATTCTGTACAAGCAGCTTACAGTATTTCACCATGCATCTTAAGCGGAGTATCATTCCTGTAGTGTCAGCGACTATACTCCTCATAAGATGCATGGTAAAATAATGTAAGCTGCTTGTACAGAATTCCTCCTGATGACGAACAATTACTTGTTCGAAACATGTCGAGGATAATTTAAGTGAAATTATTAAGAAAAGTATGCATCTTGTTGGTCTTTCTCACATATGTGTATCACGATGCAATGGTTCAGAGAATGTAAAATTAGTACAAGTAACAAGGCAGCGGTGATCGGGAAGGTCTTGGAGAAAGATGGGCCCCTATTTGCAAGAAGGGAGTAGGAAAGCATAAAACAGCTGATCCCAGACATGAAGTGACCATATTATAGCGCATGTCAGTCGCCCATGTGAGTTACCAATCAAAATAGTGTACGCATTTCTTAATTACCCTAAAGTGCACTACAGTTCAGTATATGTGGACACTGTAATCGGGTGTTTGTTGTCCACCGTTTCGAGACCGTGTCGTGGCCAGGCCTTCAAAGGCCTATGGTTTACAGCAATCATTAGTGTATCGCACTCTGATGCCTTGCAGATTAATTACAATCAAAAATATGATTCGGAACTTTCGGTTGAACCCAAACTACTAGGACTCTTACAGGAAACTATGGGACGGCTGACGCCGTGTGATCATCATCTGTAACTACCAGACGAAAACTATATAGAGTTGGACATTGTAAGCCAGGCTTGATATCGAGATAAGTGACATCTTGAGGAAACAGTTGTTACTAATACTTCTTCGCGTGTGGTCCCCGGTCAGAGGTACGTTGTAGCTGGCGGAGTACAGAGTGCGTTTTTTTCGCGGTTTATGTTGCTGCGGGGCTTGGCGCCAATTTGTTGTAATGGTGCAGGTTAATGTCGAACATCGTAAGTTGTAGCTGTTAATCACTTTGCAGGTACATAAATGAGTTTATCGTAATTAATTTACTTTAAGAGCATCTGGAGACTAAAACTGGTTTGTTGATATTCTGGCAGAAAGTGTTAATTTGATAGGCCTGCTATCGGGTGTGTAACTTTATTGTCTGGTTTATGGTTATGTGTGCTTCCTGAAACTTTTATGCAATATTTTCGGCTTCAATTATAATGCCCCCATGCCAGAAACTTTGTCATTAGTGATATATACAAATCAATAAAAGCCATCATAAGATGTATAAGCATACGAAAACCTACATAACATAACCTGGAGCTATGTGGAATTGGTAGGATACGACATTTGGCTTCATAGCCTGTGCTGAGTTAGAAGCCGACTTTCCAAGGTAGCTTTATTGTTCACCAGATTAATTTTAACTCTCTATTGCAGTAGTTATAAAGGGACATGAAGTACTCGCAAGATTACATTATATATTATTTCGGGTCTATATGCATAGCTTACCTAACACACAGACAGCCAATGAAAATAGTTGTTACCGGTTACATCACGTCAGTTTCCCATTACCATAATGTATAGTACAGACGTGAACGTACATTTATTTAAAAATTTGTCTTTAGCAGCAGCTGAAGTGCATCACTCCTCATGTTGCTCTCAGTTCAGCACCGTATCCCACCTGGTGCCAAGTTAGGCCCAGAAACTGACGTTTTTATTAGAGTTTCTTGTGATGTCCCTCCACAGTTGAGATAAGTGTTCAAGTTCATTGTTTTCTTTTATTCCTCTCGCCAATGTTTCGTACATTACAGCCCCCTCTGTCTTCACGTCCCTCATTCTGCTTGACAATACATAATCTCGCAGCTGACAGGGCTTAATTATGCTTGTACGGTGTAACAGAAGAAGATATAATCCTCCGCCCCCTTCTAGAATTTTGTAATTATTTTTGTGTGAAATCTTAGTGAGACAGCATTTAACTGTAAGTCTTACCTTAAGCTGGTATATGCCATCAGCCATTACATTTTCTTGTGCACTTTGAATCACACTTTGTGTTCACACAGAGAGAGAGCTACAGGGAGTGTGTAGTCTATTATATGTGGGCACCAAACTCCCTTCAGCACTGAAATTAATAATAATAATAATTCTAAATTATTTCTGATAACTTGAGAGTTCTCTTTTATCCATTCGGCTTTGTGTGAAGTTGTACAGTGGAGACAGTGCGTGATATAATGTTGTGCCGAATAGTGAGTACCCTGGTTGCCAGTAGTTGAATTTTAAAGTGACGACGTAATAGAGGTATTACTGTTTATATATATACAGGGTGTAACAGGAGGAACGGACCAGACTTCGGGAGAATGTTCCTTATGTTAAACTATACCGAAAAACCCCAAAACACCTATATCCAAAGTCGAAATTGTATTATACAGCATCTGATATCATCACACCTCTCTCAACCTGTGCACCGGACGGCCACCTACAGGTGTGATGATACCAGATGCTGTATAATACAATTTTGACCTCCTGATGATGAGCACAACAGTGCTCGAAACATGTAGAGGCATATAAT
>Ga0123357_10005453_pt1 | contig 15238 bp, 13 predicted proteins | sample TergutEmb28metaG_FD_89873 | JGI IMG/M metagenome (GOLD analysis project Ga0123357, IMG submission 89873) | Embiratermes neotenicus P4 segment gut microbial communities from Petit-Saut dam, French Guiana - Emb289 P4 | ecosystem: Host-associated > Arthropoda: Insects > Digestive system > Gut ... | reverse complement strand
TTAAATTTTTTTGTTTGGAGATGAGTGTTTTAAATTTTTTTTTTTTTTTTTTTTTTTTTTTTTTTTTTTTTTTAATTTAACACTCCAAAATATTTGGTGAAGGTACTTACAAGTTATAAACTTCTCGTCATGTCATTTTCTCCACCCTCTTGTCACTTCCCCGCTTTATTTCCAAATATTGTTTTTATCACTCTGTTTTCGGACGCAGAGAATCTCTTCTTTTCTGATTGTAAGAGATAAATTTTCACCAACATAAGACACAATAGGTAACGTTACTTTACTCTACACGTTAATTTTAGATAGCAGATGGGAAGGCAAACAACTGAACCGAACGATAGCAAACATTCCCTCTGCCTAACCCACCTTGTTTTTTAAATTATTTTTTCTTTCTAGTGGGCTGGTGCAAAGAAATCTGTAATGCCCTTTGAAGTACAATTTGTCATACAGACGTCATCCGATCCTCTCTGTATCATTCCAGCATTGCTGCATGATCATAAACTCTCTCCGTCTTCACCGAAGAGAAACGTGTACTCCACAAACTTAAGTTATGTAACGTTATGTGAAGCAATGTAATTCAATCTTTGATTATCGTACTGCTGTATCTAATTTTGAAGAAAAGAGCCTGTACTAAATTAGCAGGCACAGAAATACTCGTTTAGTAATGACGAGTGTAACATTGCTTACTATGCCACTCTCTCAATGCTTTCGCTATGGGGCAAGAAAGTGACTTGGACTCGAACCCATGTTTGCACCAGCAAACTGAATAATTATTCCAAGCTTTCTTTCCCAAAGTACAAATATGATTCTCACGACAGTGAGCATCAAAGTAACGATTTCTAAGGTTTCACCTTGTGTATTTTGGTTCCTTGGTTTTGGAAGACACCTCTGTTCTGTCTCTGTCTCTGTGTCTGTCTCTCTTTCTGTCTCTCTCTTTTCAGGTTAAAAGCAGTGTTCACACTCAAGACGAAATAAAGCGTTACACTAAAACGTCAGTATAGACAATTCCGACATAAGTAATAGTAACTTTCTGGGAGGTCCGGCGAAATTCGAATATTTCGTAAGTTTGATTTGGGTACACATGTGGCTAAATGTATTGATATACAAGGAAGGCTAGCTGAAATTCAGACTCCAACACACTAAACCTGATCAGCAGCAGTATGACCGTCCCACTGCCACTTTTTCTCAGCCATTTTCATCTTACACACTTTCATCCGTGCAAGGAAAGTAATTCGTGCCTTTTTTTTTAAATTGTAAATATATCGAGTTACGTTACTCTGTTTAAAACTGCGTATGTCTGAAATTGCGTAATTTGACACCGTGTAAGTCGGAAAGTGTCTGTACTTGTCTTTCAGTTGAATTCCAGAAGACTGCAGTCCCAATTTTGACTTGTTACTGCTACTACTGCTGTTCACAAATGTATGACATTTTTCACAGTTCCGAAGGACTTTGTCTACGAAATGTTTGACATTTATTTGGTATTTCATAAATTAAATTATTCGTTCAACTAGTGCTCCAGAATTTCTTATTTTTTACTACCATTTTTAAAGAACTCATGTTGATACGTTTGTTTCGTTGTATAATAGGTTCTTCTTTTTCACTTATTTTACGACGTTGTCGGTGACTCAGACAGAGCATAAATTTAAGCAGACTGATCAATGATAAATTTAAAGGAAACTCCCATAGTCTAATCGTTGTACTACCCCGACATTTACACCTAAGGACTGTCGAAAACCATAAGAAACCTGATCCTGTATGGCTAGCATCTATCAATCTCCGATATTACTATCACCTCGAAAAGTTCTGTTCTGCTGGTATAAACAAAGGCCTTCTATCCAAAGTACAGTTTTATAAGGCTCACGCCGACGCTTGCTAATATGACAGAGCGTATTTTACGGATATAATCTGGCTGTAATAAGGATGATAGGAATCCAAACCGAGAAAAAAAGCAAGTACCACATCACTAATCCAAAATGCAGCAATAGTACAGCGATTTTTGCAAGAAGTAACAATGCAAAACGGAGAATCAAGCAAGGAAATAGTTTTTTTTTAACGATTAGAGATTTCTTGTTTTGATGTCGTCGTCAAGTTGAAGGTGAAACTGTCATACGTCTTAAAGACTGCGACTGTAGCACATGCTGTAACACTTCACGATAAAGATTAAGACAGTTTTATTGTCACCTACGAGCTGTGTGTCATGCTTCAAGTGAATTTTCTGATTATCTGGCACGAATTTTGCAATGAGCACTGGAAGTTTTCCAAATGTCAGAGATATCAAATTAATCTCAGTAATAGCTTATATCTTAGTATTTTGATGATCCCTCGGTGGGAGTATAAAAATTTGACGACAAATTAAAGTACAAAACCGAATGAAATGTTGATATAGCATTTTGGAATATAATTTCTAATACATTCTAGCGACCTTCAAGAAGTACACGTTGAAATTCTCTGTTTAGAATGTAATATTCACTTTTCTCTTTCAATTTGTGCTTATATTTATTCAGATTATTAGCAACTTATTATGATATGATCACGACAAAGGAATATATTTCCGACATACAATGTATATATTTTTCCAAGCGGTTTTATCAGCTCTTACTGACGCGTAGTTAAGAACAAAATTAATTTATCGTTTTCTTTACTGGCCCGTTTTTTCATGATAACGAGAAATAGCTCCATATACCCCTCCCCCCAGTTTGGAAAATCCTGAAAGAAACAATATAACACAATGGACAAATCTGCGAACAGGATTCTTGAAACACAATAGAAGTGCTGAAGATGGACTCCTTCATCAGACAAGGAACGCAGCCATTTTATAAACGCACACACCTGATCTCTAAAATAATTTATAAATAACGTATTTAAGTAATGATTGCCAAGAACCTGCTCACCTATACAACACATGTCAACTTATTACTACACCGTTATTAACAGAATTAGAAATATTATCGTGGTAATGACAAAATGTTTCCATTTGAAATGCGCAGCACGGAAAGCATCCATTACTCACTATGTAAACAATAGATATCCAGACGTTTTTGACAAGGCAGACAGTCGCATTATTCGAGCCCTTGTACTCTGGGTATAAAAGCGGTCACGAAATATTGATTCGGGCGGGTGTTTCCAGGCTGCGTGAAATCTTGAAGGGGATGAAGAAATCTGGCTGCATTATACCAGAGTTAAGCTTAACAGTGTACTTGGAACTGGTCTTTGTGTTTTCCATGGTAATGTTAATGGATTAATTTGACTTTCTCACAGATGACCACTTACTACGTATATGCGTGATTTGTTGTTACAGAAAGAAAATATCTGTAAACAAAATGCTTATCAGTTAATATATGTGTCAAACTTCTTCAACATTTGAATAAGTGTAACAGATTTTCACGTTATTAGGTGCTAGGTTAATGTCATGTGTGGCCAAAAAACCCTTAATTTTTACTTTCCCGCAGCCAGTATGACAATATGGAAAATCCTCAATTACCCGTAGAAGGGACAACGATATTTTACCTAATATAGGACCCTTAAATACAGTAATAAAATGTATTTTCAAGAAGTGAGATGCCTAGGCATCACATTATAAACAAAGGTTGATAAAGAATTCCTGCAGTATATCTTGCAATATTAACTTAATATTAATAACAAAGCATAAAGAAAGCATAACACTTTAAAGTTATATTCGATATATTTGACGCATGCAAAATCTGTATAAGGTTTAAGTTAAAAAAAAATAATAATATTGTAACAGATTTATAATTACAAGAAATAAACAAATTCTAACTCGAGTAAAATTCATTGCACAGCCATATACGCGAGAACGAAACACACAAACACAGAAAAGACACCACACTTCTTGGACTGTAAATTGGCGTTACACCAAAAAATATGTTAATAACTTAAGGTTTTATAACAGCAGATCTTTAGTACAATAAGAAAACACATTTTATTATTTCTGTCTGTAACTCTTCGTTACAGGCCAAGCCAGAATTTTAACACAAAATGAGTGTGAATCACTACTATAAATGCAGATTAAACCCAAAACTGCATTAAACATTCACATTCCACTTTACTTCTACAAGGTAATAATGAATACGTATGGGTCTAATCTTAATAGAGTGAGATATCTCAATCATCATGCATGTTACATGTAAGGGAAATATATGTTTTTTTCGGAAAACTTTCCCAAAAATCTGAACATTTTTTAAGTAATTAAACAAACTGATTCTAATGATGCGTCGTATCATAATTGGAGAACCGTTAGATCAAATATTACAGATCCATTCAACCACGTCAAATACCATCCACACCGGCCGTAATTTTACGAATGTAAATGAGGATTCGTAGAAGAATTTATGCAATTCTATTTTTGTGCTAGTTCGCTAGTCTTTGCCGCGTGTTTTACACTATTTATGAGCACAGCCAATGTAAGCTTTTGAGAACTGAAAACATAGAGGCAATAGACGCTCGAAAGCGCCAGAAAGTTAGGACTGAGCTCACGTATTCTATCTTACTTATATTCTCACGCTTTCTCCAAGAAACGCTAAAATGTTCCTACGAAGGCTGAAATACAGCCAAATATTATTTAAATAATCAGATCCTACATTTCAGGCCATACACTGCATTCCATTTACAACAACAAACGGTATAACAATTTAGGGAAATAATTGCCCTTTTTTCTGATGACCATGTATATTACCTACGGACGTTTAAATTTTCAAAGTGCCTGGTATATTCAGTTGACATTGTCCTTTCAAGAGTTAAATTTCCCTTCCTCTATCTGTTTTTTTAACAACTGGTATCCTGTTCTTTGGGGAAGGGGGGGAGGCGGGGCATTTCAAACGAAAACCTGAATATGAAAGGCTAAAGAATTATAATTGTGTGATTCGTACAGTAGGTGCAAGGTTCACTTTCTGTGCTCTTGGTACTGTAGATGAATTCATTGATCGTCTGACGGAGTTCTAGAATGGCTGATGTTCGGGTACCATCGTGAGTTTTCGGGTCTTCAGCTGACCTTGTGCAGGTTGAATAACCCTGCATCTGTGCACGCATGGGCTGGATGGCGTAAATTGATTGGTTGTCGCGCAGCGCAGTGGGGAATGTACAAGGTCAGCTGGTGTCACCTTGACGGGGTAGGGAGGGATAGATGACCTTAGGTCATCTGAAAATTCGATATTTCAGGTCAATAACCGATTGCGTGCATTTTGAGAGCCTTTTAAAACATAAATACAATGTCTACAAATATCTTAAAGGTAGGATGTTTGAATGTGTTTTGAGAAGTGGCTTATTTACGTGTGAAAAAGCGAGATGCATGACAACTTCTCTGTGGTAAAAGAGCTGGTTCTGTGGATACCAGTTAATACTCGAAGCACGAAATTGATCTAAATATCACTATCAACGTTTTGTTCCTACCTCACAAGAAGTACACCCAGTCTTCCTTACAAGCCCAATTAAGTTATGCTGTTCAGGGAAGCGACATTCTTTATTCTGAGACACACATCAACACATTCAGTGGGCAAAATATAGAGATAAAGTAGGTGATAAATAGAAAATCTACTGTTCTTTAAGGGGTTGAACTGCTAGACGAAGCCCGAAGCTTTACCTCAGTTATCACAAAATTCTGCCTTGCTCCCTTACCTGACTCATCTCAATCCGGTTCACGTTCGAAAAACCACATCTGCATCGTTCTAGTTTTATACTTCATTCTATGTTTTTATATTGCACTGGAGATTAGTAACTAAATAACTCCACGAAGCAGGCCATTTACTGCAAAACTCCATAAGCTCCACAACTAGTCAAGAAATTCCCCGCTTTTCATGAAGTTCGAAAACTCATTACCATAGTAACAAGAGAGCACCATTTTCCCTTTCTTGAACCATATAAATCCGTTCCATATTCTTTCACACTATCTGTTTAAGATTTTTTAAAATAGGGATTTACCGTCTACGGTTAGATCTTCCAAATGATCTCTTTCCTTCAGATTTACCCACAAAGAGATGCAAGGACTTCTCCTTCATACGTGCCGCATTTCCCACCCATCATATTTTCATTGATCTGATATATCCGATTTTAAATTTGCTAATCAAAACATACTTAGAAATAATTCTATCTGCACGCATGCTTCACGACGCACCTATTTTGTAGCGATGTCATATTGAGAACCTGGTTGTAGAGAAGCCGCTCAATAAGTACTCCGAGTTTCAGTAAACTACAACAATACTTAGCGTCATGTTAAGAATCTACTGCTGAACCCCTTCCTGAGCGACTTAAAGTTCATTCCACACGTTCACACCATGTTTGTCTAAAATCCCTTCTAATAATTATCATGGAAGATAGGTCTTGCAAGTAGAGACCAACAGACAAATGTCTGCAAGACAAATATATAAAATATTTAGTTACGTAAGTAACATTCCTTATTCCATCTGAAATGAGTGCAAGGATATTTCTTCTTCGACGGGATTCTATAAAGTATGTTAGGCCTCTGCACAAAAAGAAAACATTAAGTACTTGTCCGTATGCGTATCCTTCTAAACCATAGTTTGATGAAAAATGTTTCGGTGTTTTATATCATAGGAAGCAGACTTAAATGCAGTGGGTATAGAATCCAAGCCAAAGCAATGTAGATAATTTAAACAATGTAAGACGTGAAGCTAGCAGACATTTCAGGAAAGAAAAGAAGGAATATTTGAAAGCTAAAATAGAGGAACTTGAAGCTAACAGTAAGACAAAAAATATTAGGGACTTGTATAGGGGCATAAGTTACTTTAAGAGGGGTTATCAGCCTAGAACTAATATAGTAAAAGATGAGAAGGATGATTGGTTGCAGACTCCCACAGTATTTTGGCTAGGTGAAGCTGCTGGATATACATGGTGTAAATGTTGGTAGGCAGACAGAAATACACACAACAGAACCACTATTGTGTGAGCCAAGTGACTTTAAGGTTGAGATGGCTATTGAACAGCTAAAAAGTCACAAAACACCAGGTACTGATCAAATCCCAGCAGAATTGATTAAGGTTGTGAGATCCATAAACTTCTTATTTCTGTTTGAAATAAGGAGAAATTGCCTTAAGAGGTGAAGGAGTTTATCATTTTACCTATCTATAAGAAGGATGACAAAACAGACTGCAGTAATTATAGGGGCATATCACTTTTGTCTAGTACGTACAAAATTTTATCCAACATCCTGCTCTCAAGGTTAACTCCGTATGCAGAGGAAATTACTGGCGGATCATCAACGTGGATTTCGACACAACAATTTAACTACTGACCATATATTCTGCCTTCGTCAAATACTTGAGAAAAAATGGGAATACAAAGTAGCAGTGCATCAGCTATTTATAGATTCAAGAAAGCTAATGATTCAGTTAGGAGGGAGGTCTTGTATATTATTCTAATTGAGTTTGGTATTCCCATGAAACTGGTAAGGCTAATAAAAATGTGTCTAACTGAAACGTATAGAAAAGTCCGGGTAGGCAAGAATTTGTTTTACATTTTTCCTATTAGGAATGGTTTGAAACAAGGATATGCCTTAACGCAATGGTACACATCAGTTTCTGGTTTATGGTCATGATGTTCATATATTGGGAGGAAGCGTGCATTCTATAAAGGAAAACGCAGAAGCTTTGGTAGTGACTAGTAAGGATTTTGGACTAGAAATAAATGCTGATAAATCTAAGTACAAGGTCTCGAGAACAGAATGCAGGACGAAGTCACAGTATGACTGATAATAATACCTTTGAAAGTGTGGAAGCTTTAAACTATTTGGGAAAAACCTTAACGAATCAAAACTCTATTCAGGAAGAAATTAAGAGCAGATTGAAGTCAGGGAATGCTTGCTATCATCCGGTGCAGAATCCCTTTTCTTCTAGTTTGCTATCCAAAAATTTAAAGATTAAGATACGCAGAACTAAAATTTTGCCTGTTGTTTTGTATGGGTGTGAAACTTGGTCGTTCACATTGAGGTAGGAACGTAGGCTGAGGGTGTTTGAGAAGAGTGTTGAGGATAATATTTAGGCCTAAGAACGACAAGGTTAACAAGGGAATGGAGAAAAATACATAATGAGGAGCTTAATGATCTGTACACCTCACCCAGTATTGTTCGGATGATAAAAGTGAGAAGAATGAGACTGTCGGGCATGTAGCGCGTATGGGGAAGAAGAGATGCGCGTACAGGGTTTCGGTGTGGAAGCCTGAGGGAAAGAGACCACTTGGGAGACCCAGGCGTAGACTGGAAAATAATATTAAGATGGGTCTTCAGGAAGTCGGATGTGGGGATATGGATTGGATCAAGCTGGCTCAGGACAGGGACAGGTGGCGGACACTTGTGAATGCGGTAATGAACCTTTGGGTTCCATAAAATGCGGGGATTTTCTTAACTATCTGAACACCGGCTATGTTCTCAAGAAGAACTCTTCTCCATGGAATAAGAAAGTAACTACAAGTCAGTTCTTAATAATGACAACTTGTTATATGTCTGTGAGCAAACAACTGAATGTTAATTACCATTTTGGCCTAAATAAAATTAAACAATTCAAATAACTTTTTTATAGCTTTCTCCAGTAGAGAACGAAGATGACTCGGTGTTCAAATTCCACGTTACGAAACCTCTTTTTCTCATGCAGCCCTCCCGAAAGTAGTATCAAATTTCCTCCACTAACGTACTTCCACTACTGGATAACCACAAATCCGACTGTTTGCCGTCCACCTGTCTAATAGACCGACGGCCTTGTTCCCTGTAATTAAAGTGGCTGGGGCGCGAACCTTACCATTTGTATTAATCTAGAACTGAGGTTAAGAATGCCTGGAAGTGTACCTTCGTTCTTCCACACGTCTTCATGCCATAGTGCTTAGGTAAAAGCAAGAACATTCTTTTTTCTTTCATCCAAACTCCTATCTTTAACAGATGGACTAGCGGTAGCCTGGGAATCTTGAAAGACGGAAGCACTTTCTCATCTTCTCTCGCACCCACCCATATCAAGAAAAGTGTCACAATATTTTCCATGTTTTTTATTCCGTCATGTTTCCTGCTACTGCTCGAAAAGTTTCCGTGACTTATTATCGCATTATGATTACCTTGCAGGAACCTAAAGTTTAACTTCGACAGGTTTCTAAAAAGGAGCTACTTCTAAAAAAGGATGCAACCTATTTTGGTTCATAAAATTCAACATAAAATTAAGAAAAACATTATTTTCTCAGAAGTATTGCTGCCCGCATTGGAAATAATGTCGGGCAACTAGGAAGGAATGTTCAAAGAAGCCTCCTTTTTTTAATCTTGAAAAGAACTTCAGGCTGCCAGCGGGATGCGTAGTGTAATTTGTATTGTGCCCATGTTCGGAATGATGTTAGAATTTTCTTTATCATTGTACTTTTAGAGTTCACTGATCTGATGGTGAGACCACGTTAACAGTTCCTTTACAACGCCCCGTGTGTGCGTGTGTGTGTTTGTGTGAATTTCTTTTCCATGTCACAAATGACTCTTCATTGTTATTTGCAGTATTTCTATTTTTAAAGCGCCGTGCATATTTCTTCTTGCTATCACGTATTTTTGTGTAAATGTTAAGAGTAAAACTTGTAAGAAGACAATCTATGATATCTGGACGCCTTTACACACAGGATGATCACGTACAACTGTTGGAGGACTTGAACGATGGCAGTAAGAGTAGTGAAGAAGAGTGATGTTTTTGTGTTACTTCAGTGGAGTGGCGTTAAATAAAGCGCATTTCTTTTTAAAGGCATAAAGTACGAGGCTTTTGGTCCTCCACACCTTAGAGTGTCAATGAGAAAAATGCGATATAAAATTTTGTTGAAATGTCTGAGATTTAACGACAAAGGTCCTAGCAGTGAAAGAAGGAGAAAATATTGTGAATGAGGGAAATATTTCTTTCCAGTACTTTCTTCTTCATTTTTTAAATTTATATACACTAGTAGACTATTACTGAATAATTGAAAATCTGAGTAAAAATTTCAATAATATTTTCGAAAGCGCAGCCAATCACCCTAACGTTTGTTACAAGAGTGATATCAACTTTCTTGTATTAAAATATCGATATTGTTTACGAAAAGGGAAAAAGTAGTTAAATTTCATCAATTTCATTTTTTAACAAGTATCAAAGGGCTTTAAAATCTGAGTGAAAATTTCAACCATATTATTAGAAAGCATAATTAATGACAATAACTTTTAATATTACAATGATGTTGCTCTTTTCTTGTTATGAAATAACAGCATTGGTTGTGAAGAAATGCATAATTAATAAAAAGTATTTGCAACAAATGTTAATAATAAATGGATCACCCACGCACCAACAGAACGATATTTGTTACGTTTATTGCACAATGCATTTATAAGTTCAATTAGGAAGATCACACGCGGGAGAACAAACCTTAATTGCGTTCAGTCCTTTACCTTCCTGCACCGCAAAGCCGTATTTTAAAATTCCGCCGCTAGAGGAATCTGGATTGTACATGTGGAACTGACGGAGTGCAACGCAAATAGGAAAGTGCGAATAAAACAGAGTTCAGTGAGAAGAATTTCTGATTCCAGCAAATGTGCCTCCGTTTCAACATTTATTGACGAATGAAAGTTTTGTGTCGAGGAGAATGTGTGGACATTAGCATTGCCCGGCGCTGAACTGCAAGTGTTTGTGATTAAAAGACTGAACCTGAAAATTCATGCATATTAGCACACGCATTTAGTCTGAAGGATACTGTGAAACCCTGAGAAGAATGAAGGCGCAACTATGATGAGTTTGTCCTTCAAAGGAGCAGTGTTTCTGGTAGCATGTCTAAGTCTGACAGCGCAAAATTGCGAGGAAAAAAAATTTCGGCTTCTTGCTTTCAGGGTCTCAAATCGCCCCCAATGTAACCTCAGCTGGCACACCGGTTTACATCTTTTTCCAGACCGAAGGAACTTCTTAGTGGACATCAGTATGCATTGGATGACGTAATCAAGACAGAGGTGAAATCTTCTTTACGTAATCGAAATGCGCAATTCTGTAGCGACGAAGTGATTAAAATTCCTTGAATTTTGACGAAAGAGTGTAGATTCTGTAAGGTGATCAGTAAAGTTCAAGAAGGTAACCTGTTTGGTTTTTTTTTTAACAGAGGCATCACGATGTTCTCATAAACGTAATATAATATTAAATAATGTACGTCAGCATAACTACTTTATTACACAAGGTAATTACATAGGCTACATGTTTCGACTATTGTTCAGTCATCTTCAGGATTATTTTGTCAATTGAGTCACAAGATGCTATGCACACATTGGGATCCCAATGTGTGCAGGTGTAATAAAGTAGTTGTGGTGACGTACATTATTTAATATTATATTACTGTTTGGTTTTATTCCAATATGTTACACATTTCCATGAAACATATGGGGCGTAATTTACCCGAAAACCATCGTAACTGAAATGTATCTTTTCTGTTGCTCGTAGAATTCCTGCTTCGTAATGGTGACTACTAGAGAGCACCTGACGATATTATACATTTTACTTTTACTCCTTTGTCACTCCCTATCCCACACAGAGCACACCTTGACTCCATTAAAACAAAAATAAATTAATCCTGTGTAATATAATAGTCGCTGTTTATTGTGTAATAATATGAAACTTACAAATATATTCGAGGAGAAAATGAAAAGATTTTTTGTTGTTAAACTCTAATGCAATATGCGATTATTGCGGTAGAGTTAGGAGTGCTTTCATTTCACTCTTTGATTGTTTCGCATATTTTTCCATTCTTATATACTATCGGATTTTAACTTCTAAATAACATGTACAAATAAAATAAATTGCATAACGAATTTAGCTGATTGTAAAAAACCACATTCGAGGAAAGGGCACTTTTACTGACAACTTTTAACGGCCCTCAATTATTCATATTTGTTTTTCAATGTGTCTTCTTTCAGTTGCCCATGCACAGGGCAGTAAACTTTGGCATGCTTGATAGAGCGTTGTTAGTATACAGTAAAGCAAGAATATTAATCCACTGGTCGAATTGGGTGCTCAGATGGTGTGAGAACTTAAGTACAATACCAAGGAAAGGCAGTCACGTTGATGAATGTTCAAAGTAGAAGAATGGCAGAAAGCGTTACATGGGAAGGGGTTTGTAGTTGATGAACTTTCTAATTTTAATAGATTAGGCATTGGTCTGCGGCTGCTCGCTTGCTGGGATTGTAGGTAATAATCCCGCCGGGGCCATGGATGTCTGTCTGTTGAGAGTGTTGTGTGTTGCCAGGTAGAAATCTGCGACGGGCCGATCACTGGTCCACAGGAGCCCTACCGATGGTGGTGTGTATAAGTGTGGTCGCCGAACCTCAGTCATGTCTTGACCCACTAGGGTTGTCGAGCCATGAAAGAAAGTGCCACTGTCAGTCACTCATTATAGATTCTTTGAGCTAAATAACAGATAGCTTCCAACGACAGTATAATATTTACATAATTAATTGAAAGGGATTTGAAATAAAACCATTATACTAATTTCAAGCAGTAGCCCAGGATTTAAAAGTAATAACTGTAGGGCAGGTTATTAGCCTACTACTAGGTAGACCAGTGGTAACAGAAACAGACCTATCGAGGCCTAACTCGTGACGGATGATGATCATAATGATGATGATATCTCGGTATTTGCCTTGAGAACCTGAAGAAAATCCCCAACTTCGCCACGATACGAGATATTCGAAACAAAATTTCATCCCGGGATCTCACGAATACGAAGCAGATGTCCTCTCAACTTCAGAGAGACGGTAAACATTAGAGTAATTAGCCCATAAGGAACTGAAGAATCGGTTCTGAAGAAAAACGGCATCTGAAATCAGCATGGTTAAGTGAAGAAAGTTTTGAAAAAGTGGCTTAGAGTCCAGCCGAATGTAGTGTTATTAGTGTATGAGTCGGGTGAAGTAAAAACTGTGGACTTTAAACCGAATGCATTGTAAAGGAGGCCGAGTGCTGCCTTGTGTATGCGATGTGTGTGGTTACTGTGCGCATACACGTATTAGTCAGAAACCAAAATTAATTTTTTTTTTTTAACTGGAACATAAACTCATAGCTTACAAACTGCTAGAAACATAAAACTTTATATGAAACATCCATTTCGTGTAACAATCATAATGTCTATCAATATTTTCAGTCACAACCAACATACAATTTGCGTACAATTTTATTAGATGGTAACTGGATTTGACCACGGACTCGAGCCATCATCAGGGCATGACAAACGAATATGATTTAGACGTAATTAGGTATTAATTTTTTCCTTAGGAATTCTGATTAAAAATATATTGGCGTTAAAATTGTATAGTTTTTCGTCAGATTACAATTATCAGTGGATAAGCGTTGGAATTGCACATTTTTATCATTGTCTGATAAAGACCCGAGTCAAGTTCGAAACTAGTTGCCATCTAATACAACTGTTTGCAAAGTGTGTGTTGGTTTGATTGAAAATATTGATATTGTGTTAGAAACATTAATGAAATTTACGGTCGTCTGGGATGTGATGTTAGGCAATTTGGAAGAAAATGTTATTTCTTAGGAATAGGCTGCATCCAAATTCATGGAATTGCCTTTACTTCACTTTGCTACCCTGAACATAGAACAGTACGTTCTTCTGAAATTTCACTATATTTAAAAATAAAATTACAATTTGTAAAATTTCATAATATCGTATTTTTTTATATTCACCAACCTTGTTAGCAGAATACTCGACAAAGCTGGTAATAAGATAATAAATTCTTTAAAATATGGCGAAGTTCAAATATTTGGGACAAATTTAACAAAGTAAGACTGTATCTGCGAATAAAGTAAGAGAAGATTAAATTCCTGGAACGTTTACTGCCATTCGTATCATAATTTTGATAATCTGTTTCGTATCTAAAATCATGAATATTGAAGTTTGCAGAACTATGATCCTTGGTCGCAGATATCGCTCGCTGAATGCGATAGTGACACAACCCAAAAATTGCCATTTGGAGTTAATACTTCGATTTAGCTAAAAAACATAACTACATCTGACAATAATAGCATCTAGGAGTGTATATTTATTGTGACTGTATTGTAAGGTGTAGTTGTAATATTTTGAGCTCAATCGAAGTATTAACTCCAAATGGACAATTATTGTGTCACTATTGTATTTAGTGTACAAGCAGAGAATAGCAAACATACGGAAAGGTAAAGGAGTAAGACAGAAGAAATACAGAGTGGAAGAACTGAAGAAAGACGAAGGGGTGGCAAAGCAATATTGCAAGGAAATAGAGTTTGAAATAGGAAAAAAAGTAATAGAGGAAAATAGTGATGGAAATACAGTAGAAGAAAAATGGCAAAAATTTAAAGAGGTAATAAGAAAAAGCGCTGATAAAATTTTAACATTTGATATAAAAACTAAGAAAGATTGGTTTGATGAGAAGTTATAAAGTTATATAGAGGTAAGAAATAAAGCACGACTGAAATTCCTACAGAGACCCACAAGAGCATCCCAACGAGAATATCAGGAGAAAAGAAGAATGACTAAGAAAAGATGCAGAGAAAGTAAAAGGAAATGGGAACAAAAAAATTAGAAGAAATTGATTTAGCAAAGAGACAAGAAATAAGGCAGTTTTATGAAAAAACGGGAGAATTAAAGAAAGGATTTCAACCAAGATCATCAATGTGCAAAAATAAAAAAGGAGAATTGTTGGGAGAAGAGGAATAAATCCGAAAAAGATGGATGGAGCACTTTAAGGAGTTACTGAACACAGACAGCAGTGGAAAAGAGCAGGCCGATCAAAATATTGAGGCAAGTGCTCGGGAGCAGTGCATAGAGGAACCAAATACACAAGAAGTAAGGAAAGTTATAAAGGAGTTAAGAAATAATAAGGCACCAGGTGGCGATAACATATGTGCGGAATTGGTGAAATGTGGAGGAGATAAGTTGATACAGCTAATATATGAATTGATAAAGGATGTATGGAGGCAAGAAGTAATGCCAAAGGAATGGACAATGACGATAATTTGTCCAATACACAAGAAATGTGATAAAACGGATTGCCAGAATTACAGAAGGATCTCACTATTAAGTGTGATATATAAAGTATTTGCCCATATATTAGCTAAGAGGCTAAGCCCTTATACAGAACAGATTATAGGAGATTATCAGTGTGGTTTGCGAAGAGACAGGTCAACTATGGACCAGATTTTTGCACTAAGAAGTATAGTGGGGAAATGTTATGAGTATAATATAACATTACATCAACTATTTATAGACTTTAAGC
>Ga0123357_10005452_pt1 | contig 15240 bp, 15 predicted proteins | sample TergutEmb28metaG_FD_89873 | JGI IMG/M metagenome (GOLD analysis project Ga0123357, IMG submission 89873) | Embiratermes neotenicus P4 segment gut microbial communities from Petit-Saut dam, French Guiana - Emb289 P4 | ecosystem: Host-associated > Arthropoda: Insects > Digestive system > Gut ... | reverse complement strand
TGAGTGGACCGGTTTTATTGCCACCACTTCTTCTTTCAGTTCAGCCTTCTTCAGGAAAACGAGTTCTTTGATCTTTGATGTCTCTATGATATCCTGCGAGCCTTTTTCCAGCACGGGGGCATCTTCGCCGATTATCTCCACTTTTGATAACTCGGCATTGAGTGGCATCTTCCTCTCGGCCTTCCAGGCCCTGATCGCAGATGTGATCTCGGTAATGGAATTTCCAATGCTGACAGCTTCCTCATCGATGAAGATCGGAGTGGGCCATTCCGAGATATGAATGCTCTTTGTCCCTTCGAACTTAGCAAAATGCTCCTGATATACATCCTCGACCACGTGCGGAAGGAACGGCGCCATCATCTTTATACTTCCGAGGAAGACGTTATAGAGTGTATATTTAACAGCTGGGTCTTTTCTTGCCTTGACCATTTCTATGTAATTGTCGGCAAGATCATGCCATATGAATCCTTCGACTTCCTTCACTGCCTTGTCAAATTGATACTCATCAAGATACTCTGTTGCGATCTTGACAACCTGAGAATAGCGGCTTATGATCCACTTATCCGACTCTCTGAGGTCTCCCGAATCATTCGGCTTCCCGTCAAAGAATCTTCCGACAAACTGTCCGATATTGAATATCTTGTTAGCAAGCTTCTTCCCCCTTACGACATCCTGCTCTCTGAACGCATGGTCAGTACCGAGCGAACATGATGCTGCGAAGTATCTCAGAGCATCCGCTCCGTGGCTCTCAATGATCGGAATCGGATCGATAACGTTCCCTACCGATGAGTGCATCGGGGTTCCGTCTGGAGCCATGATGAATCCGTGTATCATGATGTCATTCCAGGGGCGCGACTGCTCCAACTGCTCGGCTCTCAATATGGAATAGAATGCCCATGTCCTTATGATGTCATGAGATTGGGGCCTCATGCTCATGGGGAAGAATTTCTTATGGAGCTTTTCATCTCTTTTCCAGAACGTATTGTATAAACTTGAGCCTGAGGAGTCCATCCACGTGTCAAACACATCAGTGCATCCCATCAGCTTGCCGCCGCATTTCTGGCACTTCTCGACCGGAGGAGCATTTATGGTCGGATCTACGTAACATTGCTCTTCTGTGGCGCATACAGCATTACCGCAATCTTCGCATTCCCATACCGGGATCGGGGTGGCGAATATGCGCTGCCTGCTCAGGACCCAGTCCCACTCCAGAGAATTGACCCAGTCCTGAAGCCTTATCTTCATGAACTCAGGATACCAATTTATCTCATCGGCCCTCTTAAGCACCTGTTTCTTGAGTTCGATCGTTTTAAGGAACCATTGCGGCACCTGTAAGAATTCCACAGGCATACCGCACCTCCAGCAGACTGAGACCTGCTGCGGGGTGTCCTCCTGTTTAACAAGAGCGCCCAGATCTTTGAGGTCACCGATTATTGATGTCCTCGCTTCTTTTACGGGCATACCTGCATATTTACCAGCAAGCTCTGTCATCTTTCCCATCTCATCAATGCCCTTTTCCATCTCCAAGTGGTATTTCATGACCCATTCCAGATCATCTTTGTCTCCGATCGTACAGATCATGACATTTCCGGTACCATATTTGGGATCGACCTTCGGGTCGGCTATTATCTTAACTTTACGGCCATATATGGGGGTGATGAGCTCCTTGCCAATCAGATGCTGTTTCTCTTTATCATCTGGATGAACGGCCACGACCTTACAAGTGCATATCAACTCCGGCCTGGTGGTGGCGATCATTACATGATCACTACTTCCCGCGATTGCAAATTTCACAAAATTCAGTTTTGTTGTGTTGTCTTTATGGTCAACCTCTGCATCCGCGAGGGCGGTCATGCATCTTGGGCACCAGTTGACTGGGAAATCCCCTTTGTACACAAGCCCCTTGTTGAACAACTCCACAAAGGACATCTGCGTTATGCGCCTGTAGTACGGAGCATCTGTCTGATAGTATATGCTGGGGTCCATGCTCTCTCCGAGTATCTCAAAATGATGGGTCATTTCGTCGATGAACCCGTTGGCATATTCGCTGCAAAGTTTTCTGTATTCTTCTCTCGGAAGGTCAAGTTTTGTGATCTTGTGTTTCTTCTCGACTTTAACCTCAATGGGCGTACCGTTGACGTCGAAACAAAGCGGGAAGAAGACGTTGTGTCCTCTCATCCTCTTATACCTCGCGGCAAAATCGATCAGGGAGTACCCTGTAGCGTGACCGAGGTGGAGTGGCCCTGATGTATACCTAGGTGGATTGTCGATGCTGTATGCCGGCTTCTCCGAATGAGGATCAAAACGATAGATCTCCTCGTCCTTCCACATTTTTTGCCATCGTCTTTCGACTGAGATTGAATCGTACTGTGACATTTTGAACAGATAGTTAATCAGGATAAAATAAAAAAAGGTTATTAGAAAGAAAAGAAAAAGTTTCTGATTTATTTCTTTCTTTTGCGGAAGCTAACGTTGGAATCCTTCATTGAGGTTACCTGCTGACTCATTTTCTTCATGAGGTCGCTGTTCACTTTGACGAGGTCCCAGCCCACTTCTTTCAGATCTATCACGGTGCCGTGTATGAAGAGTCTGCCTGAAAGACTGTATTTCTTCCTTCCCTTTTCGCCCTCATTGTATTTGGCTATGTGGATCGTTAGTGATTCGGGCTTGTATATTTTGGATATTTTGGTCATCTCCGCTTCAATGTCTGCATACATTGCGTCCGCGTAGAATTTATCCTCATCGTCGAGTCCGCTTATCTGCACGAAGAGCGATTCTCTTTCCCTGCTTGCGGATATCAGTTCGACGATATCGAATTCAGTGAGTATTCCGACCATTTCCTTTCCATCAACGACGGGCAGTGTTGAGAAATGATGTTCTTCCATTATCGAAGCTGCCGAGCCAAGCCTTTCATCCCAGTCAACAGTCTTTACAGCGCTTACATATACGCTTTCAACCGTGATCTGAGCCTTTGAACTCTTTTTGAAATCGCCGAAACTCTTCGCATCCGACTTCCAGTGGCTGTCGATGATCTCTTTCATACCCACTATGCCAATGGGGGTGTTGCTGCTATCAACGACTGGTACGGTCATGATATCCAACCCTCTCATTATATCCAAAGCGTCATCCAACATGGCATCTTCTTTGACAGATTCGACCGGTGTTGTCATTATCTCCCATACCTTGATGTCTCTCAGTATCTTGATGCCTGCGGCGATCTTTGTAAGGCCGCTTCTTGAAACCATGCCTACAGCCTTCTTCCCATTAAGGACGGCCAGTTGCCTGCAGTTGTTGGCGACTATGTGCTCAGCAACCTTCGTTATCTCTGTGTCAAAAGAAACGGTTGGAAGGTTGCGTATAAGATTTTTTACTTTGGTGTCTGGAGTAACGCTCCCTTTTCTTAGTATTGAGGCATAGCTGATGACTCCTACGTAGTTCCCATTCTCAACTATCGGGACCTCCTGAAATCCAGATTCTCTCATTTTTGAAAGAGCTTCTGCAGCCCTGTCCTCGGGGCCAATTGTTGGAAACTCTGAAATTATTATGTCGCGTACGGTCATCCCCTTTAGCTGTGATCTCAAGATCATTAGTTTCTTTGGGTCTTCTAAGTCTTCAACTCCTATGGTCTCACCGCTCTATATATCGTTTTGACTCTGATATAAAGATTGTTTATGAATAATAGTAATGCACCTTAACGATGCTAAAAGCTCTAGACAAAGAGAAAAATATGCTGGGTCTGCAGTCTACAGCATCCCCGGCAAAGATAAATATATTTATGTTTCAAAGGTCTTCGAACCGCTTCCCTGAAAGAAGAGACCTGAGTGTTTCCTGTACTGAATCGGCCGATATCCTCTTTTGTGCGGTCGTGTCACGGTCTCTTATGGTCACGGTGCCTTTGGACGGTCCATCGAGTGACTCATAATCCACGGTCACGCACCACGGAGTACCGACCTCGTCCATTCTGGCATACCTCTTGCCGATCGTGCCGGAGCCATCGTAATAGGCTTCGGTGGAGGTTGAATGTACCTTCTTGTAGATATCCAAAGCGAGAGTGTCCAGCCCGTCCTTCTCCATAAGGGGGAATATCCCTATTTTTATGGGGGCCACCTCAGGAGCAAGCCTCAAAACTGTGTAGTCCTCTTTTTTATCATACGAATACGAGTGCTCCAAAACCGAATAGAAGATCCTGTCCAATCCATGCGATGGTTCGATGACGTGCGGAACAACCCTTTCTCCGGATACTTTCTCGCACACTTTGACGACTTCAAAGAACTCGCCGTCCAGAACGATCTCTTCACCCTCGACTTTAAGGGTCAGCTTGCCGTCTTTAATATCTGATGGGTGCTTTGTCTCCATCATTTCGGCGATATCTTTCGCCTTCCCCTTGAATTTTGGACCTAATGCCTTATGTTTCGCCTTGACCTTATCGATCTCTATTTCTTTCGGCTCATCGAACTTTTTGAAATGAGTGAGTTCTGTGCCTGAGAATTCAGCATGCCTCGAAAGATCCCAGCAGCCTCTGTCCGCTATTCCGGTGACCTCTATCCATCCAAATGAGAGAAGGATCTCGGCGTCCCAACAGTCCTTTGCATAATGGGCCATCTCATCGCGGAGATGCTGTCTGAATCTCAGCCTTTTCGGGTCAACTCCCAACCTTACCAAGAACTGCTGTGTCGTGTACACAAAGTATGCCAGCACCTTGTTTGCTATGATCCCCTTCCTGACGGCCTCGCCGACCGTCATTGTAACGGTCTCCGTGCCGGTGTTCGGGACAAGCACTATCATATCATTCTCGATATCAGGGAATCTGCTCCAGTTCTTGTCATCCGGATCGACGAAGAGTTCCACTTCCATCATGTTGAACTCCCTCATCCTTATCATGCCCTGCCTTGGCGCGATCTCGTTCCTGTAGCCTCTGCCGGTCTGTATCACGCCGAGCGGGAGCTTCTCCCTGTTGTATCTGTATAAATTCAGATAGTTGACGAATATTCCCTGCGCGGTCTCGGGCCTTAGATATCCTACTCTGGACGAACCCGGACCGATGGTCGTTTTGAACATGAGATTGAATTCCTCTACCGGACCAAGTTTCTCACCGCATTCCGGACATTTGACATCGAATTTGACAAAAGCCTCATCCAGCTGTTTGGGGGACAGCACATCCGCATTGTCGAAGAACTCTTTTACCAAATGGTCCGCTCTGAATGCAGACTCACACTTGGTGCAATATGTTATAAGGTCTGCGAACTCGTCCACATGGCCGGACGCTTTGAAGACCTCTCTCGGGTTTACGGTCTCGGAATCTATCTCGATGAAGCCTTCCCTTCCTCTGTAGATGTCTCTCCATACCTCCAGAATATTGTTCCGCATATTGGAACCCAGGGGACCGTAATCAAACATTCCCGCCACTCCCCCATACAGTTCGAAGGATGGCCAAATAAACCCTCTGCGTTTGCAGAGGGACAAAAGCTCGTTGCTGTTGACCTCGTTACTCATTGGAATTACCTGTCAGTGCGCATAGAACATCAACATCATAGATCATACCTATCAGCTCATCTTTGGTGCCGTGCACGGGAAGCTGCCCGAAGTCATTTTGAATCATAATGCGGGCGGCATCATTCAGAGGTGTCTTCTTGAAGACCGTCTTGGGGCTTTTTATCATGTAGTCTCGGACGGTGGTGTCATCTGATATGTATTTATCGGTCGCCGCATAGAACAGCGGAAGGACATTCCTGTATCCAGCAAGTTCTGAATCTTTAATGCCGAGGCGCATCATAGCTTCGGCATCCACGGTCTGATCGCTGAATAGGTCACGGTCTGTCAGTATCCCGATAAGCTTTCCCCTTATGTCTAAGACCGGCACCGCAGGCACGTCGCTTATCCTCATCGCTGCAACAGTATATGCCAGCGGCTCCCCTTCGTATGCGGTGACGCAGGTTGTCCTTATGACCTCTTCCGCTGTCATAGTGGTCTTCATCTCCGCGATCTCCTTCAGAAGGTCTGTCGGGGTCACGATCCCAACCAGTCTTCCGTCCTCTATGACCGGGAGCCTGTGTATCCTCTTACTGGCGAATATTCTCGCAGCATCAACGATGTTGTTGTCTGGAGTTATCGTGATACAATCTTTCTTCATTATCAAAGATAATTGGTCCTCATCGAATTTTCTGAAGATGTCTCTTCGGGAGACAATGCCCATAAGCTTACCGTCGGAAGCACGCACTACCGGGAGCCCGGTAAGCTTGTTCCTGACCATCATATTGATTGCATCGCTACGGCTTCCAGGGACCTCCACCACTATCGGTGCCGTAGTCATTATATCCGCCACTGTTTTCATTCTGAACCGACCTCTGAAGATCTCGTTAAAGGGAAAGCGTAAAGCTTTTTGATTAATAGTTCTGGCGGGTTATTTGTCTTTAGGTAATTAAGGGCATTGATTGTTTGAGGGACTTATTCCTTCGAAACAGCCGGTGCTTTGACCACCATTACGGGACACTTCGCGCTCCGCACGATCTTTTCCGCGACGCTTCCCATCAGAAGTTTCGATATACCGGTCCTTCCCAGAGAACCCATCACGATTATATCGTATTCTCCTGCATTGGTCTCCTGTAAGATGACGTTTGATGGCAGACCCTCAATGCGCTTCTCTTCAGCCTCTACGCCCATTTCCTTCGCCTTTGTCAGGACGTAGCTCGTTGCGTATTCGCCTTCCTTCTCAAGGGTATCGTAGACATTGACCAGTGTAACAGCTGTATCCATCGTCGAATTCGCATAGATCGATTTGTCGATGACATACAGAGCGGTGACCTTTCCTCCTGACAACTGGGCCAGCTCAATGGATTTATCCACCGCATACTTTGTGTACTCGCTTCCATCCGTCGGTACTAATATCTTCTTAAAACTCATTTATTTCCTCTCCTTTTTCGGTTCATATCTGAATATCAAACCTCTGTTCCGCAGAATGTCCTCCATTCGGAATTTTCCGTCGTAGGGCAACACCGTCAAATCTGCCGGCATTCCGGCAGACACACAGATTCTGTTGTGCGAATATAATAGCTTTCTTCCATTTTTGAATAAAGGCCCTATGATCTCGTCCGCAGAACCCCCTTGAGAACTAAGAACGTCCATGAAAGCCGATGCTTCCGAGCGCATTTCTGGTTCACACAGCATTGCGTTGTCGGTGCCTATCGCGATATCAACGCCGCAGTCCAGCATCCTTTTGACCGGCGGCACCTTTCCAAAGTACAGATTTGACCTCGCACATACAACGATCGGGACCTCAGATTCGGCGCATTTCAGAAGGTCCGAATCGGTTGCTTCCACCATGTGCACGATGAACGCCGGGTCGAGTGATAATATGAGGTCAATATCCTCTCTGATCCTCTCGCTGGCATGAATTGCGAATATCTTTCTTCTCTCTCTTACCTGATCCGCCACCTTTTCTATGTACCTGTGGTCCATATCGGATATGCTTGAGATGCCTATGCCGTCCGCTATGTCCAATATGTTCGATATTTCCTCTCGATCGTACTCTTTGCTTAGTGGTCTGCCGAGAATCACCGATCCCGGAGCGGCCTTTCTGAGGACCCTGCATCCTCTTTCCCCGCCTTCTCTGAAGTCTATGAACGCCCCGATGCCATTTATGTAAGATTCGTTGGCATATGCCCTGATGTTCCTCTCAAGCGAAGATTCTTCGAGACCCTCTAGATATGTGTGCTTAAGCCCGTTCGGCGGCGCGACCAACTCTTCCATCGTCATCCCCGGGGAGATCTTGAGGCCCGCGTCTGCGCAGTGCGTATGAGAATTCACCATTGGAGGAATTACCAAGCCTGAAGCAAGAGGTCTCTCTGGAGGTTTTCCTTCCTCTACTGATGTCACACACCCGCCTTCGATGCAGACATATCCCTCTATGACCCCGTCACCTGTCAGGACGGACCCGCTCAGAACATCCATGTTCTGGCATATGCGGATCACAGTATAAATCTGATTAATAAGAAGAATGTTTTTGTGCTATTTGGAATGCCGATATTGCCCTCGGAAATGTTAAAATACTAACATAGTTTAATAGAGTACAGGTGTTAAACATACCAAAAGTCATAGAAGCAGAATGTGTAGCATGCGGCGCATGCGCAGATGTTTGTCCTGAGGACGCAATCACAATCGATGATGTCGCAGTGATCAACCAGGACAAATGTGTTGACTGCGGAGCATGTATCGATGAGTGTCCCTCAAGCGCCATAAAAGAGTGATCTTGAAGGGAATCGTCAAACAAATCCAGCGGGTAACCGCTGAGATAAACAATTTAATTTTACAGTTTTTCAAGAAACACATTGATGAGCGCTGAAATCCTACGCCCAGTATGGTTTTTTCACGAATTTGTATGCGCTGATGACCGCGGTGGCCGCTTCTCCGCAGGCGGTGATGATCTGTTTGTATTTACCAGGATAATCTACGACATCTCCGCAGGCGAATATTCCATTGCGGTTGGTCATCATATCAAAAGTTACCTTGACCAATCCATCGGATGTCAGATCTATGCCCCAGTTCTTCAGGTCCGTAAGGTCTGAATTTATCCCTATGTTGATGATGGCCAAGTCCGCAGGCACATCAAAGACCTTTCCTCCCTGATCGAGGGTGACGGTCTTGAGCACATCCGTTCCGTTGAACGACACCACGTTCGCGCTCATCATCGCCCTGACATTGCTGTTTTTAAGATCGTCAACGTTCGACTCGTCCGCTCTGAACTCCGGCCTCCTGTGAACTATCACGGTGTCTGTGACTGAGTCTGCGATCAATGCCATCTCTATAGCACTGTTGCCCCCTCCGAACATTACCACTTTCTGACCCACAAGCTCTTCCTTTACGGGAAGGATGTATGTCACACCCTTGTCTGTGAATTCTTTTTCACCGGGACAGTCCATCTTCTTCGGGTGGAAACTGCCCATCCCTATTGCTATGATGACCGACTTTGTATGATATGTATCTTTTTTTGTCACGACCAACAGCTCTTCGATGCCGTTGTTTATCTCGATGACCTTTTCATTCTCCCGTATGTCGCAACCCATCGATTCGGCCTGAGCGTATAATCTGTCAGATAACTTCCTTGCCTGAACTGTCTCGAACCCAGGATAATTGCGTATACCTTTCTCGGGATACAGGCTCGTCAGTTGTCCGCCGACGCGACCAGCCTCTAGTATAAGAGTGTTCATTAACTTCGATCTTGCATAGATACCGGCCGTGAGTCCCCCTGGCCCGGCACCGATAATGACGACATCGTAGCACATTTCAGGGCGATATCAATTATCTGTATAAAATATTCTTCTACGTTTATTATTGCCTTTGGCATATATTTTTCAATATGCCTTGTTTTTTTATTTTTCAAAATATGTTATTCGTAAAATTACTACGAATAACATAAACTTATCAATAGTATCATTACTGCGCCTAAACACCAATATTATTTATCGGGTACTGCGATATCATACTATCATGATCGCCGACGACATTTCAGCGGAGAGCCTCCTTAATATGATATTGGATAAGGTAGACGACATCATTGTCATCAATGACCCCGAAATGAACATCATATGGATGAACCGCGCGGCGCAGCTTAAACTAGGCATTTCCGTCGGAGATGTTGTCGGGATGAAATGCTACAGGTTGTTCGGGGCCACGTGCTGCTGTGACAATTGCACCGCCGACCATACGCTCGGCGGACCGCATCGCTGCGGCTGCAAGTTCAAACATGAAAAAAACACCGAGGGGTTTGAGTGCGAACCGGTCCCGTATTATAGAGAAGGAAAACTTAGGATCGTGGTGCAACATATACGCCCGGTCAGCAAAACGGATAAATATTGAAAAACAATACTTGGCAATGTGATTGCAACATCCGAATTCTATCTCAGCGTTGTGGTGCTGGCATGTTATGCTGCCGCTCTTCTGATAATCAACTTTGTCAGAAAACCCCGCGCAGAGTAATATCCCTTGTTCATGGGGAGAAGACCGTTCTTAAAATATACCTGTAATCCGATTTCTCTCCGGGTGACCAAATGGTAAACATTCCAAATGAAGTACTTGAATTACTTAAAGCTCCAACGACGACCAAAGTTCTCGTTACGGCGTCTAAAAGCGCAAAACCGCACGCAATAGTGGCTGGAAGCATCGGGGCTCCAGCGGCTGACACGATGATCGTCGGAGAGGTATTGATGAAAACATCATCAAAAAACCTTTCCGAGAACTCAAAAGCATCATTCCTGATAGCATCCGGAAAAGATGCATATGAGATAGAATGCACAGCAACGGCGCGCTTGGAGAATGGACCTGAAATCGAGGCAATGAACAAAGCGCTTGCGGCGATGCACCTTCAGGCAGCAGCCGTTTGGATATTCAAGGTTGATGCTGTATTCTATCAGGGAGCATCTCCGAAAGCCGGAACAAAACTTGCATGAGAAGATCCATCTTTCAAATATCTTAACCCGCTCCGGCGGGTGTATTTATTAATATGGTGATTATAAGTAATGTTAGGCGGCGGTCTTTTGACTTTTGAAAAAGAAAGAAGGAACAACTACATATTGATGGCCATGGGCATAATAATGGTCGTTGCTGGAGGCGTGATGCTCTTCTATGTCAGCCGCGCCGGCGGAATAGTGGTAATGTCGATAGGGATCGCTTTGCTTGTTATCAGCATGGCAATATCGAATATCTTTTTCAGGATCTCAATGATAGAATTGCTTGAAAAACGTAAGTGATGATAAAAATAAAATGTTTGGAAAGAGATTTAGAATCTCCTTCTGTCGTTGCTCCTTCCTTCCGGCTGGTGCTTCTTGAAGCAGTCCCTGCAGTACACAGGCCTTCCCTGTGTAGGTTTGAACGGTACTTCGCACTCAGCGCCGCAGTCTGAGCATTTCGTCTTAAAATATTCCTTGGGCTGATCTCTGTGATCTCCACCCCTATATCCTCCGCTTCCGTAGGCCATTTTAATTCCTTCTTATATTTTGGGATTCCCAATACTCTACCTTTGCCTCTTCAACGATGGACCAGGAGCAATATTTGAATGCCTACTGCATAACATACCATTCAGTTTAAAAACATTACTATTGGGTACACCTATGATAATGCATTTTTAAGTGGTTTAGTGAAGAATACTTAGATTTCTCTGCCTTCAAGAGCACTTTTCATTATGGCCATCTCTTCGACGGACAGCGTTATGCCCTTCCCCATTTTCTCTCCATCCGGAGACCACTCCCTGATATCATACTTCGGCTCTCTGTCATTCCAGCTGATCAGGTTCAATTCTTTGGTCCAACCTTTGGACGATTCTGAAAGGACTGCGATCTTCTCGACTATCTCATACTTGAATTCAACAGGCATGGGTACTCACTTCTTTCAGGGATTACGCCTTTATAATATATAATAAAATAGGGTATAATAATAAAAAGGGAATGGTTTTGCGACTTATACGATAACACTGGGTTTCAGCTATCTCCACATTATCCTGCAAAATTCATTCACGTATGGCGGTTGAGATTATAGAAAAATATGGTTTTGTAAGGGGTTTATTTTATTGCGCTTGATCCTTAGATGCCCATTGAGGTCTTCACGTCTTTGGACAGCGTTGCAATGAAGCAGTACAAGTACACGATGAACATGCAGATCGCAGATATCGCTGCGAGTATGCCCTGTATGTCGCTAAAGTGCTGATTGAAGATATTAATGAGGGACAGTATTGCAAGTATTAAGAACACTACGACCAGAATTATCCAGAGGAGCTTGCTGATCACGTTCTTGCTCTTGCCCGCAACTTTCGATGCGATCCAGATCAATATGATACCTATCACTATGGACACGATCATGCTTGAGATGCCTGCGATTACTGCGCCACCTATGTCACCGGTGTTGTTGGTGGACAGGAACGCTCCGACAGCATTGAACAGTGCTGCAAGTATCGTTGCAACACCGATGACTTTTATGAGTCCAGAGAGGACTGCGACTTGGTCCATTGACGATTTGCGAATCTTGAGGCCATAGCCGAGTATCATTATTCCGAAAATCAAAGCGGCAATCCCATAACAGACGGCCGAGGCTTTTAGCCAGCCGCCATCGGCATCAACCACACCAGCAACTGCTGTGGCTATACCCATTATGAGAGTGATTAGACCGACGATTATGAGCGCCAGTCCTACATTTTTACTGTTGTCAAAGAATGACATGCACGGTAAGCTCACTAGATAGTATATAACTTTTATGTAAAAAAGGCTGATTTTTAAGTGTCCAATCGTATGCTGGGACTATTGCACTTATAAAAATGACATAAAGCATTTAAAGCTGTGGATGCTATGCTCTCGCCAAACGGTGGATTTATAACCACGTCGCTGTTGTAGGGGCGAGTGACATTCCGCTCAATATGAACTCACTTATCACTTTGTTTCATAAACCTTATATTCTTGTTATGAATAGAAGAATTGTTTGACCCGGATACATCTTAGAAAATTTCCTGGTCCTAATGGTGTAATCGATGGATTTCTTGTTCCTCATAGCGGTAACCTGCCTGATAATGGTGCTGGTCGCATTATCGGCATACTTTGCAGCATCGGAAACAGCTTACACGGGCATGAACCAGATACGAGTCAAGAATCTTGCTTACGAAGGCGATAAGAAGGCGGAAAAGGCTCTCAGAAACTATGAAAATTATGACAGGCTACTGACGACCGCCCTTATTGGCAACAGCGTGGTCAATGTTGCCATTTCAACACTGGCCACAATGCTATGCTCGGAGTTGTTCGGCGTCGTGTTGGGTGTGGTCATTGCTACGATATTCACCGCGATCGGGATTCTGGTTTTCGCCGAGATAATACCAAAGACCTTAGCAAAGAGGAATGCCGAGCGTTATTCACTTACACTTGCCGGCTCTCTCAGCGTTGTGATGACGATACTCTCGCCAGTTCTTTGGGTTTTCATGAAACTCACGGATTTTCTGTCAAGAAAAGCAAAGAACGACTCCGCCGATGTCCCATCGTTCACCGAAGATGAACTTCATGTGATGATCGATGAAGTGACAGAGGAGGGGGCGCTTGAGCACAGCGAGGGGGAACTTATCAAATCCGCAATGCAGTTCGATGACATCAAAGTCTGCGATATGTATACTCCGAGGTCCAACATCACGGCTGCGGAAATTGGGACTAGCGTTGAAGACCTCAAGAAAATATTATTGGAGTCTGAATACTCAAGAATACCGATCTATGACAAATCAATGGATCGCATCATCGGTGCTGTCCATACAAAGGATTTCTTCTCTAAGTATGTCAAAGGTGAAAATTTCACAACAGAGGACATAATGATACCAGTTAAGTTCGCTCCCGAGAACACAAACATAGCAACTCTCATGAACGATATGCAGAAAGCACATATCCACATGGCAATAGTTTTGGACAATTACGGGAAGACCCTCGGGTTGGTGACTATGGAAGATATTCTCGAAGAGCTTGTCGGAGATATATGGGATGAGAGCGATGATACTACCGAGTACCCCATACGCGAAGAAAAAGATGGAAGTTTTACAGTCCCCGGCGAGGCGAATATATTCGATGTTATGAAAAAGATCGGTGTAGAATTCAATTCCGATGATTTCCAAGGCCAGACAGTCAGTGCCTTTATTTCCCATAAAATGGACGGAATCCCAAAAAGAGGTGACACCATAGATCTCGGCAACTCAAAAATAACTGTGAGGTCAATGAAGAGCCGCCGCATAAAGGAAGCAAAGATATGTCCCGTCAGGGAGGACATATGCCACTGTCTTGAAAATCAAGAGAATTAAGGAACTCCGACATTTTTCCAACGGCTATTTCTTTCCTTGCGGGATGCGATACAACCTTACCGGTGATCGAGAGGACATCTCCGTTATGTGCGGTCTTGTATCTTCCCTGTACCAATTCCTGCTTGCTTAACCTCAGATAAAATACGCAGTCTTCATCGATCCTGTCCTCGAGAGAGTTTTTGATCTCATCGATCAGTTCCTTCCCGAGCCTTAGAAAGATCGATATTATCTCTCTCTGCTTGGAAAACTCGCCGCTGAATACCAGTATCTTGTTGCCATGCTCGCTGTCCGCAATATCGCATTCGAATTCATCGGTCCCCAGCAGCTCCACCATTGTGTCGTGGATAAGCTCCTCATTCTCGGTGGCGTAACAGAAAACATTGACCCTCAGCCAATGGAACGTACCCTGCATGAACTGCCGATGATATCTCAATTAATAATACTTACAATCAGCTTTGAGGGACCGGGAGAAGCGAGACGAACTTTTCAGGATCAGAAAGGGAGATCGTAAACACCCTTCTCCCTGTGAGTTTCATTGATACGCCGTTATCATAACCCACGCAGATCAGATTTTTGAAGGTTACTTTTTTAATGCCCCATCCGCTGTAATTACGCATTATGTTTATATCTCCAACTTTGTAATCTATGACCTCTGCAAACGGGACCTCATACTTCTTGATGAATCTCAGCGATATCACATTGTCATTTATGCTGATCCTGAGCTTTACCAACCAGCAGAAGATAATGATTCCAGCGAATATCACGGTCGTGGCGATGAACATCCATAAAGACGTTCCAATTGGTTCGATGAAATGACAGAGAAGTATGAAGACATCGGTCGCCACCAATACGAAAACCATTATCAGGAATGCATTTTTAGGAAGAATACATTGAACCTCTTCAAACGTTCCGGTTGTCTCATTCACAAGCATATATGATCATTCACGATTAGAAAGATATCGCTGCCATTCCAAAGATATTCGATCCGTATGAATTCACAGATGCTACGGTAGCCTCTTTTCACACGCTTGCGGAGCGTATTGAATATACGCCTGTAAATTCGGATAAAAACCTCTCTGTTGATAAGGTTTATATGGTATGTCCTTATTCGAGTGAGTACGGGCCCGTAGCTTAGACTGGCTGGAGCGCCCGGCTGATAACCGGGAGGTCAAGAGTTCAAATCTCTTCGGGCCCACTATTGATGTGCCAGTAACGTCTTTCATCACTGTTGGACGGCGTTTTTCAGATCTTTTAATTCGTTTGTTTCCATTTTCCACTCAAAATATATTTTTTCGTTTCTTCCAATTTTCTTTGGCTCTCTGAGAAATCGTGTGGAAATGAGAATTTGATTTATTCTCGTTTGCAGATATGGGGGTATGCCGCGATCCGATGCGAATGACGTTTTCACCACGGTGCTCAGGCTGAAGGATCCT
>Ga0123357_10005451_pt1 | contig 15240 bp, 8 predicted proteins | sample TergutEmb28metaG_FD_89873 | JGI IMG/M metagenome (GOLD analysis project Ga0123357, IMG submission 89873) | Embiratermes neotenicus P4 segment gut microbial communities from Petit-Saut dam, French Guiana - Emb289 P4 | ecosystem: Host-associated > Arthropoda: Insects > Digestive system > Gut ... | reverse complement strand
CCTCTTCGAGGATCATGAGGTCCATGAAACTCTTGACCCTTAATGTAATAATCTGAATAGTGTGCATTTATAAGCACACTGCAATATATTTCATGTGCAAATTTTGTTTTCCATTAAAAGTTTTCTTAATATGGGAGTATTTTCATGGGTTTGTAAATAACTTCCACAGGTAATGAATATTTGTGTTAAACATGGACACCATCTCCCACTATTAGTCAGCTACACTTATAGTCTATTGTATTTATATCCTAAGGAAAGATGTCTCAATGTGTTTGCACTAATCTGACAGTTCATGTTCACACGATGCAGAATTCTACATACAGGAACAGAACCATTTTCTACATATAAGTATACTAAGTTGGTACAAGGCATTCTGGTAAAGGTAAAGTGATTCCGTTACAGGCCCAGTGTGGCCCAGAGGGTGGGTAGAGGTATAGATCTACTCTTCTATGACCGCGACACTAGAAGAGGGTGAGTGGTCAGCAGCACGCCCCAGCCACACTTTACCCCAGGAAAGACCCGGTACCCATTTTATAGGAGGCTGGGTGGGCCCCAGGGCTGGTCTGGATGGGGGGAAAATCTCGTCCCCACCGGGATTCGATCCCGGACCATCCAGCTCGTAGTCAGTCGCTCTACCAACTGAGCTACCCAACCCACACAAGGCATTCTGGAGGTACCATTAAGTTTATGCCACATATGTACGACAGTTGTGAGCTATTAATTCTTGCAGTATTTGCTTAAATGCATGAACCTAGTTGATACCTGTACACTTCATGATTACATTATGAAGGTATTCAACCATTATTTTTCATATTCAGATGGAACAATTTATTATATAGCCCGTTCTGCTGTTATACTGGTATGTTTCTTGTAGAAAATAACCAATCTTGTGTTTGCTTCTCCTATTAGCAGCACTTTATTCAGTGAAATTATTTGGGGTATGCTCTCTGCTGCTATGAATTCAGTGGTACTGATAGTCAGACATACTATACTGCTATACACACAGAGGCAAAAGCTGAAGTATCTGATCAATGCAAAGTAGCATGCTAACATATGTACCTTAAATAAATGGATGGCAAGAATACTTCCAGGTGTGTTTCCTTTAATGGAACAAACGGCAAAAGTCCTGAATACATTAGAAGCACAAGATACACAACTTGCCTCATAGAAAATAGCAAATTAACACGTGGATTCTGAAAAATAAAAAAGAAATAGCCATATTAAATGGTGATATTGATTTAAGTATCAATATCCACAGCTCCAGAAATACTACTTAACTATTACAGCCACATATGAAATTCAATTACCCACAGTTTCACACTGTGTTCCATATGACCATATTTATACTTCCTGCCAGTCTAGTAATACACCAATGAGTGGCAACATGAATTTATGAGGCTTGCCTGTGTCCATTTCAGTACATTCCACTGACGACAATCCAATCACAGCAATACATAACATATAACAGCTAACAACATGGTAAAGGATCTTCCTTCAGATCTTGATATTTGCCTGCTTTTATGGAATTTATTAAAATGAGGGTTTCTCATTTTAATAATAATCTCTCATCTATGCCTGTCTCCTGTCAGGTTTCTCTCTAGAGATTTTTCCCAGACAAAGTGTATTCATGTTTCATGTAGGCATCCTAACCCTCTAGTGATTTTTTATGTGATCTCCATGTGAAACAAACAAAAATACCAATGTAACCAATTTTATGGATCAGAGGCTTTCTTAAAAAGCTTATACTTCAACTCACAGCAACAGAAACTAAATACACCAAAATTTTTGTTATGCATGTATTTCCTACCTCATGTGGTTTTATTTAAAATTAATTACTCCAAAATATTTTCTAAAAGAAATACACAACTGGTTATTATTTGTAAATGCACACTCCATCAATGCAAATTTTCTAAATGAACAATACAATTCATATTGGTGTATGCAAATACAAATGCCAACATACAGAGGGGGAAAAAATAAGAAAAGTACTGTACCCTTTTATTGGTTAAGTACACTATATCCAATATTACACTGCATAATAGTAAGTGACGATTCATAAACAATTACAATCCATTGTGTATGTAAAAGAATACAATTATCCAAACTGTTGTCTGACACAAAATATTACCACACAAGAAATCAAAAGGAAAGTCAATAAACTAATTTTTCAACTGTGTATAACCATCTCATGAACTCAAAGATATTATAACACGTTATGCATCTAGTCTCATGGAAATATCAATATATTAAATGCAGGATGTATATTGTGTAAATAATCTGTAAGTGATGGGATGCTAAAATGATAATTATGTCATCAGGTGAAATAAGTTACTTAATCTGTGAAGACATGAAAAATAATTTAAAAACAAAATGTAAATCAGGTAAAAGTAAACCTGAATGTTCATGGAAGACTTTTAAACTCTGAACTTGGCTATTTATTTAAAGCAGTAACTAACAATTTTAGCTAACTATGTGAAACAAGATCTGTTGATAGATGCTGTATCTACTAATCTTGTATGAAGCACTGTTTACATGTAAAACATTACAAAGACAGTTACTGTACAAAAAAGCATGTGATGTATGACCAATGTGAGGTGGTATAAGTCTCTGCTGAAGGAAATTACGTGCATGAATGGTCAGAAATTAAGTATTAGGTTTGTTAGCCTTCTTATTCAGATAAAAAAATTAAAGAAAATTATGCATAATTAGTTCTTCCCATAACTTCTTGACAAGGAAAGACTTTGGAAAATGAAGAAACATTGGGGTACAACTGATACAGACCATCACTGATCCCAATCACTAGTCATGCCTCTCTATCCATCCACATGGAATAACTCAGCACACAACCCCAGACAGATTTTTGTTAACACTTATATTGGAATATTTAACGAAATCTGCCAAGAAAATTGAAGTGTGGTTAAAAATGGATGAAAATAACATGGACTCGACAGGAAGACTTATGACTGTAAGATCTTATTCCCTGCTCAGACTGTTTCATGGTAACATTCTTACTAGATTCTTGTTTCATAATAAAATTCTCACTTGATCCCTGTTATGAGATCTGACAGTAGCTTTGCTAATAACGATAAGGGGCCCTTATTATTAAGTCACAGATAACCCCTCACAAGTTAACTACACCATGGTACTCATAGTTGAAATGGCTACACTGTTTGCTTGGTAACAGTTTTACAGGTTGCATATATAACTGCAGAATTTGAGTTTAGAATAATGCTAAGTGTATGAAATCACATGTTTTATTATATTAATATTTGATATAGTTATATGCCATAGCACACAAAATTGTTCCCAATTTTACAAAAAATGACTGCACTGGATAACATAGTTTGGACAGTCCTGAAATTATTCAGATATCTTCATGGGTCAAAGTGTGTGGCAGGAAACATCCAACCTGTGGGCCATACTTTGGAGATCTCTGTTCCAAGAAACTTACTTCAGCATAACACTTCCTGGTAACAATGTCATTGAAATTTCCCCACACTGTATATTCTTCACGGCTGTATTTAGTAATAAGATTGGAAACTTTCTTAATTAGTAAGTCATCATCAACTTTAATATCTATGTTGATGGGAACCTTTGGGAATTTTTCAAACACATCTTCTAAGAGAGTGAATCTTCGTTCTTCTGGTTTTCCTGAACCAATAAATGTTTTACCTATGGAAAGAACATAAACATATGTACCATTTATCCAGTCAAACAAATATCTAGAAGACATTTTACAGTTCTACTGGGATCTTGTAAACAATTAAATACTTGACATGTATGTCCTCATAAATGATAAAGATGTATGGACTACAGTATCTTCTGAACAAGATAATAAGGCCCTTGGGCTGACTCAGCTGCTAAAAGAAATGAATACCAGGAATATCTCTTTGGGGGAAATTCTGGGAGCCTCCACCTTCTGGAACCCTAAGGGCCTCTCCAGGCTTGTATACGGATTGCTTTACATAAAATATCTTCAAAGTAGGAGCTACTTTCTGTGTACAATTATGTAAGCAATTTCTTCTTCTAGCATTCTGATCTCGAGACATGGTCATGTCTCGAGATCAGAATGCAGGACGAATTCAGTGTGAGGTTTGATAATAGTACCTTCGAGAGGGTGGAAGAGTTTAAATATCTGGGAACAACTTTAACAAATCAAAATTCTATTTCGGAAGAAATTAAGAGCAGACTGAAGTCAGGAAATGCTTGCTATCATTCAGTGTAGAATCTTTGGTCTTCCAGGTTGCTATCCAAAAATTTAAAGATCAAGATATACATAGAACTATAATTTTGCCAGTTGTTTTGTATGGGTGTGAAACTTGGTCATTGACACTGCGGGAGGAAAGGAAGCTGAGGGTGTTTGAGAACATGGTGTTGAGAATATTTGGACCTAGGAGGGACGAGGTAACGGGGGAGTGGAGGAGATTGCATAACGAGGAGTTAAATGATTTGTACTCCTCACCCAATATTGTGCGGGTGATAAAATTGAGAAGAATGAAATGGGCTGGGCATGTGGCGCATATGGGTGAGGACAGGGGGGTGTATAGGGTCTTGGTGGGGAAACTGAAGGGAAGGAGATCACTGGGGAGATCTAGGCATAGATGGGTGGATAATATTAGGATGGCTCTCCAGGAGGTGGAATGTGGGTATATGGACTGGATTGGGTTGGCCTAGGATAGAGACAGGTGGCAGATGCTTGTGAGTGTGGTAATGAACCTTCAGGTTCCATGAAATGCGGGGAATTTCTTGACTAGCTGCAAACCAGTTAGCTTCTCAAGAAGGACTCTGCACCATGGAGTAAGTAAGTAAGCAAGCATGGCTATATAATCTTAGCAACTTACAGCAATACTAAATAAGAACTCCTGGTACTGATTCCCCCTACCATGAAGTCACAGCAGATGGCCAGCCATGCCACTGCCACAATAAAAGTAAAGGAAACCCACAGGAATGAGCTGTACTTGTGAGAAAGTAACACAAATAACACACACAGTTTGCAGTTCAGTACAAGACCATCATACTACACAACTGGCTTACTGATAATTCTGGAGTTTGGTATCATTCCACCATGTTTTAGCCTAACACTGCCATCACCAGGGAGATCACACAAAGCTTACAGATGAACTTACAAATGTGTTACACTGATCTGTACCTTTACAGTAGGAACCAAGCTTTGTATGTCTTTAATACATGATGTACAATTTTATGCTGATCAGTCTGAAACCATGACAGTAGGAACCAATCTTATGTGTCTTGTTACACAATGTATGTTGCACCTTCAAATATCACATACACAAAGTCTAACTGTAACTTAGATCAGTATATCAACTATGACTGTCAAGCCTGCCTCAGCAAAGTACTGTAAAATTACACGTCATATGTTCTCCATTCTTTATGACAAAAAATGTGTATGTATTTGACATATGATTTCCTTATTTACATACTTAATGATTACTTGTTATCTATTTTAACCTTTCCTTTCCAGGAACACAGAAATTTAAATCTCCCACTACTATTTGGCTGATGGGTCTCACTTGGGTGCAATGGTATTGCTACTGAAAGAATGGAACACTCGGCCAGCTACAGTACATGCACAAGTCATTGTAAAAATGCAATGCATACCCACTGGAGGTTAACTGCTTAATGCCATCCACTTGGCTTTCAAAAACTTCTAACAAGCAAAACCTATTCCCCCACCCACCCACTCACATACATACACACACAAAATTGAAATAATCAGTGTTACCAGTACCAGGATCAAAGTCAAGAGGAAGTTCAGGCTTTAGAAGAGGCATGTCTTGATAATTAACCTGTGAAATATCACAGTCAGAACCAGTGCTCCTCATTAGATTGTGATCATGACAAACAACAACATGTCCATCCCTTGTTAAATGGCAGTCAAGTTCCAACATATCTGTCCCAAGCTCCAGGGCACTGAAATGGAAACTAAGCATTCAGTAACTTCTGTATCATCGTGAAAACACTGACTGCAGTTACTACAAAATGCTTGCTTACATTTTCCATAAATGAATTACCACAATTATCAAGTATCCTAAGAGTGGACAACTACACCACCAAATGCTCAAATGTACACAAATACAGTAATTATCTTCCCTACCAGAAAGGTGAATGTGCTCATATATTTCTACATTTCTGAGAAAAGCACCAATATTTTAAACAGCTAAAAAAACAATGTTCAAGTTTCAAGTGTGTGCCACATGTGCACAGATGAATGTAAGCTATCCTTAAAGTGTACTGCAAATGTCTCACTGATGATTATACTGCATTGAAAGATACAAGACATCCAGAATTAATGAAATGCAGGAACTTTTGCTAAGGTTACTAGTTTAACCTCTGTTCATGATCTATTTTCAGCAACTAGTTTTAAATTTTTATATTTGTGTCTTATAAAATACATTCTGGTACAAAGTATTGTTACATAATTAAAAAATTTTTAGATTTCATAAACACCGAACTACACAAGCACATTTTTGTACAATAACCCTTTGAAGTAAATAGTATTCAAAAACTCAGTTCCTACACCATGTTACAAAGACTAATCAGTTAATGCTGTTTGAAGAAATTATTTTTCTTTATTCTGAGAATTACAGGAATCATATAGCTACATTTTGGCAAAAATTCATAGTTCTGTAATGTTAAAATACATGGTACATACTGTAACTACCGTTCTTTAAAGTGCTAAGTTTTGTCTTGCCTTAATGTAATATTTACAGAGTTTTTTTATGCAGAACCAGGTACTGCAGAGCAGGCAGTATCTTTGGTACTACACAGCAATTGATGTTATCAGCTCTGCAGCACACAGTTCTGTATTAATGCAGAACTGAGTAAGACAGAAAGGGTGGCATCATTGTTTGCTATGCAACACTGAATTTATGAGTGTGTTCCACTTTAAGTTGTATGCCCTGTAGTTCAGTACCTATGTAAGGCAATCCGTGAGTGACACTTTCATCAACATTCCTTCACCAATTCATGTATGTCTATATATATATATATATATCAATGTTATTTTAGTTTTCCTCTTGTTTTCAAATTTATGTTAAGCAGCAGTTAACTGTATAAAAATGCACCATATATCTCCCTGCTCTCTACATTCTACAATATTGTCAGTTTAAGCAGTTTTTAAGGAGATATATGTAAAGTTTATTTGGGCCTTTGAATGCAGTGGCACTACTGACTGGCTTCAGCCATCTGAAGTATTGCATAGGGTTCAGACCTGGCAGTCAGACTATCTTAAACTAGAGTTCCATGCATCTGAATGCTGTGAACGTATAGTATAATTATGAGGTCTCCTTGAAATAAATGTTCAATTCGCTGCATTGCCACACCTCCTTTACCCACCAGTACCCATCATACTGTGCATCATGGTACTCAATGTGCACTGACATTGTAACATGAAGAATACAGAATTGGTGGAAAGTGCCCAAAGATGGTATGGAGTGTTGTAAAGTTAATGTACTATGTAAGAATGGCTGATTATTGTGGTGGTATGCTCAAGCACTGACCACTTTTAACTTGTAATGTGGATATATCCAGTTTGGGTTTTGGCTTGGACACCAACTATTGTCACTGAAGGATTTTATAGTGTTCTTTAGTCCCGCCACACAAATGCCAGGAAAGTACCTTACATTAGGCCATGACCATTTTCTTTAAAATCTTTCAAACTCAATCGTTTGATGCCAGACAGTCTCAGTACATGACAGTGTAGTTACATAAAATGAATCACAATCTTACTCTTCAGGGCTGGCTTATCATGAAACACCCCATCCATTAGTCTGAGACCAAAAAATGTGTGTTCACATCAGCGCTGTCACGGTTTTTGCAAGGTGGTGCACATTACCTATACGAAAAATGAGCAAATTGTTTAATGATCAATGCTGGGCAAGATAGTAGCAGAGTTGTCATTTGATTAAAATGTTTTTATAGAATTTTCATTGTTTGATTTAATAAGTTACAAAGCATAAAAAATTATGTCAAAATCCCATGGTGGAGCTAGCACCACCTTTCACCTTGCTACAGGTGCCCCTGCCTGTTCACTTTCATGTATTCAACAGAGGTACACACTCTCGCATGACTACTAATACCTTATGCGTACACAAAATATAACGGGAATATTTGACAAACTATACTTATACAGCGTTTCGAACTGTTCTACACCGAACTGTTTATTTGTAGGATGGTATTAAACTACAAACGTACCGCTGAAATGCCGTCATAGTATTTTCATAATTCTCTCCAGCTCCTGCAAAAGGAATGGATTGTATTAAATGAAGATTTCCAATAAAATTATTACTATTTTTTGGGGGTGCCGTTATCCTGCACATTGTTCTGTACGAAGTTAACAAATGCCTTACATCGCTAATACTCTTAATGCTGCTATCTTCAGATGCTTTGGCGTATACATGTTGGCATTTTTTTAAGCTCATGGTTGCGTGCATCATAATTCACTGTTAATAAAGAGTAGAGTGACTGCAGTAAATAAATATCTGCATACTGTTGCATCTAGTTGGATTTTTATTAACATGTTTGCATGTTGATGTTCTGCAATACTTTACATTTACTCACCACCGCGGTGACTTATGTGGCGACATTTAAATTTCAGCTGTTTTCTTTTGTGTATCAAGTTAGGAAATTTGAAAAATAAAATTGATGTCAGGACGTAGCCTCCCAATATTGCAAAGAATACCATTATCACAATACTACACATATATGCCGTGCGTGAATCACCTTTCGCCGTTCGTTCTTCATGCATCCTGGCTTTACGAGCGCCAAACTTGAACTTCACGCGTTTCTGCGCACGCGTACGATTCCTTACAGTTAAAAAAAAAAAAAAAGCAGAAAAAAAAATTGACCGAGAAGGAGGTGTGATCAATTACGAAGTGTACGTTTATAACACTTCGTTATTTTAAGATAATAAATTATGTTATATTTGTGAAGTATACTCAGAATAGCAGCTATGGAAATGAAATATTTAATCAGATCGATATTTGTGGCCATTTCGGACCCGTGAGACATCAACGCCCTCTCTTGTACTGTATCGGGCGGGCGGGTGTCGGCCGAGGTGCGTGGGTAGGTTGACAGAGGTGAGAATGGGAAATGTTGCTTGAAATTAAACAGAAATGTTCATACAACTAAGTGAATTAGTATATGAACGTATAGACTTGTTACTGTAATGTTCATATGTAATTTAGTGTATTTCTTTTCGTATTTGGCAATGTAGTTCTAGATGTAAAGCACGCCGGTTTCTGAGTGACAAAGAGACTGGCGTTGGTGTCAAAACCTAACCTAGTTAGGAAATGGCCGAGGCCATTGGCATTATCGATCCATTTTGTATTATAGAGAAGGAGAAAATTCGTCTCTGCCTGTTTCAGATTCACGTGTGATTAAACTATAAAACATGGATTCCAAGGAGACTACTGAAGCATCTCAGCAAGACGCAATGGAGGTGGATGGCGATGGAGACCAGGTGGAGTCGAAGAAAGAACCAGAAACCAGCATAAACGGAGACGAAAAAGTTAATGGGGACGACAAAGGACCGGCAAAATCCGGGAGTTTTAAAGTGAAAGTTAGTGGTCTGCCAAGGTTTTATCCACTAGGGGTAAGTAAAGCTGTGATTATTTCATGCTTCATAAATTATTTGTGGTAATCTAGGCCAAGAATCAGTGAAGTGCATATTTCTGCATCAGCATACAACGAGTGACACATTTCACGTGTAAGATTTTACGGCTTATGCTAACATAGACGTGAGAACACAGCAACATAGAAACAAGGATTCATATATTTATTGCATTACAGTTTTGATTAATAAAGTATCACATCTTTGCGGAAATAAGAAAATTTGATGTGTCTGTGAATAAAGAATGGCAAAATATTTAAGACCTAGAAGGGGCGTAGATACTTCCATGTTCTGTGTTCCTATAGTACTTGCACAACCAGTTATCTTTTAAGTGTCACTACTCTTTTTATGTATTTGTTGCTGAACAAACAGTTGAGTTGTGGATGGGCTGCATCCCCCATTACATTACAGTACCTGTGTTACCCTCCACTCCCATGTGGAAGTCCATACAAATGTGCATAAATAAATATTATGCCACATCATGATTCATATCCCTTAAAACCTTTACATTTGATCATTCTTAACTGAAGATGGCCAAAGGTAGTCCAAGAATTGTTCCAGGCAGGTAAAAATGTAAATAATGGTGATCCAATAAAGATTATTGTTTTGTTGAGTGAAAAGGTATGGTATATTATTGATGTCACCCATACAACTGTCTTTAGACGTAAGAGTCTGATTATATAAAATATATAACAGGAATAAAATCAGCCAAATTTTAGAGAGAGATACCCTGAACTAACAAGAAGATTGCAGTCATCTGTTAATATGACACAACACCATTTTGAACATAACTCATGCTGATAAAATCTGCTATCATAATGCTGCAGTGTGAGCTTAAAAGTAATAAATACAAAAGAAGGAATTACATTTTAATAATCTTAACTGTAGTGTTGCTTCTGACGTTCTCTGTTACAACAAAGTGACATTGAAAAACTGTGTGGTTGGTAAGTAAGGTCAAGTTTACCATAGAGCAGGCCATGAAGGCCCAGAGGGGGAAAAGTGGTATAGCTCTGTGCTTTCTCTAATGTCAGTGCTTGATAGCGGTGGGTGGTGAATGCCATACCCTGCACACTCTACACCCAGGGAAAAGACGTATTATCCATTGTACAGGAGGCTGGGTGGGTCCCAGGGTCAGTTTGGACAGGTGCGAAAACTCTCGCTTCTTCTGGGGTTCAATTCCTGTACCATCCATCCTGTAGCAACTTGCTGTGCCATCTGCATTATGTTGTTCCACGGTTTATAAGTACCATAGACTACTATACTATACATAAATATTAGATAAGACAGTACATATTAACAGAAGGAGTCTCAATAATACAAATTTTTTAATGACTTCAGTCTCTCGTGTTGCATTGTTACTGATAGTTTGTTACAGGCTAATGCATATATATATATATATATATATATATATGGGGGCCTGATTGTGACTTGCTTGGGTTGAAACATGAAGCCTGACATGTAATTAATCATAGAGTAATAGGCACATAGCCCGTGTATATATAGTGTAGAGACTGTACAGTGCAATCCATTCATTGTAACACAAATTTAATGTACAGTGAATGACATGTGTCATGGAAATTGATGTGTTCCTGTATCGACTTCTGTAGCAAGCAAAAGAAAGTTGTAACTGTATCACTGTGTAATTGCTGTGTATTGGTCAAGGGGAGTTGCAGGTGGAAATATTACATGTGCTCAGGAGCAGGTACAAGCAGCCAGGTGGACTAGTGTAACCATTGTTCAAATGAAAAACAGGCATGAGAGACAGAGATAGAGATTACAGTGAAATTTCAGCAGTATATGCAGTGCCACCTCAGAGTAAAAACCCATTCAGTTATCCATCACCTTGGTAGCTGATACATCAGCGTGAAATAATGACAGAAAATGCCAGAGGGTTTGGTGACCATATTTCCTTACAAAAGAACCTTCTACCTCATTGCATAATACCTTTCATAATTGCCATTGATTGACTTTTACATGGTGGTTATTGTTGCTTATGCTGCAGTCTCATCTGCTTTTGCATCCTATCCCTCTGATATGATGGATAGAACAGATTGTAATGTGATTATTTGTAAGTGGAAGCCAAGAAACAGCATAGGCATGTTACATAAATAATATTCTTATGTACCTCTTTGTACAGAGACAGAATACCATTAAATATTTGAAAACTAACTTACGTAATTGCCCACCCTTGGTTTATTGTTAAGTTAACAATGCAGAATATGAGAAATATAAAAGTTAATAGAGTAATGTCTAAATACTCTTCACCAAAATTATATTTGTTTAAGTAAATGACCGTGGTATCGAACCTGAGAATTAAATTTCATTGCTGTCACCAAAGCTAAGTCTGCTCATTTGAGATCACTACAGTTAAGTGCAAGAGTTTATACTGCATTAGTGACAAATAGTGTAGTCTAAAATTAAACAGTATACAATGTTTGAGATGTAAGATTGCCCATTTTCTTCTTTGACATACTGGGAATTGTAGCATGTTGTACAAGACCTGTCAGTAAGTTCAGGGACTTTTCAGGGGGAAATGAAGGTAAAAAGAAATTATCCATCTCTGTGAAAGTGAACTTCCATGCAATGTATGCTGCAGCCTAGCCATCTTGCTATTCAGTATTTAAGATTCTTGCAGCAGTGACTGTATGACGGTAGCTGTCTTGGGTGTGATGCTAATTGCTTCAACTAGGCTGCATGGCATTACATCCCAGGAGACAGCAATTTTTGTCATGCCTTTTGTTGACATACGTTCTGGTGCTCTTCTTTCTGGAGGATCTTTAATCATTGCCTTTTTCTTGGTGCAGTGGAAGTCTCTTTCCATTCAAAATCCTTAACAGCTTTGCAGAGACAAAAATATCATTCTGGGCCACTGAGTATGTTTAGTGTTGGGACTAGAAGAAGCTGGAATTGGTACTACTTGTTCATGTAATAGAGTGCTGAGCACAGTGGCATCTTTGTGGCTCCATGAATGAATTCTGTCATGATCTTGTCTTCACTTCAGAAAAATATCTGACACTATTCACTGTAATGTGTCTTACATTAGGAGCCCTGGCCTGGAATTTTGTCCTAGGAATGACAGGGATTTTCTATGATACTGGTTTCTTGCAGTAAATGGAACCCACTCTGTTCTCACAGGTCGCAGCTTTCTCCTATCCTTCCCATTTTTACTTTGTTCTTCGTTAAATAACCTCTGTACTACCTGATAAGGAGTTTTTAAAACATGTTTGTAAGCAGTCCATCAGTAACATTTTTATTACAGGAATTCAAAAAATTGGTGAAGGAAGAACTTGGTTTGGCACTTAGCTATATCCGGTCACCTAAAAGAGGTAATCCATGGCTCCATTTGACATTTGGAACTGCCGAAGAGCAGCAGAAAGCAATGAAGGCCCTCCACAAATATACATGGAGGAAGAAAACTTTAACTTGCAATGTAAGTATAGTAGTTTCTTTGGGTTTGGTTGCCCCAGTTTTGATTTTCTGAACATTATTAACATTGGATTTCTTCTTGTATTCCTCTTTGTCTTCATATCCTCCTCCTCTTCCACTACTACCACAGAAATTTGGTGGAAGGAAGCCCATTCCCATGTTTTCGTTTTATTTAATATTAAACGTATGGTATCCTGTTTACCCCATATATGTTTACCATTTCAGGGATCCTGCCTTCTTATATTCTTTTGACATGATGTCTCTCATTTTACTGAACAGTTTGTAAGCCATCAGCAATATTTATAGTATGTATTCTTATTTTTGAAGTAGTTAGTGTATTTACAAGTTAGTGATTCAGATTGGTGACTTCATAACTTCTTGTTCTGATTAATGAAATACTTTCTGGAGATATTTAGAGTTCAGTTTGGTATGTTGGGTATTTTATTCCCATTTGAAGTTCTGAATTCTAGAGGCTACAATTTTTTGGCTGGATAAATTCAAGGTATATGCAAATCCACATCTCTGGTCTTACTGTGAATGGCACTGTGCGTGGGCTATAGCTATTACAGTAGGCTACCTTAAAAAGATAAATCTGTTGCACTTAATGCAGTATCTGATATTTCATTGTGCCTGCATGTGGCTATGGTGTTAGGTCCCATTTGGAATTTGTAAATTGTTGAATCATTGTGTCTTTATAGATGGGGATTTCAGATTAATTGATCCTGAATTACTGATAGTGGATGTGACATTTTTCCAGACTTACCTGTGTGTGAGTATGGTACCAACTATAATAGACAGTCTGGTTGCATAAGGCTTTTCTGGTGGTTCACTGGTGATGTTGAGCCTGCCAGTGGGGGTTAGCACCATGTGGACATAGCTTTGTTGCCCAGATTTCTGTAATGGAAGTGCAGAGTAGTCAACTTCCCTCATTCTTCAGCACCACCTGTATGTTGTGTACTGCCTAGTACAGACCTCGCGACTGAGGAATTGTGTAGTGCCTAGTACAGACCTGGTGGCTGAGGAATTGTGGTTTGATTCTCTGCAGGAACTAAGAATTTTCTTTTTTCAAAAGTGTCCAGGCCAGCTCTGTGGCCCACACTACCTCCAGGGCCTCTTTACTAGGGTTAAAGGGCTGGAGCATTAAGCTGACCACTTCATCAGTGCCTTCTTGGCATGCACAGGGACATCTTTATCTTTACCTGTTCCCATTTGGATACTTTTAGCTCCTAGTCCAGTCCATTCTTTTCTGCATCAAGGACTTCTTTCTTCTGCTGGCATACTGCTCTATCCTTTATATGGAAGCAGCAGGTTTATGTAACATGTTGACATTACATCCCACATCTACACAGTGCTGTCAGTCAAAAGGAACATCAGAGTAGATTATATCATTGGATAACTGGATGCTTTTAACATATGTGTTGTTTATTATTTGAATGTAGTTTGAAAGAAGTGATTTTGTTGAAGAGGGTCTTCTTTGCAGGTTACTGGGATGTGATTCCACACAGTGTGATGGAAATGTATCACTATTGTGTGGGTGTATTCTGCCTCCATATGCAGGCAGAAATTTCTGTCACACTGCATGGCATTGCATGACAGCAGACAGTAATTGTTGTAACAATTGCTGTGATAAACTCAGACGTGTAGGACCTTTGTTTATATGTGTGTAATGAAGAAGGTAATACGTACTAAACAGATATTTAAGAATTTGTACAATTTTGTGAAGCTGAATTAATGTAACAGGTGTACTTTAAAGGCACAGGTGACCTTTTCATCTGAGGTTAAAGTAACGATTATTGTCATTAGAGAATCATGTCTTCATGAATTTTATTCTCTCACATCAAGAAATTTCATGTGTCTGATCTTCTGCACCATGGGTGGGGTCACTGGTGCCCACCCTTCTGTGCTCTTACTCTGTGTACCACGAGTAATAATAAGACTGAGAAATGAAAGGAAACTTTACTGTGCTCTCTAATTAGATTGTCCACCTTGTAAACATTTTCTCCAGGCTGGAACGTGTGCCTCCCGATGAAATGTTTGGGTTTTAGAGCAAAGTACATAATCAGAAGTCAGACCACACAGATTCTTATATACAGGGTGTAACAGGAGGAACGGACCAGACTTCGGGAGGGTGTTCCTTATGTTAAACTATACCGAAAAACCCCAAAACACCTATATCCAAAGTT
>Ga0123357_10005450_pt1 | contig 15243 bp, 10 predicted proteins | sample TergutEmb28metaG_FD_89873 | JGI IMG/M metagenome (GOLD analysis project Ga0123357, IMG submission 89873) | Embiratermes neotenicus P4 segment gut microbial communities from Petit-Saut dam, French Guiana - Emb289 P4 | ecosystem: Host-associated > Arthropoda: Insects > Digestive system > Gut ... | reverse complement strand
TGGATTGTGTTTAAGTTTATGCATGCTAAAATATAAACGTAAAAATTTGCCCGATGATTGTATGGTTGTAACAAAATAAAAGACCCCCCCCCCCCCTCCCTGCCCCCTTTAACTACCACCAACATGAACATATGTGTTCAAAGAACTTTCTATGTAACGTTAACATGTAGTGATAAATCCAAGTTGTGCTGTAGAGTGTTTTTACACTTCTGAAATAATATTTGTAATGCCAGATATTTTGCATTTGATTCAGATTTTGGGGGTTGAACTCATGGTCTGTGGACATTTCTGTGGTACTATATGCAGTGGTTTAAATGTGTGTGTGTGTATGTATGTGTGTGTGTGTGTGTGTTTGTGTGTGTGTTTTTTCAGTGTTTTTGTCTTGATATTGCAGATGTGATGGAAGCTTTTGGTAAATGCTCTCTTGTGTACAATAATTCACCATACCTGTTAACCATTAGACAATGCAGGCAGATTGCTGTTACTCAGCGCTGTTTATATGACAGTTATCAGGCAATTACAGCTGAGTGTAGGTAATTTAGAGGAAAGTTGTCGTAAGAAGTGACTGGTGTACATCTGCTTGGTGGATGTTCTGTGCTCATGAAGCATGTTCTGCTTTCACATCTGAGATGACTGTTGAAACCTTGAGAGGATATAAGTCACCAGGTACTGATCAAATTGCAGTAGAATTAATACAGTTAGGGGATAAAACAGTACATTCTGTGGTCCATAAACTAGTCTGAGCAGTGGAAGGAATCACTATTTATACCTATTTAAATCAAGGGTGACAAAAGATGGTAGTAAGTAATGAGGCACATCATTGTTATCAGCTACATGCAAAATTTTATCCAACCTTCTTCTGTTAAGGTTAACTCCATACTGGAGATTGTCATTGTGGTAGCAACTTTATGCTGTAGGAAACTGATTGACTACTTTTCCTCCCTGAAAACCAGTCACCACTCACACCATCCCCTCTATACTGAGGTATCCACCTGTTCCTGGAATAACTCTTGGACTGCTTGACCCTTGAAGATAGAACTGATAGGCTGTCCTGAAATGTCAATAAACAACTACCAACATAAGTTGTGTAATATCCCAGAGGAATGAAGGCTTCAGATCAACTACTGATCACAAATTCTGCATTCATAAAATTTCTTGTGAAATAATGCGAACCAGTGGGGCAGTACATTTGCTACTTATGGACTTTAAGAAAGCCTGTGGTTCATTTAGAAGGGAGGTTTTTATAATATTCTCACCGAGTTTGGTAAGCACATTAAATTAGTTAGGTTTAAATTGAACCTACTGTAAAGTCCACATAGGCAGACAAACTGCACAGGTGTGCGAATGAAAACCCGCTAAGTAAATGTAAATTATTCATGATTACTCTAAGTATCCAACTGCTGTGTGAGTAGAAAACCATTACTTTTCATTCATTCATTCTTTTATTCATTATGCATTCTGTCAATCCATACAAGGTCAACCAACCTATAGGATATAGAGCTTGTCATAATACTGATGTAATATAGACATAAAATAATTATATCATAAAGTACATATTGTAGTAAATCCTACAAAACACAAGAAGTAAAAGCACAGTCTCAGTTCCCTCATGTGTACATAGTATATTACGCCATAAGTCATGATTGAATGCACACATGACAAATATAATATCCTGAAATCTTCTCTTGACAGTAGAGATGTAACAGTTTTAATAGCAAAGCATGCTGTTCAGTTTACTTATTATTAGTCAAACCACCACAATTCATTGATCCTTACATGGCCTAGGGGACCAATGCTGAAAGTATAACTAGTCTACAAACACATACAACATACATGAAAACACATATGTATAATCATAAGTGATTTGAATTAAACAATAATTAAACAGCAATACAATAATTTATAGTATTGTTAAAATGTAATAATAGTAGCCAAGATCCTTATTTCCAGCTTTCTTTAATACATCATGAAAACTTCATACTTGCTCACTTTCAGGTAAAGTTTCACTTATTCTCAAACCCAGCTTTGGTTATAAAACTATAATTCTATCTCTGAAGACATGATTTCCCAGTATGTATTATACAACTTGAGAATTGTTGTTTTGCTGTGAATTGCAACTTAGACATCAGGTGGCATATTCATAAATGAAATTCACAGTTTGTGTTCAGTAAGTGCTGATCCATCGGTACGTTCAATTGGGATACAGGAATCAAACACTTCTGAGACATTTGTATTACAGGTTCAGTGTATCCTCCTCCAGACTTTTCTAAATTTACATGAACATTGATTTCCCAACATGCTGAAGTTAATAAAGAAAAGTTTTGACATGAGAAGAGCAAAAGTGTAACAACACTATCCCGCTCTTTATTCATGTCGCACATTTTATGGATCCTGAGGGTTTATTCTCATGTTCACAAGATTCCACTACCTCTCCATATTCAGAGCCAGAGGAATTCTGACAGTGTCCGCCAAGCATTTTTCTTGATACATTTTAGTATTGTTTTCCCAATCCATTCATAGGTCTTGCAGGTGATCTCTGTCCTTCAGATTTCTCCACCAATACCATGTATGCCTTTTGCTTCCCTTACATGTTCCACATGCCCAGCCCATCTCATCCTCCTTAATTTGATCATGTGAGTAATAAATGCTGGGGCGTAAAACTCTTGGAACTTTTCATCATGCATTTTTATCCAGTGTCCTGTTATTTCCTTCTTCATAGGTCAAAATATATTTTTCAGTGTCCTGTTCTGTAACACCCTTAGCCTTTGCTCATGGCTCACTATGAGAAATACAGTTTCACACCTGTATAAACAACAGACAAAATTACAGTTCTGTGTTCTTCATTCTTCTTGTTGTTAGGTACCACACAAGAAGGAAGACAAAAAATTTTCGTGCAATAAAAATTTCAAGTTTTGCAAATTGATTTGTTATCATCATCTCACCATAAAATCCTTACTAGCTGTTTAAGTTAGTGCCAGTAATAGAATCTCATAGACTGGTTCAAAATTGAACCCAGGTCTCTGCAGTGAGAGACCAGTGAGTAATCACATGAGCCATTGCACTAATTCCAGATACCATATAGAATGGTATGTAGTTACAGACCTGGAGACAGTTGCTTCTTTCATCAGCACAGTCTTATTAGGCAAACGGACTTGTAGTCTGGCAGAAAGTTAACAGGATTTTGGAGGAATCTTCAATTATCATAATCATTGTAGACATTCAACTATATGTGGTACATCTTGTAATTAATGGAAGGGTTATTAACTGACAGTTTAATGCATTCATTTGTAAAGTGACAGTATTATGAATCATACCAAAATACTGTATGTTGAGGATACTAGATGACTATTTTTCAGCAGGTGAAATTATCATGCCAGCTATGGAACACTTCATTAATAAAGAAAACTGAATGCATTTTGCCAATTGGCAACTGGGCTGGCATGTTACAGCCCCCACTTTGCTGCTTTTGTTTATGGATGTAGAGGGAATTTACACTTTTCATTTAATATGTCTGTATAGTTCAAGTAAATTTCAGGTTTTTCAAAATAGTGGATGATAAAACCTTAACTAATGACACACATAACAAGCAATCTGCCTGTATTAACAAGAACTCTTTTGTGTATAGTTTTCATTCTACAACCATCTGATGTAAGTTATGTTTTTGTCAATTATATCTGGAGATTTCTTTCCTCGTCACTGTGCTGTGTGATCTTTGTTTTTATTTATTTTCATTTGTGTTTTTTTTCTTGGTTCTTTTTACTATTTGTTCTAGTATGACAAGCAAAGCACTGTGTACAAGGAAACTCTTGGCTACATGAACATCGGATTCACCAGCATGTTTACCGTTGAGTGTATTCTCAAGATTGTCGCGTTCGGAGTGCGGGTAAGGAACACCCTCACCTTACAACAGCAACACCACAACACATATGTAGCTGTGTTAAAGAGATACAGTAATGTGAAATGGGACCTGAATGCAAAAAGATCTTCACTTGATTGATGAATTCTGTGATCTGTTACATGTGTGATCTTCAGAACACATTTCTGTTTACACGAAGGAAGATACTGAGTTATGACATGGAAGTTACAATGCAGGGGACTGGGACACACAGCCCACCAATTAGTTTTATAAGGCCCTTATGCTGATTTTATACTGGTTACAGAATGTGCCTTGGCTTAGTGTCAGAAATTTTAATGTAAAATGGTTTTCCTCATGGGTCAGAAGGTCAAAAGGTTTGCTGTCTCTGGATGGGGATGTATAACATATGACATTAGACGTAAAATTGCAGTGAAGTTCTAAATCCAGTAATTATAATCTTTGATTTTGGTATTAGAAGTATGCAGCTTTCGAATGATATGTTAAATTTTAAAGAAAATATGTACTGTATTGCATACACTGATGTGCAACCTATTTTAAATTTCAAAGTAGTCAGTTTTTTCCATGTTGTATTTGACTTTATGTTGCCAGATATGATGTGTCTTGTATTGCACAGATGTATAAATGCCACAACTTTTATCTAGTAATGATAGGAGAAGTAAGGGCATGATTACTAGAAATATAAACTGATATTATCAATCCATGATATACTTGAAAGTGTGGTTGCCAGTATAGGGTCATTATTTTATATGGCAGCTAGTGATTATCATTTTCTGTGGCCTCAGTTATCACATTCAGGCTGCCCACATGTGACAGAGTAATGGGAGGAAGTGGCAAACAGTAGTCTGATAAAATAAGGGCCCTGAACTGTGACACTCAGGCCTTGTTAAATGGCATAATATCAGAATATTTTTCCACGTAATTTAAGGATAAATGGCATGACCTGGAAACTGTAAGTAACCTTAGACTGTTATCTTTTGGGTTCAGACACTATGTAGTCTTGCATATACATATTGGTGATTCACAGGATTATGCAGTTTCCGTTTGTAGGGTTCATAGATTTGGCCCGGTTTTGACTCTGTATACCTTGGTATCAGTGTGAGATTTGAGGTTCTCACAGTGGCGTTGCTGAGGATTCAAGTCTTCTGAAACGTAATGCTGTGTCATCTGGCAAGTCATTCCTGACATTTTGAAGGACCATGTCAGGAATTACTTGTGTATTGACATGTGTTGCGTCCTAGAAGACTTGAATCACTACTTGTGTATGTCTTGGATCTGACCCTGCAAACCTCAAGCAGAGACAGCATGCTTGTGTAAAATATCATCCTGCAATATCAGAACCCAGAAGACTGTGGTCTGAACAGGCCCTGCTGTAATCACATGAAACTCATAATGAAGTAAAAAAGCTTTATATATTCATGTGCCTGTTACAGAATGCAGCAAACCAAAATATATGCACCCAGTCCTCGAAGTGCCAAATACTGTTTTCTAAAGCAACTAAACCTACCATTGGAATAAGTGATATAACAGTCACATACTGTTTAATCTTTAATGCAAGGTCTTCCTTCCTTCATGTGGCAGGAAGTGTTTTGAAAGTAAATGGTCACAATGAGGTTATGTCAGCTCCCATTTTGCCTTTAGGGACAATATGCTGGCTTTTTCAGTTTCGTGTCTGGTTAGAGATGTAACATTAATTAATAATGTATTTTGTAATTACTGTTTTGACACTTAAGGAATTTTAAGTTTGAACTTGAAATTTACCTAACCTTTATGGTCTTCATACTCATGTAATCTCTAATGTAACACTCATTGAAATGTTTTTCTTTTAGTGTAAGTTTGAGATGAATTAAGTTTGAAGTTGTTGAAAAAGCACAGCTGCAATAAATTTAGTTCTCCATGTACAGAATTTCATTCAGCATATGACCATTGAGTCTAACATCACGCATTAGATTTAGGTTTATAATTAGCAGTGTGATAGGACTATTGTATGTGATAATGTAGAATGCCATACTTACTTCTGCAAGGCTTGTTTAGGTGACAAAGCTTGAGGGATTTTTATGGGCAGAGGAGCACATGTTATTAAAAATAGTCCTGACAACTACTGGGGCAGACATGCCATTGACACATCATCTCATGTCTCCACTCCACAAAAACTACATGGACTGTTTTCTGGAACCACAGCACTGCCACAACCTTGGCGTTTCCATCTAACCCAATACTACAGTACTTTTCTCAAGGGGGCTGAAGACTTGGCAGTCCCAAAGTGAGAGGTTTAGGTTGTACAGGGGTAGTGAAACACATGTGAATGCATTTGCAGGAGTTCTGAAACTCACTGGTAGGACAGAGAATGGCAAGAAGTACAATTCTCTGCCACTTGATGCTGTAGTAACGCTATCTTCTGAGCCAACCTTAGGAGATTTTCAGTCATAATCCTTTGTGTGCCTTCTCAACAAGTGTTTGTTGTTTTGCATGTTATATACAGTCCGTGAGTTTCTGGCGACCAGTTTGAAGGAACACAGCATTTGCATTCACTTTTGCCTTAGCCTAGGGGCAACTGCACGGGAAATGCATGAAATGCTCAAAACAGCTTTCAGTAACAATGTCTTTGGGAGAACACAGATGTTGGAGTGGTTCTTATGATACAAGAATGGGGAAACTTAAGTTGAAGATTGTGAGCATTCATGTCATCCCTCTACAGGTTGAAAATATGGAGAAAGTTTGTAAAATCCTCAACAAAGTATGATAAAATACCATTTTGGAGGCTGCTGACAGGTTAAGCCTCTCGTTTGGAACTTGCCTGCATATTTGCAAATTGTAATGGAGAAATTCAACTTGCAGCTCATTTCTGCAATGTTTGTGCCTTAATTGCTCATAACTGGGCAGAAGAAGTGGCAATTTTTGCCTCCTAAAAGCATGTGTGTGGGCTCCTCACCTTACTCATCTCATTTGGCTTCTTGTGATTTAGTCTTGTGTCTGGAAATGAAATCACAGCTATGAGGATGCCGGTTTTAGTATGTCCCTAAATTCAGGAACAGTCACCGACTGTCCTTCACACAGTTGTAAGAAGTCAGTTTTAATGGTGCTACCAGCAATGGCAAAATTGCTAGAGTCGTTGCATAAACTAGAAAGGGACCTAATTTAAGGGGGACAACAGTGATAATGAAAATGAGCATATATTTCATTATCAACTCAGCCCAGGTATTTCTGGATATGTCCTCACAATGCACATGTCCAGGGTGGTTCAATTCTTGTGGCAGTAGGCTTTGACATCCTGCAGGAACGTGCCATTACACGTTCTCATCATGGCAGTTCAGAAGCTGATGGAGAGTTCTGTGCATTGATGTCTGTGCCAGGGTCTACAAGGTTGTAGATTTTAATAATATGAAGATGTCAAAGGTGTCGCATTGCAGTGGTTCTGTCAGCAGCCAAGCTCATTCTTTTTGGAGGGGATCCAGCAGCTGGTTTGTCAGTAGGATGCATGCCTCATTGTCTGTAGGGACTGTATGTGGCCTCCACTCCTTAGCCCAGTGCAATTTTTGAGCAGGTTTTTTTCAACCCCCATATATTTGTTAGCTTCAACCTGTGTGTAAGGATGGTAGGCTGTAGAAGTGCAGATGGTAGGAAGTGCTGTTGATATGTCAGTCACACTTTAAAGGTAATCTGCGTCAAAAATCAATGAACTGAGAAGTTTATTTAAATACCAGCAGTAATAACTAAGTTAGAAGAAGTTTATATGTCCCACCTTCCTTTTATCCTCCCTGAGTTTCTGTTTGTTGGCTGTGATGTTTGATTCCTGTTTTCCTTCAGCCAGTGAGACAGCATGTATTATTAGATATTGAGCATGAGAGTGATTGTTGCACCATGACTGTGATAGTGTTGAGTGTTGGACTTGTATGTGCATGCTCATTATTGCAGTAATGTGACTTTAGCTTGACTTGTTGACAGTTTTGCATGAACAGGCCAGTGAATATGATATGTTGCATTTGCCATTGTTGCAACCAGACTATTTCAAGAACATGATGCCACAGTTAATTCTGTACTTAATGTCTTTCCGTGAGGGCTCTGAAGCTAGTGGCATGGATGTGTAGCCTTTAATAAAGCATGAATATCAGTTATGTATTTAAATGTGGAACTGCTACTGTGTTATGCCAGTCAAAACATGGGAATCATTGCCAAATGCTGTAATGGAACACTGAATGATACTTGTTGCATTCTTATAGACATGAAATCGGAGTGGTTTCTTCACATTAATGCATGTTGTGTTGCTCACAAATCAGATGACTGGCTGTTGCACTGAACTGCTTGTTCAGTAGTTATCATTGTGCTTCCTTGTATAAACAGTCTGTTTATGTGCACATGTATCTTTTTTTAATTTTTTGTTGTGTATAAAATTTTAAATACTTTTCTTTACAGGTTGGAATAAAATAATTAGAATGAATTGCATTTAATACGTAAAGTCGGTTTTTTGCTGATCTCATGCCGGCCCAGCCCCTGTAGTGTTCAGTTGGATTTTGTAGTCATTCAGTAGACAGAGTGTTATTCCACAATGGAGACTGCCCACCTATCCATGGGAATGTTTCATTGTAATGTAATGATATTTGGTTTGATTTATGGAACTTGTTTAAGTTGGTTTTTTAGGTTCCTGTTAGTTGGCTGTGCCGTGCGGCTACATTTGCAGACAGACAGTGACCTGGACCAGTGTGAATGTAGCCTTCACTTTCATTGCCTGCTTTGTAGTTTACTGAACCTGTTCTTATTTATTATTATTATTATTATTATCATCATCATCACTGTTGTTATTATCATTATGCCAGCTGCCAGAAGTTAGTTTTTCATACATTTTTTGAAGGGCTTCTTTCATTTTCTTGAAATACTCAGTTGCAAAATCCTGTTTCTTCATAGTGTTCAGGAGTCCATGCCCAAAAGATATTTATCTCTCTATCTTTATATGGGACTCGGTATTCAATTTGCATGCTTTTGCAGCAAAATTAATTTTAAATGAAATGTTACATACTGGACATACAAATGTTAAGACACTCTTAACATTTTTCTGTGCTAGTTGTGTTCTGAAATGAAGGAGGCCTTTGTTTGCTTCAGAAGAACAACATATTCCATTTGGGACTGGAATGTCTGTCATATGATTATTATTAATTACACACTATACTGTGCAGAATCAGGAGTTTCATTATCAGAAATTTGCCAAATGATTTTTTTCTTGAGAAATATTCCCACTCACCAATTCAGAGTACTTCTCTTACATAGCCAGTTGCCAACAAAGTGGCATAGATGTTGCGCTCAGTCATTCTGTAATTCAACATGAGGGAAATTTTTGTGGCCAGATGTGTTGTACTTTTAAGCAGAGAAAGAAGCATTGAATGTTACATGTTACATTCAAGATCTTGTAATATAACACATTATAGAACAGATCATTTTAGTAAGGTAATTAAGTGGCGAACTCTCCAAATACACAGCAGTCATAGAATATTAACTGTAATGTATGGGAAGACTGGTTACATACCTCAGACATAAGTCAGTTTGGAAGGGGAATATGGCTGTCTTTATTTACATCTGTTGGGATTTCCCTCTCTGCCTGTAAGTATATGTCCTGATGGTTATTTAAGATAAATCACAACCATTCATAGTGGTAGAGCATTACTAACAGATATGGTACACACCTTTATCTTGCAGATCTATAATAATGCAAAATCTGTGTGAGAAATGTAAAAAAAAAAAAAAGTCCTTATGCTACCATTACTGTATAGACAGCACAGCTATATTTTAGAAATAAACAGACATTAATATTTATATCTGATAGGAGCTGTACTTCATGTCTGCAAATAAGTGAAAGAAATATATTGGCCTAGTGTTTTGTAGTACAAGGTTTTGTTGAAAGTTGTCATTAAACAGGTGCCCGGTAATTAGAGGCAACTGTTAACAGATGCACAGATGTCTACACATGCAAATAATAATATTCATATATTTATATTCAGTAATTATAGTCGTTTAGGGCTTGAAAGTCAAGATATTTCGAGGTAAAAGTCATGATCATGGCCAATACTATGAGTACAGTGGCTAGCACAAGTTGGTGTTTTAAGGTAGCAAAATTTTGTTACATATAAGGCAAAAAAATTGTTAATTTTTTAGGTGTGGTAAATTAACAGAAGGAATTGGTGCATATGACATGGTTAACTAATTTTCCTGATGGGGTACAAAAGCTATACTAAACATCAGTTTTAGGAAATTATACTACTATGTTCTGCATAAGTAACTGACACATTTATGTTTTTGTTATGACACTTCTCTTCTGCCACTTGAACTAAAACTCTGAAGTAGCGTATGTGCTCTTCCTAAATTCAGATTCTTGAAATAAATGATATTTTCTTCCTTGTTATTATTAATAGAAACTAATGAAAACGAAATTCCTGTAGGGAGACATCTGGACTGCTAAGAGAGTTTAAATTTGTATTTCTGCATGGTTTAAACAAAAAGGGCAGTGGAGTGCATCGCATATCTTCTGTGGGATGTGATCTTTTTTGTAAGGGGATTAATTTATATATTTTTGATACACATTTGCGAATATGTTATCTTTACAATTTTCATAAATTATTGCTCAAGTTGATGTGTTACATAAGGCTGCAGCCTGGGAGGGCGCGTTAATTAAGTTGTCAATGGGGTTGACACTGGAGTTAAGTGTAATTTGAAGGTGCAGTGCTCTGTTTTTAAATTCTGATACAAAGAGTAAAGGTTCGAAAAAGGCCTTCATAGAGTTACCTAAAAGATTACAGTGGTCACTACATATACAACCAGGTTTAACATTATAGAATATATATTTTTCCCAAAGAATGCATTTTTGTGTTTTAATGATGAATATTTTTCTATACAGAATTAACTGATTTGTTTTTTAGGTGTGTTGGGAAAATTGCAAAAAGCAACTCTTATCTTCGTCATATTATCTTTGTCATGTCTGTACACCTGTCTCTTTGCCTGGAACAACTCTGCTCCCACTGGACAGATTTTCATTAAATTTGATGTTCGAGTATTTTTCGAAGATCCATCAAGAAAATTCAAGTTCCATTAAAATCTAACAAGAATAACAGATACTTTACATGAAGACCAATGTACATTTTTGATCATACTCGCTCATTTCTTCTTAGAAGGAGCACTTTTCAGCCAAAGGTTGAAAATAGAAACACATATTTTATATTCAGTTTTTTTTTTAATCGTGCAGTTTATAAAATAAATGGAAAAATATTACAGAGCCAGGCTGGCCACATATGACAACATGCCATGTGTGCATTTTATGCTGGATACCTAAGGCTGCAAACACACACACAGGATATGTAATACTTACTGCTTTTCCACTACAACAGTGGTTGCATGAACACACCTCAATGTTACGTTTATACGTACATTGCCTCTCTTGTTTTTGCTGAGATGGAATTTGTTTATTGCATGGTTAAAACTGAATCTTTAAATATAATGCAGCTTAATCTAAGTCCTAAAAAGGTTAGTAAAAAGAATGGCTGTAGAAAATATAGTCATTGTGTTATAATTCAGAGTTTAAGACTGCCCTGTAATGCATATAAATTGTGATTTATTGAGAAAAAGAGCAGATCTCACGCTCCTGATTCTGTGCACAATGAAGTACACAAACATATCAAGCCGTAGAATTGCTAACTTGTACGTGTTCTGTTTGTCTAGTACCACGACGCCCCACTACTGCTAGCTGATATCCTCCATATCATGAACTCGCTGTTCACCCTGTTCTTCCTCATAGAATGCCTGTTGAAACTGATCGCGTATGGATGCAAGGTGAAGCCCGTTAATAGAGTATAAACCTACAAGACACTCTCAACTTTGCTTATGTATCAAACTAGGAGGTGGCCTGGTAGATACGCAGTTCTGACACTCGTAAATGTGAATTAGAAATAATTTGTTTGTTGATTGGTTTCATTCCAGAATTTTAAATTATATGGGTATAATGTTCTTACTAGATATCAGATGTGCATAGTTGTATGTCGTAGTAAGCTGGACCACTCAGATACTGGATGGTACCTGAATTTTCTATGCATTCCTGTAAAGTATTGTAAATGTGAAAAGGAGGTTTCCTCATGAATATATTGTAACTACAGTTTAAAATGTAGGTTATAGTTCTGGGAACTGATGGTATATGTGGTCAGAAGGTCTTCCTCTAAATTATCACTTGGATATACTTTAAATTATGGAATTTGGCACTGCTGTCCACAACCAGTAGTCTGCCTGATAAATGTGTGATTTAGAGCAACATATACTGCTTCCTGTTAATTATTTTGACTGGCTTTTTACTGCTTTTTAGTCTATGTAATTGTTATATACAATAACATGGAGGCCTGTACAGTTGAATCAAAAGATGAAATGCAAACCAGAAGTTAACAAAATGATTTCTGAAGCCTCAGGAAATAGGGAGAAGCACATAAATCATACCTTAATATTTAAAACTTCCAGTATTTGAATATTTGTTCCATTTGGATAAAATTCAGTTTAGGAGGTATCCACACACGTGTCTTGAGTGATGATGAGTTTCACAAAAATTGACACAGTGAAAGCAGTCCTTTAGTTAGGGGTATAAACGAATTTCTGTTTGTACCTTCAACATTGCTTATCTTGTTCAGGTGAAATATGATATGAGAGCTCTGCATATAATGGTGTTGAGCATTTTTCAGTTTTCTGAAAATCAGCAAAGTGAAGTCCATACTTTCATTGCAGGTATAATCTAAATTACTGTGTGCACCGTGAAACCTTGCAACGTTCAGAAAATTAAGAATTTTTTGGTAAAAATCTGTTACCACATCCTGGAGTACAGAATTTGCTGTCATGTACATACTCTGTGCACAGAGCTCATAAAATGAATGTGCTTGCCGTCTGTGAGTCCATTAATATTTTGTATATGCCACTATTTAACGTGTTTCAGTTAAATTGAATGCAGTGAACTTTGGTATTAAGTGACTGCACCAGAAGTTCTGAGGCATATTTATCTTTGGTATATTTTCGTACAGTGAAGCTCTTCTTCATGTGGAGCTAAAGTTTGACTTTATCACTTTTTTTTTTCAAAGTTGCTGTTTTACAGTAACAGAAATGTGATATAAAATACAGACCTTGTGTATTTGAAACAGTTCTAGTATTTATATATATATATATATATATACACACACACACACACATACATACATACATACATAAATACATTCATACATACATACATAACACACACACATACATACATACATAAATACATACATACATACATACATACATACAAACAATAAATTTCAAGTCAAGTAATGCATTTCTATATTCTTTAATAGCTTTAATGTGTATGTTGCTCTGTGTTATAAAATTTTAGCATTTGTATCTGGCACAGAATTCAGTACATAATGGATTAGTTGACAGAAATTAAGAAATGTTCTTATTTTCAGTGAAGTGTGATAATTCAAATGGAAAGGAAGTTTTTAAAGAACACATTTATAAATGTGTACCACAACAAAATGTGCCTCTCCATTCTTGTTTCTGTTGAAAATCTGTTTCATTGTGGTGTATGATGAGACACTGTCAGTGTGAAAACTTGGGAAACTTCCCCAATTTCTTTTCTGTTTGTGTTGCTAGTACAAGGAATGCTTAGCTATAATGCAAGTTACCATTGCTTTATCCCCACTGGTTATGTTTTTAGTGCTCTGATCTTTTAGAACATAGAAGAGGTTTATTTACTAGATTGTGTCTAAACAAATCAGCCGTGAACATTTAGCAGTAGTTAGTCACGTAGATAAAGTGAACAGTATACTGTCCCATTCCCTAGTATTGGCATCATTAGAACCAACTTGCATATGAAGTGTAAGAGAGCATAGCAGTGGGCAGGGCAGATTCGCTCAAGTGTAACACTTCTGACTTGTCTTCAAGAAGAGCTCAGTCCATATCTCATCTGTGTTGCCAGATATCCTGCCTGAAGCTTTTGATGTTTTACGCAGTCCCTCCTGGAAAGTGCTGCAGTAGTCCTACAAAGTATGCTTCATGCACTTTGTGCCTCATCGTTGCCAGTTTATCATTCACTAATCATCCTACCATTTGAGTTCATTGTAGCTTCATTAAATAAATTGTAAAGATAGAGAACATGCACTGTATGTGAGTTGGATACATGTATAAGATTGAAATCCTTTAGAAGATTGATGTGTGCTATTTGACATTGACTGGATGTTTAAAATTCTGGTTGAAGGATTCTCAATAACTTACAGAATTGGCATCATTTTGTCCCTCTTTCTCTTATGCAAGGATGCTTCCACTCTCCTTCACATTTTTGTGTGTTATCATTGGCAGTTTATTCATTTCCACTTTGATATAGCCAAGTGTTTGTGTGACACAGTCACTTGAATTTGCAATGAGGAATTAAAGGAACTTTATTTGTGAGATACATTCTCTATAGGTGTATGCACCAGTTAGTATGACTGATTCTGGGTCAGACAAACAGGGTTTGATTCTGGTATGGGAGAAGTTTTACCCTTTGCCAGCACATCCTGACTACCTGCAGACCAGCCACCCTCCTGCTCACTGTGTAAGATGAAGGTGTTCACAGCAAAGTGTGCAGCTGACAGTTCACATCCACCCTGCACTAAGGTTTAGATTCCGTTGAACTGTAACTGATCTTCTTCCACATGTCTTCCCAGTGTGATGAAGTCATTCAGATATTTTCACTGAACATGCCTGTGTGGGTTCTTTTTTTCACCAGTACCCATTCCTTAGTTACCTGTTTTATTCAGTTATATGTTGAATCTGAACTAAGTTTTGTCTCATTATTTTCTCATAGTTTATATGTACGTAGGCTGTTTACCAACATTGTGTCATCTTTATTAGTTTCTTTGAGGCATTCAAATTCAGCTAGTTGTTTGACAGGTTCCCATACCTCCCACAAGAGATGATGTTTTTTTCCCTCCAAACACTGTCTACTTTTCGTCCTTGCCCATGAGCGTCATTAGAAGCTGGCAGTTATTGCAATAAAGGATTAACTGACTGACAGAGATTCATTAATATGAATTCTTTGCAGCAAATCAATTACCCTTCCTAACCATTTATTTATAAGTATATGAATTCACTCAAAACTAAATTTGGAGTCCAAAAATTTGGTTATTCATTGTGTTCACAAAGAATGTTTTGACTTATCGCAGCAGCTAATTGTGAGGTTATCAGTGTTCTTTCAAGAAGAAAAGCTTCAGTTTTTAATCTTGAGGTGTGTCATCCCCGTTGTTTGGTATAATAACAAAATAAAACGTGTATATCACTTATTTAGTCTAACACAACTATATTTACCTTCTGTTATAGAATATAACACTACATGTTTCGGC
>Ga0123357_10005449_pt1 | contig 15243 bp, 11 predicted proteins | sample TergutEmb28metaG_FD_89873 | JGI IMG/M metagenome (GOLD analysis project Ga0123357, IMG submission 89873) | Embiratermes neotenicus P4 segment gut microbial communities from Petit-Saut dam, French Guiana - Emb289 P4 | ecosystem: Host-associated > Arthropoda: Insects > Digestive system > Gut ... | reverse complement strand
TCACATTGATTGGGTATGGTTCCTCATTCATGAGGTTTTCTAGATCACACACAACGACGCACCACATTCGGTAGGACTCCTCTGGACGAGTGATCAGTTCGTCTCAGAGACTTCTAACTGACGACACAAAACATTCACAAACAGACAAACATCCATGCACCCGTTGGGATTCGAACCCACAATCCCAGCAGGCGAGCGGCCGTAGACATACCTACGTAAACCGCGCGGCCACTGGGACCGGCAGCTTGAGAGGTGAGCACTCAAATTGCGACAAAGCAAAATACGATACGAAATCAACAAAAGAGATCAGTGAAGTGGGGCATTCGAGACTGGGATAGGTGTGTCGATGGCAGAGAGCGCGCCATTCCTTTCCTCTCACAGATTGCTTGAACGCATCACAGCCAACCATTCCAAAGCCAGCTAAAAACTAAGAGTGGAGAAGAGAGGACCTCGGACCCGAAATAGAAGTAGGAGCGTGGTGAGAGCCACATTGACACAACTATAGGTAAAACTTCGTTACTTTGTTTTCTTTGTCTAATCTACTGGCACACACATAAAATAGCGACTCTGAACGTCAATGGCATGTCAGCGATAATGGGAATGCCGATGACAACTGAGTTCCTACACAAACAAGAGACCGATGTTATCCTGTTACGCGAAGTCGCACCTATTCAGATTGGCCTGATAAGGGGATACAACTCGTACACAAATGTGGGAATAAACAAACGTGTCAATGCCTTGCTCACCAGATAGACAATGAAAGGACCCAATCACGCTGTTACCATCCGGGCGGGGAATGTTATCGTATTGGCGAGGCGTCTGTATAGTAAATATATAGACACTGTATGGATCATCGAATAGGTAGGTGTTACGCCCAAGGAAATATTTGTAAGTTGTGTGGGTGATTTGGCAACCCTTGTAGGGACGGTGTTGGTCGTGACCCCGGTCTGTTCTCCCCCTGGTTCCTTTTCTTTTTGTCTGCGAAACCTTGGGAATTATAAAGTTTTTACCCTGGCAGTTCCCTTTTGCTGTGGACAAATGACGTTTCTGCGATGCGGTGACGGGAGCAAGACGCACGAGGGGAACGCTCGCTATCTGGACACATACTCGGCTAGAGCGTAAGTGCATTGCCGGTTTTGGGGTTTTTTCTGATTTTTGTTTACTAATTACGCTCTACAGTTTATCGTTTATTTCAATTTAGCACCCTGGACTGGCTATCTCCCCCTGGTACAGTTCAATATTTGGGTTTTTAGTAATTTTATCGGAGTGCAACCTCCTTTGTTCCTTCATGTTTCAATTTACACATTTAATTTAATTTAACTTAATTGTACTTTATTTTATTTACTTTTTCTATTCCTTTTATTTTATTATTGGTAGTAAAGTCTAACTTGTAACACGTGTTGGTGTTTCCTTCATATGGGTGTGTTTGCAGTAGTGAGTTAGTTTAGGCAGTAGACCGCTTTGTTACCACAACCCTTTCACGAGCCCCCATCCTACAGGATCTGCCAAGGGGTGTTGTGGCGCCGCAAGGGATATTTTTGTGGTAGCCCTGGCGGGCCAAAATAACAGGAGAGAGACATTTTAAAATGTGCCCCCACATACTTGCTGCGTTCACTGTCACCAACAATGATAATTGGAGGCTATTTAAACTGCGTCCTGACAAATAGCGACTGCACTGAGAATATGAACTTGAGCAAGCTTTAAAAAGAAATTTTCACCTGCTTAGGTTTCGTCGATGTGTGGGAAACTGTCCCTCACAGAGACGAAAATACACATTACATTTCTCATGGTGCGGTACGCCGTGATGAAATATATGTCATGTGACACCTCAGTGGTCAGAATGTGGGGGTGGAAACCGTGGTTGCGTCATTTACATATCAGCAAGCGGTATTCCAGCGAATCAAGCTGCAAGCCCGGTTGATACAACGAGGCCGGGGCCTATGAAACATAAATTCCTAAATTTTAAAAGATACAACTAACCGAAGCCTTTTGTAAACAGAGTGAACAAGGTGGAGACTGCAGGAAGGAAGATACCTGGACGTGGTTATGTGAGGGAGAAATATGTCGAACGGAAAATCCGTTTCATTTTCGTCCAAGAAGGGATTTCGAGGACTCGTGAAAATATGATAAAGGAAAATTTTTGTTCCGCTTGTTTTCATCCCACATCTTGTATGATAAGTTTTTGTAAATTGACTCTTTACACTTTTCACTTTTATCGTTTCATCCAAAGGGATCATCCAAAGCGAAATATATAGAGGCAACTTCTGTTCGGAAAGACTATATAACAGTGAAAGTGAAAGTGAATATTCTGTACTGATGTTGAAAGTTTTATACACACCAGGCTCATTTGTTTAACAAGACTAACTGTATCCAAGGTATTAACTTTCCACATGCATTCCATAAAAATCAACACTTGTATGACAGTTTGCATATCGTCTTAAATACCCGAAAATAAGTGCAATAAAAAGCGAAGCTTCTTACACAAAAACAACACTCTTATACAGTCTCATGTATCATAATCTTCCATTCACAACACAATGAATACGTTGCATCAAAAATATTTAAATTTTTAATTTCAATACATTTTACCAAAGAAATTACAAAAGAGACGCACGGCTGCATTAAACATCCCTACTTATAATAATTTCGGGCCGAGTAACTCAATCGGTATAGCGGCTGACTACAGGCTGGACGGTGTGGGATCGAATTCCGGTGGGGACGAGATTTTCCGCCCGTCTAGAACGGACCTGGGACGCACCAAGCCTCCCGTAAAATGGGTAGCGGGTCTTTTCCGGAGTAAACTGCATGCTCGGCGTGCTGCTGACCACTGACCCCCTTCTACTGCCGCGGTCATGGAAGAGTAAAACTATACGTCTACCCAACCTCTGGGCCACACCGGGCCTGTAACGGGATCACTTTACCTTTACCTTTACTTATTAATCTCCTTATATAAGAAGTGGATTTCAATGTTGACTTTGCTTAGTAATGTTATTATTTTTACATGTTCTATATTTTTTAATAACTTACATTTATAAGTTGGATTGTATGTAGCCTCAAACTATGGTCTTATAAATCGGTGTAATGAATAGAATAATTCTGCTAGTCTGAATACTATTGTTATTACTGAACTGTAAACAAGCTATATATCTCCAATTTGATTATCGAATTGTGTCATGCTGCTGCCATAGATACATGCAACGTTCAAGGCTGAAGGCAAACTGCTGACACTCTTTTGTTGCCTGTGAGAGAAGTGACGTAGCAGACCCCCCAACCGGCCACTACAACTACAACATTTGAACTGCTAGCGTGGCAGTAAAGTGGCAGATCAACAAAGAAAGTCTTTTGTGTCCTCGAATTTCATTGAACATAATTTATGTCCTTTCGACATTTGGTGTATTTCAAAGCCTGCAATATTTTGAAGATATTGTCTTCCGATCCAAGATTTCTGATAGAGTTACATGCTATTGCACAATCCATAGTACGTGAATTTTACAACCTGGTAGTGATATAAAGCAAATAAGAAACTCTGGAATATTTATGCAAAAACTTCATTTTAGACACAACCAAAATATCAGTAATTCCCGCTATTACAAAAACATTGTAATACGTATTAACTGTATTGTGAAACTGGAATGGCAGATGGAAATTTTTCATTGAAAACTTAATATTCCCTTGCTAGTTACGAAGAACTTTCCTCATGCAGGGAAGGCTACATAGGTCTAAAGTTTGTTTTAATAACAACTGTGGAACCCTGGAGAATTCGATATGATTATTTACCCACCTGGCTGTTAGCATATTGCACGCCATTGTTAGACACACATGTGTGACCATATTTGCATGAAGTGACAGACGATATAGAATTTCACTTGATGGAGAAGCCTGAGAGTAGAGGATGATTGCAAACGATCCATCGGTAGGAAGTGTGAGGATGAAATTTTTGCTAATAATGAATACAAGCTATCTAATCGCATTAAGTTAAGTATGGTTATAATGTTTTAATTCGGTGACAATGAACTCATCAGGCAATTCCGTTCTCCGGCCATTTCTGGTCACACTCGAAAATTTACCTGAACATAAATTGGGCTTTCAGCAGTTGAACTGACCGTGCAGTGCTTAGGTAGCTTAATTACACAGAAAAGTTGCTGGCAGATTGTAGGTTTGGTTCTTGGTGTCTGTTAGTAAGTTAAATAACATCAGCACCGTGGTAACCTGTTCGCTGCGGGAGAAAAAATTTAATTTCTCGATAGTAGTTCATTGCCTCAGAGTTGCTGATGTTTGCTGTAATACTGTATCGTTAAAGTAATGTAAATTTATGTTCTTATGAAATTATATAAACTCATGCCAATCGTGAACTATTCTCTTACGTGAATACAAAGTTATTTACATACATTCAATGTGGTCACATTTGACACCGGAACAAACTTTCCAGCTGTCAGATGGAAATCCTTGTTAGCTGTAGCAATGATGAACATCAGACATCGCTGAAATGGGATAGCAGTTCCCACCCAGTCACACCCGAATGCCGCATCTCTCACACTCTCCACCTGAAATTTTCACAGTTCATGTAAGAAATCTGTCTGATGTGTGCTGCAGTATATTGAATGTACCAGCTGCCTGTCATTTGACGTTTACTGTCAGATAGTGACTATCTAACAAGTTTCCCCAATGCTGCAATTCCGGGATTAAAAGTCATCTCATAGGATCTCGCCAATTTCGTCTCCCATATTTTTCGCTACTCGTAGGAAGTTGTCATCATATTCATGGTACTGTAAAACCACGTTTAATTTAAGTTAATTTAATTTAATTTAACATAATGTAATTTAATTTATTTATTTTTAGTTAATTCTTTTGCAATTTTGGACCTACTTCCATGTTGTGCTTAACTTCAGCCCCACAGGCTTACGCAATTAATGCATAACATACGTGGCCGTACATTTCAATTCCGTGATCTGCTCTAAAGACGGAATGTGTCGCGACAGTGCATAGGGAATAATGTGTGAATATTTGAATTTGAACTAAGCAAACTTGTGTAAAATAACTTAATAAGATCACACTTATATAAATACAGCTTTTTTCATTAATTAAAAATTGGACTTTTCTTACTAAAAACTTATCGACCTTAAAAGGCGTTCTTTACTAACTTTCCTATTTCGAAATTTGCTGCATGATTCTGCATATCTTGCGACATCTTATTGAAAGAATTTTCATGTTTTCTTAGGCAAAATTGAAGGCAGTATTTTAAATTTTCATATTCAAATTGCTTCGATATTTATAATTATTTATCCTATCCTTTCTGATGGCGTCTTCGCAGAGGTGGGTTGATCAAAATAATGCTGTCCAACGGCTAGCTTGTGATAAGTTAAAGCAGCAAATAAATGTCGATTGAGATCAAAATTCAGCCGTCATAACAAAAAACTGAACATTTCCGACTGGTAGATCGCGATCGACCCTTTAACGAACTTTGCTGTATGATATTCTAGCTGTTACGCAAACAGAAGTGATATTTAAATCTATTTTAATTGCTAAACACGGATTGATTTTAGGTTAAATTTTAAAATATTTTCCCGAATTAAATTTCATGATATTAATAATTTTGTTACCCATGGACAGTACTGATGGATAATATGAATATTATATAGCATTTGACCGGGAATCATTAATCTTTGTTTCAGGGCTGTACAGCTTTTTTTTTATCAGAACGCTAACACGAAGTTTCTAAAATATAATCCACCAATGCTGTACAGCTGCTTGCTGTATTTGACCGCCTGCAACATTTCTTGTTGTACCTTGCGCTATTGCTTTAGTATCAATAAACTGCTGTGCCGCTAGCCGGTTTCAAACCCCACTAGGCAAGATTGTTTAATTGTTGTAACACCGTACGTGTTGGTACCATTTCCAGAGAGTTTAAGTTACAATTCTGTTGTTTCGCAGTTCTGTTTCCTACTTAAAGCAACACTTATTCAGATCGCTACGTAGTTAGACTGCTGACATTAATCTTTCACAGTGCAGTCTGATATATTTGGAGTAATATACTGCATATTGTGCTGAATAGTGGAATTTCCAAATTGCTTTAATAATTAGAAGAGATGTGCAATTTGTGATCAGAGGTCCGATTTCGTGTTGCACCACATTATAATAAACAATAATAAAGTGTCTTCTACAGCCTTGATTTTGTGGTACACTGGCCTTTATATAAAACGCTTTAGGATTAGGATATTCATAAACACAGCGGAGTGCACACAGAGGTTAATCACACGTTGGACATTGCCAAACCAGCCTTTCTTTTAGCGCTTCTTTTGTGTATGTGCTGTCAAACAAAAGATCTGTGAAATTGCTGTGGTTGGTATTGGCTTTAGGAAGTGTCGTCCAGACGTCTCCGGCGTTTTCCTGATGAGTACGATCGAACATATTTTGTGATATTTCTTTCATTTCTGTGGTTTACTTTACACAAGAAAAAAACGTTATTTATGAAAACATAACGATTGTCAGATTCTAATTTACTTAATATAAGATTTTTAAGTTATAACCATCATATCTGCAATTTGATAAAAAAAATTTTTATAATTTCTTAACTAGTGAAATTTAAGTCCTTTATATACAAATAAACAAAAAATGCGCTTCAATATTTATGATTTACTTTAATCACAATTTTCGTACCAAAATGTTTCGGTTCCTATTACACCATCTCCAGAGAGAAATTGTATCAAGAGTAGAATGGGCAATATGGAATGTGGTTAGTTGTGTCGTCACTCCAAAACAATTAAACATTATTATACTTTCAGTTGAAATTTTATATAAGTATATAAATAGATGTTAAAAATACGTATCTGTTAATATTTTGGGAATTAAAATCGTTTAGTCTTTGTGGAGTGCTGCTGGATGCAGTGATGCGGTGAGTTCTAATCCAGGGTGTAGGTAATGTGTAGAAACTGTCTATTCATCATCTACTCGTTTGTGAGAAAAGTGTGATACTAATATTTTGTAAATATTGAAATGTATTTTGTTATTTATTTTTATATTATGCAGCTGATTAATACACGGAAGTGGTGAACATATTAATGTAGTGAAATGTCAGTTAAAATGTTGATTCCTGTTTCTGTCCAAAGAGTTTTAAAACACTCAAATAAAAATTAAATGTGTAATTCGTTACTGAAGTGGAAATTAATAATCATACATTTCACGACAGAAGAGTAGGATAGGATAAATTGCTTAAACATAAATATTTTGTTAGTGGCCAAAAAATTTTTAAAGCCCAATCAAAAATGAATTCGTTATTAGCCATGAAACGTAAAAGTGATTTTAATGTATTGGAGATACTTACAAACATGATTTCTAAATTTGCCAAAGAAAATTTAATGAATAATGAGGGTAGGGGAGAAAAGTACTCAGTATTTAATTTGAGCCATAATTCCTCAGTTGATTTGAGACTCGGTATCCATTTTGAAAGCAATGTGATAACAGCGTCAACATCAATTACAACAATGTACTTTGCCTTACGTGTTGTGTCAGCTGAGTTCCACACCAACAGATCAGAAGCACGTCACTAGCGAAAATGACATAAACAAACACTCCTTGACTCACATCTATATAATCTCCCCAATTCTGCAAAAGATTATTTGGAATATCACAAGCATTGAAAGGATAAATTAATTAAAATAAAAATCTATTTGAAAACACGATATATTAAGGATAATAGGGTTACGCAGAAGTATTGGATTTTGTATTGACTTGCAGGCCCCTTCATAAATTTGGGTGAAGCGACTGTTGATTTCGTCTTGTATGTGTCCGTCGTTCCGTTCGTCAACATGGAACAACTCAGCTCACACTGGATAGAATTTTTGACATCTAATGCTTGTGTATTTTTCGAAAATCTGTTGAGAAATTTCAATTTTATTGAAAATCTGCATAAAATAACGGGTATTTTACATTAAGACCTAAGTTCGTTTATGATATGATAACGCCTCGCTCAGTCCATCTGACGTTAAATGCTACGGTCAAAACTTGTAGTGAAAATCAAAATACGCTTCTTATATTCAATAACTCTTTTGAAAATGTGCCTTTATGAGGTAATGTATAAAATATCGCATTGCCAGACAAGTCGCTAATGACAGTGCTGTCTTTGGTCAGGTAATACAACAAAAACAACTATATACGTGTATTTATTTAAAGGAACAGACGAACTGAGTACACATTTCTTCGGAAAATATTTTCAAGTCTATCTTCCCCATCTCTTAGCTTCACTTCCATTTCTTATTGTCTTCAAACTATGATGAGGTAAATGTTACTAATATATAAGTGGGTGGCTGGTGGCATAGGCTTTTTGTATATTTCTGAAGTAAATTCGCTACATATTTTCCTCCTTCCGTTGGCGTTTCTAAGTATTATTGCATTTGAATTTTGTTTCTGTGAAGATGTACGGTTAATCTGATACATGATCACGAATCATGTCAACTGTACGGAACTACTGGTACTATGACTGTTCGGCGATTGGAATTGTGAACAGTTTCAATTTGCTTCGCACCAGAAAGAAGTTATTTGATGTAGTTTTAGAAAAAATACAGATTTCTCTGAAAGTAATTCCAACTAAAAAAATAATAGGCCATTAAGAGTGATTACATATTTCGAATTTAAAGAAGTATGAATATTTTGGAATTTATAGTCCAAACAATACTCAAATCTTTTCTAGTACTTCGAAATGTATCCAGTTGAAAATGTGAGAGCTTTACAGTTCCCCATACAGTAGTCTGTAGACGGCATAAAACAGACTTCGTAAATCAAAGATATTTGAATTTCAGAACTGTTTAATGCTACCGAAAATTAAATGCTGGGTAAGTTGTACTAAAGCCAGGCTGGTAATTACGTCACTTAAAATTCTCAAGCATTTTCTCATTTAGATCACACGACACAGTGAATTATATATTCCCCATTCTGTTTCCCTTATTAGTTGCTACTGTCTTTTGTGACCCTACATTAACATGTCTATTTTATTCTGTACTTGTCAGCCTATAAGTCGTAAAATCTCTGTTTGTGGAAGTGTTTTTGATAATCTAAATAGCACTGGCTCTCGAGTGTATTATTGTCTCTGTGCAGTCAGTTACAATTCATTTTAATGCGTTTATATTCAGTACGTGATGCTCGGTAATAACTTTCTTCCAATCATTGCCTACTTTTATTTATATGCTTTTTATCTGAAATTAAATACTTTCCAGACCGATATTTCGCCCTTTTGAATGTTGGAAGTAACATCTTTTAGGTGAGTGTCCTTATAAAATTAAATGATGGAGTATCCTAGAAGACGTTATGGCTTACTTGGGGTTTTTTATAGCATTGAAGATGTTGAAGACGATGTTAATAATAATAATAATAATAATAATAATATATTAAAATATAAATTCTGCCACTTTCTTACAGTAATGAATAAGGTATGTACCTCAGAAAATTTTGCACAAAAAAATTAAAGGAGAATAATTTGTAAGCAAGAACAATGTAAAATTCCTAAACCTGCAAGTATTAGAACAATGGATTCGTTGAGTTATCGCTAACATTGCTGTCTCGCATATTAGATGCTCTGGAAACTAGCTACAAAAAAAATTATGATCTCAGGAGAGATATTTGCTTGAAATTCTGTCCTAGTTCACACAGGAAAACGGAGGATATGCACTGCAGTTCTAAGGAATTTACAGCAAGATACTGAAGTCACTCGAGTTTCTGTCCAAAAACAGGACAAAAGCTCCTCATTGTAACCTATTCATAAATTTGTTCCACCATCAAAAATATCAGGAAATTACAGCATAGTGTCGTACATCTGAGAACACGGAAGCTGTACTTGTTCCTCGTCATTTGTTTCCCACATACGTAAGCGTACACATACACTCTGTCCTTTATATCTGCCGTAAACCATCCAACATCTCAAAGATCAAATTTTAGGCTTAGCATGAAGGGATTGAGATTTATTATGTTCAACTCCTTTATGTTTTTGTAATAATGTATTTGTAATAATTAAATATGTAGAATATGTTTGCGAAATAAAATATTGATTGCTTACATAACCTACATTAAAAACTTGTTACCTATGTCGTTTTCTATATAATTTATTTTTCAGATTCAGCTCTTTTTTATTTGGCATTGCTCCTTGCATAACTGAAATCTGTGTTACTCTTTTTTTCAGTAATGGAAAATGGTACGGAATTAAGTCATACTCTTCAATGAAATGTCAGTACGGTTAAACATTTCCACATAATGGAACGTTGGGGATGTAAGTAGTAAGTATAGAATGTCATTCAGTGGGACGGAACGTTTCTTCATGTGGAGAAATTTGGATACACTCACAGTATCACACAGCAGTAGTTTGGTGTCTCAGCACAAGCAAGAGCCTTCAGAATGTGATTTTTTATCAAGAAATGCAGCTGAATAATAAATATGCATGTTTTTAATGATAGTTGTCGGCTTGAAGCTGCACAATTTCATTTGATCTTACACTTTTCTCATTGTTGTGCACTTTTATGTTTCATGAAACCTGGTGGTTAGTTAAAATGCTTAAAACTAAAATAACCACCATACTTAAAATGCAGAGATAAGAAAATTATAAGTTTTTACTAAGACTAGTGTTACGAGGCATTTGTGTGAATAGAAAGTTGGACATTCGTTTTACTTGAATGAATTGATATATATTTGTGTCAGTGGATATAAATGTCACGTAATAGCGATTTTTATTTCGTTCATTGTAATGGTGAAACGAAACAAGAAGGTGTTGTTAATCATTTAGATGGTTTTATTCTTTGCGGTATCATGAAAGTGTCAATAACAAATGTACGAGACGAACAACAACGGAGAGTAATGTGAGAATCTTATTTACTGGTGTACTTGCCAAACAAGTGCTGCTATACTGTCTGAAGAAGTGTTATAGCATATCTTTATGTGAAACGTGACAAGAATCATGTTACATGTTCGGTGTATTGTAACTGACTGCACTGAATATCGAGGTGGTTTGTCTGTCTTCTGAATTTATTATCGGATTCTCTAGGTCCTTTGCAGAGACCGGCATATGACGTATTGGTAGTCCGCCATGATACATAAATGTGCAGATTCTTGGTTTATATGTATATAAACTCACACACGCATATAAGGTTAGATAGGTTATCTACCTGGAAAACTGAGTTAGAATGATAATGCACATCTATCATAATACAAAGCGATACATTTCATCACTCACTCCCTATTTAATATAGTGACAACACACAACAATTCTAATACTATACCGTAACTACAGAAAAAGCAGTGAAACACATCATGGCTAGCATAATCAGAAAATGGCCACACAGAGGGATATTCGTCGCATTTTCCAGGTGCTGCATGAACCTGTGGATTAGAGTGGATGTTTGAGTACATTGAAAATACTGAACATGTTAAATGGGTATTTCTGTTACGTTTCAATTTTAAATAATAAGTTATGTTTTTATATCAGAAGTAACGTATAAAGGGACTGTCTCCATGGTGAACTGTGTTTTACTTCTTGTAATAAATATTAGAGAATTTAATGAGCTGAGCGCCTTTCAGGCTCAGATAGTTATTTAATAGCTAAAAAGAAATAAATCACCAGGTATTGATCAAATCCAAGCAGAATTGATTAAAGTAGAGGATAGGACAATTCTTCCTGAGATCACTAAAGGTTTTAATTCTTTTTTAAATCAGGAGGAATTGCTTGAGGAGTGGAAGGTTTGGATTATTGTACCGAACTGTAAGAAAGGTGATAAATCAGCACGCAGTAATTATAGAGGCATATTACATTTGTCAATTACGTACAAAACGTTTTTCTACATCCTGCTGCCAGAGTTATCCTCAAATGCAGAGAAACTTAGAAGGGATCATTAGTGTGGATTGCGACGCTACCTTTCAACCACTGATAATATATTCTACATTCGTCAGGTGCTTGAGAAAAATCGGTGATACAATTAATCAGTGCATCAACGATTTATAGACTTCAAGAAATGTTATGATTCAGTTAGGAGGCAGGTCTTATTTAATATTTTCACCGAGTTAGTTGTTCTCGTGAAACTGGTAACGCTAATAAAAATGTGTCTGAATGAAACATGTAGCAGAGTCCGGGCAGACAATCAATTGTCTGACATGTTTCCTTATAAGAAATTTTGATAAAAAGAGATGCTTAATTGTCATTGCTTTTAGACTTTGCTCTACGGTCCGCCATTAAGAGGGTTCAGGTAAACATGGATGGCTGGAAACTGTACCGTAATTACACATCAGCTGGTGGTTTACGCTGATGGTGGTGATATAATGGGCGAAGCATTCATACTATAGAAAATAAGAAAGAAAATTTTTTAGGCGCTGGTAAGGAGATTGTTCTGGAAGTGAATGCTGAAAACACCAAGTACATGGTCATGTCTTTAGATCAAAATACAGGACGAAGTCAATATGTACAGATTGATGATAGCTCCTTTGAAATGGTGGGCGATTTCTAATCGTATCTGGGGAAAACCTGAACAAATCAAAATTCTATTCAGGAAGAAATTAAGATTTGATAATTCAGGAAATGCTTGCTATCACTCGGTGCGGAATGTTTTGTCTTCCAATTTTTTTCAAAATTAAATTTTACATAACTCTAATATTCCTGTTGTGTTGTATGGGTTTGAAATATAGTCGCTGAAATTCAGAGCGGAACCTAGGCTAAGGGTGTTTGAGAATAGGGTGCTTGTTATACTGTTTGGGTTTAAGAGGAGGGAATTAAGAGGAGAGTGAATAGAACTGCATTAGGCGAACCTTAATGATCTGAACACCCCACCCACTATTTATAGGGTGATAACGTCTAGAATAATAAGATGGGCTGGGCATGTAGCATATATGGTGGAAGGTGAAGTGTCAAAGGCTTTAGGTGGTTAACCCTGGAGGAAGGAGACTAATTTGAAGACACACGCATAGATGGGAAGATAATATTAAAAATGGACCTTCAGGAATTGGGGTGTTGGAGCAAAGACTGATTCGATCTGTCTCGGGATAGGGATAGTTGGCGGGCACTTCAGAATGTACTGATGAGCATTCGGGTTCTATAAAAAGCACGGAATTCCTTGACTAGTTGAAAATCGGTTAGCTTCTGAAGAAGGACTACTCTCCATGGAGTTAGTAACTCAGTAAGTAAATAAATAATTAAGTTTTAAAGACGGTACCATAAGTAACCCTTCTATTTTTTCGTTGCGTTAATGATTTTAGTATATTCCTTTGAACTTACTCCATTATATCCTGATGGTGTCTAATGCACGCATTTAAATTAGATTGCAAGTCACAGATTGCAATTGTATGATCTTGTTCATCTTCCTGCACCTGATGACACGTGATATGTTGCTGTCTGATATCCAGTATGGCCGCCTTTAGCTTATCGAACTGACTACAGGCCACAGCGATCAGAGTGGTAACCAGAGACATGTAACCACATATAGCACCCACTGCTAGCACTGAAGTGAAACCCTGAAAATAGGTGAAAATTTGACACATATATTAACGTTAAATGAAGCAGTTAAAGAATTGTGACGTAAATAACTTCTGCCTACACTAACGACCGTACGGAAATGACAAGTTTGAATCGAATTTTTTTTTTAAGATTTATCTTTCATTCATATAATGTAAATTCACTTCCATTCAAAAGGGCATTTGGATTGAATAAACGATTTTACAGATTCGAAATTAAAACTCTTTAGGGTGTCTGTATTTTCTGTATAATTGCACCTTAAATTGTTAGGTGAAAAATCTGTTATCGTGATGTACATACAGAAAGCGAAGCATAGAAACGACGGGGATACATAAAAATGTACGTACATATAGACCGACTTAATATTTAGATTACTGGGGGAGGTTTGTCGTCCAAGATAAAACACACATATCTCCTGCTACAGGAAATAGTGTATGGCACATAAAATTGTTTTTCGTGTACTGTGACGTAATTATGAAAATGCTTATTTGTTTTTATTGTCATATGCTTTATTATGTTGCTCCAGTAACTACTTTGTACTGCGAACAGAAAGATAAAATCCCACCGACAACATGGTTTTCTGTCCCCTGTGAATGTTGTGTGCTGTCAGGTAGAAGTCTCAGCGCTTGATCACAGGTCTGGGGGAGTCCTAGAGCGTGTGCTGTGTCTGAGTGAGATTTCGAAGCTTCATGAAAGTTCATACCATGATCGGAATGGGGGCCGAAGCACAACAGGCAGGAAAGAAAGAAATTTAATTGGATTTCTGAACGTGAAATAAGTTCAATTGCGTGATAGTTTTTAACATTAGCATGTAATGAATCAAAATAAATTATTGTACTGCATATAGGTTACTTGCAATACAAATTACATCCCTTTTTTCACATGCACCAGTGTGCGTATGGCTTGATTTGGAAATGTGTATTTTTGGGGGATAAAGGGGGGGGGGGGGTTGGTGGGGGTTAAAATTTGTAAACGATTTAAAAATGAACTATGAAGTTGAGGAGAGTGGTTGTTGTGTTCTTTGTGACCGATATTATTGTGAATCTTACGTTTGGCCTTGATGTATAACCTGATCCGTTTCACTGACTTCTGTCTCGAAATATCATTAACAATTTTCCTTGCTAAATACGACACAACGTTAGATCACGTAATGACACGACCGATAATCTGAACAGCTAGTATTGCTGTAACGTTATGGATTTGTATTAACTGGGTGCTGTCCGATACAGCGGATATACCTAAAATATCCCTTTTTCTACCACTTCTGCAGATAAGTTCCGGCTTATGGCCACGACTAAACGAAAGGTGTTTTAATGAACTTTTTTTTCCAGTTAATCATATTTAGCCAACCAACCAACGCTCAGTAGTTTGAGATCAACGTAGATAAGTAAGGAAGGGAAGAGGACGGAACGAAAGGCAGGAAAAGGAAATTGTCACTTAAATAAATCTGTTAAATTAAGAATACTATAAAAGCAGAGAGATGAGAATTCTCTCTTAGAAATTGTTACCTGTGAGATGTTAACCAGTTCATAGAACGGTGAAACAGTCCAGTCGAAAGGATACCACGCCATTACTATTGTTTCATGATTTGTCACGATGCGTATTGTTGACTGGACGGCATGAAAACATAAGATCGCAATAGCTGCATTTCTGCTGTACTTCATAGTGAGCGGGATCCATCCTGCCGCTGTCAAGTGTCCGGTGTCAGCGTCTCTGGTCGGCAGATCTTCCCACGTGAAGCTGTCTGTTAGGTCCATCGCACGTTC
>Ga0123357_10005447_pt1 | contig 15246 bp, 5 predicted proteins | sample TergutEmb28metaG_FD_89873 | JGI IMG/M metagenome (GOLD analysis project Ga0123357, IMG submission 89873) | Embiratermes neotenicus P4 segment gut microbial communities from Petit-Saut dam, French Guiana - Emb289 P4 | ecosystem: Host-associated > Arthropoda: Insects > Digestive system > Gut ... | reverse complement strand
GCCATGGGCAGGACTCAAACGTACGAGTGGTGGAAACGTTTCAAAGAGGGCCGAACTTCGATTGATGATGATCCGCGTTCGGGACGGCCATCAACGTCGAAAACTAACGATAATGTTGCAAAAGTTCGTGAAGTCATCCGTTCAAATCCTCGTTTGACAGTTCGAGAGGTAGCTGAAGAAGTGAGTATCTCAAAAACAGTGTGTCATGACAATTCTTACCGAAAATTTGGGCATGCATCGCATTGCAGCCAAATTTGTGCCACGCTTGTTGGCGGATGATCAAAAACAGAATCGAGTTGACGTGACTTCTTGGCCAACACGCGACGACTGTCCTTCCACAGCCTCCGTACTCTCCAGATCTCGCACCAGCTGACTTTTTTCTGTTTCCAAAACTAAAATCAACGCTGAAAGGCTGCCGTTTTGAGTCTATTGAGGCAATCAAGACAAATTCGCTAGCGCATTTGCGCAGCATTCCTAAAAAAGCTTTCCAGGAATGCATCAGAACATTGAAGAAATGCTGGCAGCGATGCATGCAGAATAGAGGGGAGTACTATGAAGGCGACAAGGCTGAATAGCTTCAAGGTAAGAAGGGAAAATTTTACGCGATATATTCGGGAATTTTCCGGACAGACCTCGTATGATATGCAAGATCTAAACATTCGGTCTTCCAAACTAAACTCATGTCTGCATTTCTTGTGTCACGTACGTGCACCGTGCACCGTGCACCGTGCACCGTGCACCGTGCACCACCCACTTAATCTTCCTTGATTTGGTTGTCATAATCACGTTTGTTAGTTCTTATTGAGTTTCTTATTATGTAATTTTCTTCGTCCTCCTGCTAGTCCCCTCTCACTAAAGCCTCAGTGTGTCCTTCAGAACTTCTAAACACAAGAAGAAATGTTCTTCCGCGAGCTTGAGAAGCCACGTGTCTCCCGTATACGATACAACAAGTAAAAGAGAGAGCAAGGCAAAACAGAAGCGATCGTTTTTTTCGTCCGTAGAAGTTCTTCGATAGGCTGCGATATGCTACACATCTATTCGTCAGCTGTTGACTGCCTTATTTAACTTCTCACTTGTCTCATTATTTGTGAGGTATTTATTACGATGATCTTGGAACTCATCGGTTACCTCGCCTTCCTCCCCCAAACATTCATCGTCAGGTTCGGTTCACACGCGTGTACGTGTACAACAGAATGAACACATGACGCGTGGATGTTACCCAACTTTCTTGCCGGTCTGTACAGGATGCATGAGACAGCACCAATGCCGTAATATACAAGGACGCATCAAAATGGGCGCCTTGGGACTTAGGGTATAGAGATGGATGGATGGATGGATGGATAGATGGGGTAGCGGAAGTACGTCATGGTGGTACAACACGGTAGATGGGGTGGATAAAGATGATGGAGTGGGGATGAGCGAGTATCTTGGCGGAGATACTAGAGAGAAAGAGACAGCGTGTGAGCGCAAGGGAGACTCATTAGTTGCCATATCCGACAATGACGTAAGTCCCTCTGCCTGGATCCAGATCCACTCTTTCTCTTGGTTTTTAGCCTCGCACGCATCTCTAGTATGGTCACATTCAAAAGGCACACATTCATGTGCGCGTACATAAAACTTCGTGGAACACATCTCCCATACATTAGTCTACCTCAAATATGATCACAATCAAACTCCACGCCTCTATGGTTTTTTTAATATGGTTAAAGCAAACTCGCAAACATTGTCACCACTGACATACAACTACTCAGGTGTGATAAAAATGACACTACAGGCATCTTATACTGTAACTCACAAGCTTCTCGCTTACTGTGGATGCATTCCAATGCATGTCACACTGGAACTTACACGTATCTGTTGAGGTATATTCGTTGTGCTGTCCGCTTTGATGACAGCTATAATGACAATGGCGATGTGTTGACGGAAAGTGACTGATAGCCAACAAGAAGCGTCACAGTCACAGTTGCTTGATTACAGCAATGTATTACTATATTACATCGAAGCGAGTCCATTAGAACCTTAGAATTAAATGTGTGTCATTAATCTTCATCTGTTTCGTGAGCTGAGACACGGATAACTGCATCAGAGAAGTGGATTTGTTATAGTCAAGACATTCCGACTTGAAATGCTAGCGTGTATTCATTTGTTTGTTGCAGCGTTACGACAGGCCTTGATTTCTGAGCTATCCAATTTTTGAAATTAATAAAAATATCTGGTCGAGAGTCAACAATTTTTATAATTTTCTAACTGTGTCATTGTTTAACGAGTCGGCGTTATATTGTTGAACAAATATAGCTGATTTATTGACATATAATTTCATCTGCTTTGAATGACAGCAAGTTTCTATTAACGTGCTGTTTTCCTGTTTTTCTTTCAACATTTCTGGCCAAATGATAGGGTGAAATCTTCAAACTACTTACACGTAGTAATTCTCCTATTCTTGCTCTTAAAAATCACCTTATATCACAAGTGCACAAATTCTTCACTCCTAAACCCCTGGAGCGATTAGCCTTTTTACGGTGACGTCGACTAATTTTTATTCCTAGAATTCTCAAGTGGTGCCTAGTTTGGGGGAAACTTGAACACACGCCCTTTCACAATCCTCTCCTTACATCGCTGGGCAATTTATACCTTCCACCGTTCAACACAAAGTTGTAAACAATCGTCTCACTCAGATCTGCGCTCTTCTGGGAAGTTACGCAGTGTATAGTGGTAATTCTTTACAGACGATTCGGGGAAACCTCTCGGCCCCGTCTTCAAGGGTCGAGAATTCACCCTTGAGAATAGTTAGGATGTCCCGAAACGTCGGTAAGTAATTACCACTATACATTGCGTAGTATCCTAGAAGAACGCTTATCTCATCTACGTACTTCGCGGCGGAAGCCTAAAATCACGCAGTCTACACAATACCAACCATCGTCCTCTTAACACATCTACGTTATCCAGTAACCCTGACATGTCCACTCTGCTTAGGACAGGACAACTATTTTCTAACTTTCCTATTAACTTTTGAATATCGATGGACAAAGAAAGAAATAAATAAATTATGTGAAGTGCGTGACATACAGACAGAAAATGTACAGCTCCAAAAGCTGTCACGCTTCGCCCGCTTGTATTTTGTATATATATATATATATATATATATATATTTATTTATTTATATGTATATGTATATTTATATGTACTTTCTGCCCTTGATGCCGCCCAAGTTTCGAAAGAGCATCATTGTCTCGGAAGGTTTCAGGTTTCTACACTTTGACCTTCTGTTAAGAGTAGCTGTGATGATGAAGATGAGCATGGAGCGCTAAAAAGAGAGGAAAGCCGAACTACTCGGACGTAAACCTCTCCTAGTGTCACTCTATCCACCACAAATTCCACACAAAATGACCCAACCTCGACACCGGGCATTAAACTGAAATTAGACTACAGCGTCTTTAAAAGGTCCAGGACGGATTAACAGAGACGAAAACGCAATGTGCTTCCATTAGAAACAAAAATTGTGAATATAATAGCTGTTTACTTAAAACATATCACGAAATACATATGAAAATATTTAGGCAAAATGCGGAGTTTTTCGTGACACACTTCCCAGTGCCCGTAATAACCACTTTACGTTAAAGAGTTAAACGATTAAATAATCAAGCGTTACGTCATGCTGTATGAGGTTTCAACCGTTTTATGGACGATGTTACATGGCTTCTCGGAATTTAGCACACCCTATTAAGAGTATATGTGCATAAGAAAACTACACCGTAAGCAATTACACATGTCGGATCGTCTTTCAGAACAAAATAATATAAAACTTTCAGTGGAATATTTGATGTTACCGGATTCAGTCGGAAAGACGAGATATGCAATCGGAGGTGTCAACACAATGTGCTTATCTCAGTTATTAATATTAGGAACTAAGTATTTAACAAGTATAGAGACTTTCTTTCAATTTACATGCCAAACAAAATAGACGTAAGAAAGTCATACATTCTTAAACAGTTAAAACTTAGAAGTAACATGTCATTGTATCAGAATTCCAAAAATTAAAAAGATTTGTTAAGCATTGTTAGAATACATTTAAGCTCCCTTGCTCTATTATTTTTTATCCCTTCGTAGGTCTTACTAATTCAAAAGTGTCCGAACAAATAGCTTTTCAGCATGAAAATCGCATAGAAGTTGTCAATATTAGGCTCATTACTGTCTGTGTTATTCCAATACACAGCAGAAAAGAGCGTGACAAGCTTCTCACAAGAAGGAATTATGTTTATTCAAAACACTAAAGCAAGAAAAAACTATAACTCTAACTGCTAATATAATGACGGAATAAGATTACCCTGTGCTGATTTAAGGATAAACCTCCCATTTACATAAGATATTTTTAGTACATTGGGCGCAAATAGTGTTCGCCTAATACGTAAATAGGCAACAGAAAACATACAACTTAATCAGATACATATTAGATGCACACTGAATTCTCGTAAATACGTTGTACACTTTATACTTCTGCTCTTGTAAGATGCCCTGTTTGGATATAGGCACCTTCTGCCTAGATAACACGTACCGGATTCATTTAAACTTAACCGCAATGGAAGTAGAAACGCTGAGCGCTACAAAACGGCTCCATTGTCGAGGAGCCATTGAGCCGATTCTTAAAAAAAAAACACACGAGATAAGCAAAAAGGGTTTGTATTGAAATGAGGATGAAGCTCCGTATGATGGATTGCTTGCTGATGGACTCGAGCAAGTGGATTACAGTATGGCCGCATTCGGTATCGAAGAAGACAGCAAAACGTACGTGTAGCCTGACGCAACACTGATGCGCCTACAGGTTCGTGCTTCCTGAACCCTTCCCCAGAATTTCATCTCAGGTCATCCAGTACAGACCCCAATATTGTTGTCCACAATGTACAAATATTACAGATTATTTGTTATTATTATTATCATCATCATCATCATCATCTTTATGCAGGGTATTTGTACTTATATTCCTGAGATAAGCTATGTCCCTAGGGAATACAGTGTTGCAGATATGCTGTTGTTACTAATTATGGTGCTTATATCGTTAATTTCAGTGTTGAATCTATTGTATTTTTTACATTAGTACTTTCCGAAGTATGTGTGCAGTGCCCAATATGGCTGTTTTCTGGAGTTCCTTGACTTCATGCTTTCCTGGTGTGTTGCTCACGTATTTTCTGAATGTCTTTGAAATAGTCCCAGTCGCTCCTGTTATTACTGGTATCACCTTTGTTTTTTTACATTCCACATGCGCTGTATTTCTATTGTAAGGTCTTTATATTTTATAATTTTCACGCCTTCTTTTTTAATCACATTTCTGTCCCCTAAGACTGCAACGTCTATTAACTTACATGTTCCCTTTTCATTATCACGGATTATAATGTCTGGTTGGTTGTTGGGAACAGTTCTGTCAGTTTGTACTTGTTGATTCCACAATATGTTAACCTTGCCTCCTTGACTTGTTTCTACTGATTTTGTCACATGTTTATACCAGTGTTTATTGTCCAGTTGTACGCCTGTTTCTTTGCATATGTTGAAGTGTAGTTGTGCACACACTCTGTCATGTCTTTTTATGTACTATTATTTTGCCAGTATTGTTTATGCTGATATTATGTGGTCTACTGTCTCGTCAAATTGTTGACAAAGTCTGCACTTGCTATCTGTCACTGTGTTCAATATTTTTGTCGCATAATATTTTGTTTGTAGCGCCTGGTCTTGTGCTGCCACTATTTCACTCTCAGTTTCTGCTTTTATTATCATTGTTATTAGTGTCTCGTATGATATTTCGCTGAATAATGTATTATTTATATATCTACTATCAACTTCTCACTCTTAAATATTTAGTCATAACTAAAGCCTTCACCTCGTAGAATAATTTTTAGTTCGTGAATCACAACAGCCCTTCACATACAGTTCGTAAGTATATTCATAAACTGCATACCGAAGTACATATTCCTAGACAATATCAAATAGCATAAATACACTTCTTTATTTCCCTTCATTACACATAATACGACTATAAACCGTATTACGAAAAAAAATCTACGACGGCAGAGGAACGTGACGTAACAACACGAGTATTGTGTCGCTGGTGTGTTACTTTCCCTCATGCCGCAACAAATGTCTATGTAATTATAACTCATGCTTTGTCATATGGATTGCAGTTATTCCTTAAACGGCACTATTGTCGAAAAAGTTAATAATTGATATGAAATATTTTTAGATTTTTCGACAAACTTGGTTGTAATATTTCTCAACATAAAAAGGAATCAGAGACATATTGTCATAAATTTTCAAGGGTCTCCACGTAAAGTGTGCGCTATGTTTGTCCAGTTTTTATCGAACTTGAATTCCGTTGACATTTTCAGTGAGAAACTTTCGTATGAATTTAACAAATTCTGTCCAGCGGGATCCGAATTTTTCCACACAAAGAGACAGCGACAGAGAGAGAAAGAGAGAGAGAAGGACGGGTGGACGGACAGGCAGTTAGACAGACATGACGTCGCTTTTCGCAACTTTTCCAACGCGTCTACATTGTGAGAGAGCGACGTTCTCTCGCTTCATTTGGCACTTGAAGAAATGGCTGTCCATGCAGGCTTGGTTTAGCAATTAATTGCCCCTAAATAACTAAATAAATGAAGGTAGCTATTTACTCCTCAGAAGCTACCAACAACGCAAATACTCGAAGAATTCTGGTCAGATAAGGAAATCGAAAAGTAACTCTTTTTCTTTAAACTTTTTAAAGGTATCTTTTCTGAAAGAAATAAAGCTGAGATCGGAATGCTCCGTACCTCTTCCTTGGAGAGTTCTTAATCCTATCCTCTCAAACGGGCCTAGGTATCCGAAACCGTCTCTTCAGGTTTACAAAGAAAGTTTGAAATATTTTCGAATTCTCCTATGTGTTTTACATGACCCCTCAAACTTCTTCTCCTTCTTGTCTGTCCTCATCAAACCAAAGTTTAATGCATCACCTCTCATACACCAAGTCACACTGTTTAACTAATATTCCGATGCGAGTCGACTCTCGTCAGCGCCATCGTCAGGGAGTTCCGTCTTAACCGTTACACTTTCCAATAAGTTGTACGGCTATAAACAATTGTCCAACCAATACTGCAGAACTGTAGGCTTCATATCCACGCAAAACTTCTAAGACTTAATGACAATCGCTTCGTTGATCAATAGTTAAAATGTCTTTACCGCTTTTAACATATGAATTTAAGGTATTATTATTATTATTATGCCACAATTTATATTGATGTAGCTCCTATGTTGTTGTGTTGTCCATTGCAGTGGTTTAAAATACAAAACACTTAGAAGCACATAAAAGCAGTTGTTGTAATACCAGGTATAGCCGAACTCCACTTATCCAGGAGGCGAGACATCCGGATATGCAGAAAATCCGGATAATTGAATTTTTCTTTGAAAATAGGCTACACTGGCAGTTTGAAGTTTGGCTGTTACTATTTACAGTATGTGCAACTCTCTCAACTTTTCGACCACGCCTGATTTGAAGTTCTAGCAGCTATTAACTCTGCACTGTACTCGATCCTATAACCGGTAATTTCAAGGGAAGTTAGTTTGGTAGAATTCGCAACAAATTTACCGGAAGGTCCAAGCCGATCCGGATAAGTAGGGTTCTACAGTACATATGGAATGTGGGCATGGCTGCGTTTGTCTTTTATGGATTCCTTCATGTGTTATAGGATGTGTACATGCCGAAGCTGGATGTCGTCTATGAAACTGTGTACGTCCCTATTGTATTGCTTGTGTGTCAGAGATGTTGGCTGGGGTCTCAATCTTTTCCTTCATTTCATTATACTGATATAACATAATCGGGTTATAGTAGCGTCATATTAACCCACCTACTGAATATGCAATTTTCCCAAAGCAATTGTTAATTTCTCTCTTGTATCCATGAGTACTCTCCTTACATCCTGATTTGAAAAGTCCTTCGCTTGATGTGGCAGACGAAGACTTGACGTACGCATAAAACATCGCATACCTGCTTATCTTCAATACTTGTCGGGTGCGCAAAACATCTGCGAAAAGTGAGTAATAGCCTCATTTTTCTGTCTGTCCTTTTGTCAGCAGGGAACAGCGCGACGCCTATGGAATGGATTTTTCCTAAAATTTAATTCTTGCCTTTTTTCAAAAGTTGTAGATAAACTGTGATTCTGGTTAAAGCAGGACATAAATAACTCACACATTACATCCGCACAAGAAAGAGCTACATTTATATTGCTCGAGTAACTGGCCGTAATAGGTCTTCATAACAAACAAGAGAGAGTATTTTCTGCGCGGTACTAACTCAGACCGAAACTTTACAATCTAAACATAAAAATTGACAGCGATAAAATCTGGCTGGTTAAGAGACAAGATCATAAACAGTATTAAGTAAGCGGGTAGTCATGAACAACACTTTTATTGCATAATTTAGAAAAATAGAAATACAAATTTCAAATTCTTGCATCGTCATTTTTTAAAGAAGATAAAATTCAGGGACAACAATTGATTTAACGCGTCACAAGTGTTAGGCACAGCGGACATCTCTCAGCTAGTTTCAACATTGAACAATAAGATATGCGTAGAAAAATAGGGCCTGTATTGTAGCAAGCTTTATGAAGTTCAGATCTGACTGTGCGTGGTGGCAGTAGTTTCACGAAATTATTTTGGTCGTAATTTCTTTGTCAGTAGATTTTTTAATTTGTTACTCTTATTGCCTTAATATTTTAAATACGATTTATTAGCTACTTCTGTTATATAATATGATTTTGCTTTGCGTGCTAGTTATGAGGCACGCTGTGAAAATAAACACCGCTGTTTCAAATCTCTTTTCACGATCTTATACCATTATTTGTTATTAATCATTTACTAGGAAACAGAATATACAAATAAGAGAAACATTTTTAGAAGTACTTAGCTCTTGAACGCACCAAATGTATCGCACTAGTAACAACGGTTGACTCTGTATAAGTGAATTAGTCATTCTTTCCACATGAGAATTTTTGTTGGTAAAATCATTTTAAATTTTCTTGGGGTCATTATTTGCAACTAAGACTCTAGAAAGAATCATTCAAAATATTAAAGTTACTAACTTTAAATTTATAGTTAAAAATACAGGGACAATATTGATAAAATCATTATACGCAATTATTCCATTATTTTTTAAACCCCCTGTCGAATGTACGTAAAGAATGAAGAGCACAATAACTAAGTCACGCATTTATCACTTTAAGAGAGAATCAGTTAAAAATACTTCAATTTTTCAGTAATTATAGCTCATAATATTCTTTAGAATATTAATTATCTTTTTATGTTGACGTTTCAGAATATGTATCGAGTTCAATATATCTCAAGTGGAAAGAAATTATGAAAACTGATTTTATTTAAAAGTAAAGAAAAATATATTTCGAAGGTAAGAATTATATTGCACTTTACACATCGTTAATCATCATTATTTGAAATCTAGTGCCTAATTTGTGAACTGCCAGATTTCACACACGAAGACTGAATGTTCTGTTTACACAGTTAATTTCTGTCTTTGGTGCAGATCTCAAAACAAAGAGCAATTATTTCCCTATTCTGCACTAAAAGATTGGTTTTTGTAACTGAAATGGAATGTGTTTACCCAGTTGTACGAACTAACATTTAAATACTATTTACATTCCTTTACTTATTTAAATCGGCGATGTCTTGGTTCAGGCGGTCATTTGCCCACCTCTCACCGCGGAGCTCACAGTCCATGTGAGATTTTTTGTGGATAAAGTTGCATTGGAACAGATTTTTCTCCGAGCACTTCGGTTTTGTCTGTCAGTATTATTACATCAATACTCCAAAATCATCTTGATGTGAACACTGATTTGGGTAGAAGGACAATGGGCGCAGCCCGGGACCTTCCAAAAAACAGTGCTTTTTCGGAAATCAGGGGGCGGTGGGTATAAAAGTACTTTCACTTCTTCATCTTTAAATGGTTAAAACAGCAGGTTTTGTTATTTGACAATTTTCAGTATGGATTCCATTGAAATATTCAGCCACAGACAATCAGGCAGCCACACGGAGGGATCGCATTCGAAAAATCACTTTTCCTTGGACTCAGGAGTATTCCTTCTTTCGACGCTGCAGGTATCCCGTACTGTACACGATACTTTCTCTCCTCCATACATAATGGAAAGAAACGCAAACAAAAAAGAAGTGTGTAGTAAATCAAGCCGTGTGGCTGCGTAAGCTCTGTCGTGTAGAGAGACACGTCATTGTATATTTAAACCTTTGCCGAAAGACTGCCGTTGTTGGCAGCTTATAAGCAATTCAGCAGAACAGAGCCAGAACAAGGGTTAATAAAAGTCTATTAAACCAGACGCTTTCGTTTGAAATTCCCTTGGATCCAACTACAGTCGAAAAAGATGTCAGCCATTGACAGTCGCTGTACGTGGCATACTTATGAACGGCACAAGGAGAAACTAAGACCTACTGCTTACAAATGTACTGCCCGATCCGTTGTTTATTTAACGACACTCGTTGTTACATTGTGATTGTTTGGGCAACAGCGGGGTGCATTCCATTTAGGCGAAAGGATATGTTCAACACACAACCCAAACCAATTCTATAAATAATTCTCTGTCTTTATTATGGTTGTAGAGGTTTTTTCGTAGGGGGTAAAGTGATAGAAGAGACAGGCTAGCCACTCATATTTATCTAATACAGAGGTTAAAAACAATTAGTGCAGACTACCGCAATCTTCAAGGTTCGCATTTAGTGGAGATGAGGAGGAGAGGCAAAAGTGTCTGTAAGAATGTAAAAATGTATGACAAGTGAAGGAAGGAAAAATTGATAAAGACATATGCCAGAAATCAGAAGGAACGAAAGCCACTGTAGTGTCATTTCTTTATAATATCTTTTTATAAGTGATTGGTAGCTGAATCCAGATCGTGATACAGACGACCGCTACTCCAAATGGAGCAAAAGGAGAACCTTGGGTTTGGTTACTTTAAAATATTCTTTTAGCACCAGGTTTGTTTAATGGTTCGACAGCCCTAGTGGGCCAAGACCTCCTCATTGGTGAGGCTTTGCGATCACACTCAGATAAACCATACTCGGTAGAACTCCTCTAGAAGAGCGATCAGCCCTGACAGCAAGCAACAGTCACGATTAACAGACATCCATGCCCGGCGGGATTCGAATCCACAATCCCAGCAAGCCAGCAGCCACAGATCCACGCCTCAGACCGCGCGACCACTGGAATCGTCAGTGGCCGCTAACACAGCTTCGAAAGAGAGGAGAATGTGAGAGGTAGAGACGTAAAAATCTAGAAACACAGCAAAGGGTGAGAAAATGTGGGGCACATTTCAAAGCAAGAGCAGCTGACAACTGCGTCGGTTGTCAGAACTGCGAACATCCTACAGGATAAATTCGAGTGAGATTAATATTCGTGCTTGACTGTCCATATCGTACGGCATTCTAAGAGACCTTTCGGTAGCTGAGTCACTTACTCGGGGGCCTGTCACCGCGCAGGCCAAATTTCAATCCCAGGCCAACCCAAGTGGGGCTTCATGCAGGCAAAGTAATATTTGTACAGGTTTTGCAAAGCTTCCTTCGAGTTCCTCAGTCCCTATGATTGCACCAATTCTGCATACTCATTTTTTCACCTGTCACCGGAAGTGTGAAAATCTTAGCAACTGACAGCGCCCTTAAATAACACAATTAATATAGGATCCTCTCGCGTCAAGTCCGGCTCCTGAGCTGTCAAATATACTGCTTCCAACCATAAGCAAGGTCAGGTCTTTTTGTATAAAAAAAAGATAGTTTAATTCGTATAATTTGTATCTATTTGTAAATAACGGGAAGGCTACAAGAAAGTGTCACAGGTATGGGAAATGTTTTACGGGGTCGCCCGAGTCTTCCATACTAAAGAACTGTTTTCTTCCACATTCGTGAAGTAATGCTTCTCATTTACACCAATCTAAAGAAAACGTTTTAAACTACAGAAAAAATCGGTAACTTGGAAAATAGGTTACACCTGTCTTTCGGAGACCGCTTATGAAATAAGTCACAGTGTTGACAGTGGAAAAAATCAGCAATGCTGCCTGTTCGACAACAAAGCACGCCACAATCGACAGTGCACAAAATTTTGCTTTCAACGTGAGGTTTATTAATACAAATACAAAATGTTACAAATCGTTAACAACCAAAGGCAAATAAGATCGCTACACGTTTTACTGCGTTGTTCTGTCTACACTTGAAGGTAATAAACTTCACAGCCCACGCTTCAGTTAGAGACGAAGCTACTATCCGTCTGTATGGAACCGTTGACGGATGAAACGTTAAAATCTGGGGAATTATCAATACGCATGCAGTGACTGAAGTAACCAGAGACTGTACTTAGTTCAGTGTCTTTATTTTATATCCAAAAAACAAAGTGTCTGCAACTTTATTTCTTGCCGACAGCACTGTGAATTTTGTAGATTAACCAGATATGTTGCACAAATTCTTCATGCTTATTCTGAAAAATTAGGTTTCTAGTAACGTGTTGTTCCAGGATTTTTACTATTCAGTTCGAGCCTATAGGTATCGAACAATTCCATGGGAACGGAAGGCAGAAGTGGTCCTGTCACTTTGCCACCTCTTTCCCTCTTGATATCTACTTCTGGGCTACATAAGGATGCTGTTGATATTCCGCTGTACCACCTACTGGTATGGGCTCCTGCGACTGGAGTTACATCCTTCGTGTTTACAAATGTGTGGACTGAACTTGAATACAAATACGATATGTGCCGGGCTACTCGCGGTGTCTTCAGTGAACATCGGTACACCACTAATCGTAAGTTACAAAAAATTGATCGTATAATGTACTAAATGTATTCAGTTTTCATTTTTGTGCCTCTTGCTCCTTGAGCGGGGTTACATTCATCATTCATCTGTTTTTCGTATATTCATCCTGCATATACGCATAGTGATAGATGATGACTTGGGAAACAGGTATGTAAAATATTCTCTTAATTTAATAAAAAGAAAAATTTTCTCGAATGTATTCTCAGATGGATTAATAACCAAACATTCACACAAAAAATTATACAAAAATTAATATTCTCTAGGTCTTTATCTTCAGTTTAATAAAGGTGTATATTATGAAAATGTCCTTAATAAGGTGCTCAGTAAATCTTTTATGGAACAAAGTCTATCACTAAGTAAGAAGCAACGAATGTAGGTTGTGCTTTTGCAAAACACGTACACGTGTATTACTTTTAATTCATTCTTCAATACCAAAGAGAATGCAAAGAAAATATGAAATGTACGAAGTTACAGAACACAGTAATTCAGTTCGTGTGGCGAGAGATTTAATTAACTGACAGCTTAAAAAAAGAGCGAGATAGAGAGATTGGTTACAAAGATCCTCGTACAAATTAAACGTCCCCGAGTTGTGGCGACATTTTGATTAATGCGATCCAGACACGGCGCAGACGGAAATAATGAATGCGCTACTACATAGACTGAAACCATCCGCTTGTCAAACATATGCTGCCGACGTTTCAAAAAATAGCAGAAAATTCTTGAAATTTCGCGAAATTATTTGCCGACAAACACTTTTTCTCATAACATTGCAATAAAAGTGGTTACGACGGGATGAACACGCGTCTCAGACTGGAGTACGTGAAAAACAATGTGGTCAAAACTTTTGAAAACTGAGAGTGACGTTTACGAATAGTAGCATAAAAATTAAAATGCTAATGTGGATCGGATAATATTGCTTCCTGAATGAGTCCTGTACTAGGTAAGTAGACAGTTCAGTTCAATATTAAGGGCCTTAACAACAATAAATTCCTTGTAATCTTAAACGAGTCTCACTAAATCGTATTGAAGGGATGACTTTTGCTTTCCCTTCAGTTCGTGCAAAACATAATTTAATTCTTTAATGTTATACTTAAAAAATTAAAATTTATTAAAATTAATATTGTCAAGTTTTTAGGCGATGATTAATTACGCTTTGCCAGTGAAAAGTCCAAAAGTGTCCGTCCATGAACAGTCCAAAAGCAAACCTGGTACCTTCTAAATGCACGGCACCAACTGGGCACCACTTTCAATACAATAAATAAAATAGGTACATAAATCAAACTTCACACTGCTATGTATTTTCTAAAAATCTAATTAGTACAGGATGCTAACCAATATTTTGTCAGTTGTCTTTTGTGCATATAACATATGGCGTCTTGCAAGACATGTCATGTATAAGTGAAAGGAAAAGACGTGCTCAGAAGGGTTTACGATGGTTGAATTCAGTGGGCCATTAAGGATGCTACGTAAAGAGTAGTTTCACTATATAGTTCAACCAATATTTGTTACAGCAACAGGGGTCTGTGATGAAATGGGCATGTAGATTATTTCGGGGAGAAAAAGAATGCATACGGAAATTTGGTGAGGAAACTTTTTTTAATTGCGTCCACTTCGCAAAAACAGATGAAAATATGTATCAGCACTAAGGCATATCTTCGAATGTGAAGATGGTAGATGGGTCGAGCTAACTGAGCATGGTTCAACATGACGGGCTTGGTACGGGCAGTATTCAACATCGCCAGAATCAGCAATGTAGACGGGGCGGCATTATCCGTCCATATGACGCAGTCCGGTGATGAGAGTACTGGTCTGTATAACCACTCTGTGCCATCGCAACGACTAAAGCGTTATATAGCTATACAGACTACACTAATAACTTCCTTTCCTGAAATTGTGTGTACCGTGCATTTTTATAGATCCTTCTTTTATTAACCAACAAATGCGCAATATTTACTTTTAACACTTTTCTCCTCATTATTACACTCCCACGTGTTCCAACACAGAAGTGCCTAAACATGTAGGAGTGTACGGTACACAGAATTTCAAGACTCTACAAGCTCAAACACCAAGTATTATTAGCAACTATAAGAATGCGAACCTAAAGTTACTTAAAACGAAAGCCGCCGTCTGGTACAACGAAATATGTAGAATGAAACATCTAACACCTAAATGCATTTATACCAAACAAACCAGCTTGTTGTATACAATATGTTAGGCTTTAAACCTTAATCTTACTGTGACTTCTGTATATAACATTCGATTTTACCTTAATAGACTTAGTAACTTCAGTATATAAAGAGACTCCATGATGATGATGATGATGATGATGATGATGATGATGATGATGATGCTCACGCATCGAAACATATAGGAGTGTAATAATGAGGAGAAAAGTGTTAATATTAAGCACTGTGC
>Ga0123357_10005446_pt1 | contig 15247 bp, 12 predicted proteins | sample TergutEmb28metaG_FD_89873 | JGI IMG/M metagenome (GOLD analysis project Ga0123357, IMG submission 89873) | Embiratermes neotenicus P4 segment gut microbial communities from Petit-Saut dam, French Guiana - Emb289 P4 | ecosystem: Host-associated > Arthropoda: Insects > Digestive system > Gut ... | reverse complement strand
TGAGTGCGGTAATGAACCTTCGGGTTCCGTGAAATGCGGGGAATTTCCTGACTAGCTGCAGACCAGTTAGCTTCTCAAGAAGGACTCTGCACCATGGAGTAAGTAAGTAAGTAAGTAAGTATGTAATTTCAAAACAAATTTAATGTACGAATCCCCGTAAGTGTGGGTCCCCCGTAAGCGCGTGTCCCCTGTTAGAAAGTCTCATACATAGAATGTTGGGTCTGGCTTAAGAGTGAATGTTGAATTGCATCCTTCCCAATTGTGGCTGAACATCCACTGTGGATAATATGTCTGTTGTTACCAGCAGTTCCTCTACATGTTGTACACAGTAACATTTTAGGTAAATACAATGGCAATGAACAATTCTAAGGTATATTCTTCCTTCAATATTACTCATTTTACAAATAATTTAGCAGTATATCTGGTATGGTATCATGCCTGCCCTGTACAGATATAACATATACTTTTATATAGAAAGGACCATCACAGCTTTGAAAAGTTTTATTAATGGGATTATTTATAAAACAGAAGAACAACAGAACAAACTGCACTAGCCTGGCAATTACTGCCTTTTGCATTGAGCTCTCATGTTGTTTGGTAGACAAGTACCAATGTTTGGAGGGAATATGCTGTCTTCAACTTCAGGTATGTAAGTACAGCATGGAAAGAGTGGTTCTGATAAGGGAAAGGAGAAGATTCAGAAATGACAATGGTGCCAAAAATGATAATAAACAGATTCACAGACAAAATAAAGTGATGAGACAGAATAAACAGAAGCATAAATACACTGAATAAAAAATAAAATGAAATTCATAAGGTGAAGTAAATGAAATTAATAACATACGCATTAATAATGAAAGGACAATATAAGAAGGGATGCAGAAAGATAACCGCTGCCCTTTAAATGGAGCATGAGGGATAAGCATCAGAGTTAAGTGGAAAAAAAAGAAGGAAGCATGATATGAGGAACTGGACAGCACAAAAGAATCCCTTTCAGAATGCACACCTCTAGAATCAGTGTAATCAGATATTTTTGGCAAAAACAATAATATTTTATTTCAGAGTAAAGAATGGTTACACTGCAAGTCTTCTTTATGTATGGTGTACTTTACGACAGTCGGTACCACAGATCATAACAGCATCGAACTGCAGGGCGACTGACAATGAATTAGAAAATATTTTGAAAATAGCAATTACTGCCTGAGGTTAAGGTCCCGACATGTCAGCAGAGACAAAGTAAAACACAAAATCCGTGTGTCCCAATTAACATTCGAACCGGACACCTTCTGAATTCAAGAAGCATTAGAGCCTACTTGCTTGGGAAGTCCCTTTTTAACACGTTTGTTTGTTTCTCTATGACAGCAGTTAATGTATTCGTTTGCTTTCATCAGTGTAACGTAATTCAGAACGAACAAGATATGTCAGCCAGTGACGAAGTCCAAAACCAACACTCAGGTCACCTACAATCCACCCTATTCAAATTTGAAACCATGGATCGATGGTAGATGGAAAAGTATTTGTTAACACCACACATCAGCAATGGCAGCATTCATTAATTTTGGTTTATGGATTACATGCCAAACTGATACTACTATGATGCAGCTGCCCAAATGGCAAAATGAATATTTTAAATGAAAAAGAATAGATCTCTTCGCGCAACAAATTTCAAGCAAAAGGAAATGCAGTAAATAATTATGATTTTTTAACTTCATAATATCTGATAGTGCCAGCCACTGTCATTAATCCCCCGGGCATCAAAACCCTTGCTACGCTACTGAGAACTTCAGGTTTCCACTCCAAAACCCTGTATATGCCTTTCCTCTTCCCAATATGTGCTACATGCTCCGCCCATCTCATTCTTCTCGATTTGATCATCCAAACAATATTGGGTGAGGAGTACAGATCATTCTGCTCCTCATAATGTATAGTTTTCTCCACTCCCCTGTTACCTTGTCCCTCTTAGTTCCAAATATTCTCCTCAATATCCTATTTTCGAACACCCTCAGCCTTCATTCCTCCCGCAGTATGTGCGACTAAGTTTCACACCCATACACAACAGGCAAAATTATAGTTCTATATACCTTAATCTTTAAATTTTTGGATAACAAACTGGAAGACGAAAGATAAAGTTTTAAACACCTAATTAACTGAATCTTACCGTTTCAGTATTATAGTCTTACTGCGTCCAGTACATCAAAACAAGTGATGATGTCATTCCATACCATTTGGTGTCAATAACACGCACGCACACACCGCGCGGTCATTGAGTATCATCCATCCACAGCTCGTTACAAAGACCATGCCACGAGGGGGAGTTTAATGTGTACTGTGTAAATATAAAAACTATCAAGACGTGGGAATGCGTAAATTAGTTACCGTATACAGCACCACTGCTAATTGCAGTACAATTTCTAGGGAAAGTTAAGTACGGCTGTGTACAACAACCAGTTCCAACTATTCACTTTTCATTTCGGTCGCTAATACTAGAAACAAATGTGCTGTAATAAGTAACATTATGAATAGTAATTTATCAGCTATTGTACATGCACGATACACCATTGAGTTCGGTCTGGAATGAACCGCCAAGCCCCGTCCATAACCATTGGAATTTTGGGAAAAAGTGTTGCTTGTGGTAGGAATATTTCGATCGCATCAACGCAAGGTTGGTCTTCCTGCTTTACTGGAGCAACAGCATTTTACGCGCATAAGGTGGGAAAGGCTATGAACGTAGGTAGAAACGGCAAGTGAAAGCAGCACAAAGTACAAGAAAATGGATTTTTTAGAGTATTCAGACATATCAGCTGAAGTTAAGGGCGCTATGGTAATGATTTTGTATTTTATATTATGTAATTTGAAAATAAATTCCGTGCACGAATACGATCTGTTAGGAGATGCGCGCGTAATGTTGATACACAAAAGCCTTAGTTTGAAGGTAAATCAGTGTGACATTTGATGTCAAACACTTGTATTGGGCTGTGGTGTGTGACCTCTTGGGACAGTATATTGAAAGTGAAACACCTCCTTTCCAGGCAGCCTCATGTGCCTATCTGAAATGTTGTAATGCAGGATTTAATATTCTGTAACTTCGGCTGTATGAATGAGGTTATAGACCTTACACCGCGTGTGAATATCCCGGTCTTTTGCGGATTATCGGTGCGTTCCTGAAGTGGATGGGTTTTGCGGTATTACAGTGTGATGAATACTTCCATGAACATTTCCATGTGTGTTTTCCTACTGAAGGTGACATGTAAATATCAATATCCATTTCATTAACAGACATGGAGCAGACCTGACATGAAGCTACTTTAAACTCTGATGATGGTGACATAATTAGTCCATTCTTGATATCTGTAAGATTGCTAATATGTTGTTGAATTTTACAGCTTTGCAGTACATGATCACTTTATTGTGTTGAAACGATAGTTTAGGTAGATACAGATAATAAACAAGCCAACTTTTGAATTTGGAGGGTGGTGGCTAACATTGGTTGCTCAGAAGAGTGGGACTGAGAGCAGTTTAAACTAACTTTATGATAGAACATTACAAATATTTAAGTTTTTATGTATTTTCAGTGCCCTGGACGACTGAAGTTGACTGACCAGCACATTATCTTCAAGAACAGCAAAACAGGAAAAGTGGAGCAGATAACAGCATCTGACTTAGATGTTGTGAATTGGCAAAGATTGGTTGGAACATGGGGTATTCGTATATTTTTGAAAAATGGCACTCTTCATAGGTTTGGTGGTTTCAAAGAAGGAGTAAGTGTGTTTATATTTGAGTTATGCTTATGTGTTAGGTTTGTTGGTGGTACTGGAAACAGTTCTTAAAGAATGGGAATTGGATTGCTGGATCACTTTCGATACTGAGTTCATTGATGCCAGTGAACCTCATATAGAGTTGTTGGTAACAACATTACATATACACGGATAGGAGTAATGCCCGTACCAGTATATTTTGGCTTCTGAAATTGGGTGTGATAATAGAATTTCAAAAAGTATGCAACTTCCATTAAGGTAATTATTGCACAATATTAAGTTGATTTATTGTAGAATGTGGAATAAACATAGTGACGTTTTCTGTTGAGGTGGGTCATCCCCATTGTGTGGTATAACAACAATGTAATAATATTTTAGTCAACATAACTATTAATCTATTATGCGTATTACAATACGTATTGTAATATGCAAAATAGATTAATACAGTTGTGTTGACTAAAATATTATTACATTGTTATAGTGACGTTTATAAAATATAAGTGTTCAGTTATTTTTTACTTTGAAGAAGTAACTAATGAAACACTCAGGTTGGGAAATATAAATTGGCATGAAGGTAGATTATAAACACCTACAAATTTTACATGAAATGGTTTTGTGGTTCAAATTGCGAAAACGATGATGATGATGATGATGATGATGAAGAACCTACAGATTTTTGAGGTTATATCTCACAGATTTAACATAGAACAATCTGTACTTAAGAAATAAATGCTCGTCAGGCAGAAAGTGAAAAACCTGTAACAGTTTTACAATTACAGTGATTCCTCATTCAGTGTGGAGGGGTTAGAGAAGGTGATTACAGCATGTTGGAAAACAACTGTAATGTGCAGACTTCTTGTGAGAAAGATAAGGTTATGCAAACATGGACATTTATGGACTCCCCACCCCACCACTTACAATACCTTTTTGAATATTAAGCATTTACAGAGTGCTTGGGTAGCTCATGCTTCTGGCTCCCCTAGCATCTGAGTAACTGCCTATGTTTATGCATGTGTGTTTGAATTCTTAAGCATTTGGTAAATTTTCCCGCCATATATTTAATTATTTTCAATTGCAAATAGCAGGGGTGCACAGTTGCCTATGTGGTAAATTTTTATGGTGATACCTAATAATTTGTAGGTCCTCAATATGGAACTTGATTAATGTCACCCGTGTGGTACCTAACATTTTGAGGTGGCTCTTAAATTTTTGGAGAATTTGTGGACCTCTGGTAGTATGGTGCAAATATGTTGGACAAGTGGTTAGTGTATAAGCAATAATAAAATACTGATTCCAATAGGGTGGCTGTGTGGTCATGAATCAGATAAATTTAACCTGATTGTTGGACTGTAAACTTACATGATCTGAAACATTGGCGTTATGAGATCGGTAGAACTGGAACATAAAGTCATGTTGACAGGACCACTGACCAAATGAACATCATCAGATAGGGGGCATCTTCTGTGACCTGACCAAAGCATTGAACTGTGTCAACCATGATAACATTATTAGAGAATTAGAGGAATATGCCATCATTGGTTCAAGTCCTACCTTACAAACAGGCAACAAAGGTTCCATATATTGTCACAAATTTTAAAAGAAGAAAATTCTTGTAGTTGGGAGATTGCAACTAGTGGAGTCCCCCAGGGCTCAATCCTGGGACCTCTGCTATTTATAATTTATGTAACTGATCTACCACATGGAATACATCATGAAGCAATACCTGTAATCTATGCTGTTCACACATGTATACTGTTAACTGCTAGGAACACTGAAGAGTTAAAAATCAAAATTAATTCTACCTTGGGTTATATGATAGAGTGGTTCTCAGTGAAGAGGTTAGTTTGAAATATTGAAAAGACAAATATGACTAAATTTACCACAAGTTATTGTCAAAATGAACCTTTCCAAATTATATACCAAAATAAAGTAATACTTGGGACTATAATGTTAATTTGTTAGGATTAGAACTTGACATATATATATATATATATATATATATATATAAATTGGAAGAATCATATTTACAAAATTTTGCCTAAAATAAGTAGTGTGTGCTATCTTGGTAGAGCGATGTAACATATAATAACACAACCACTCTCAAAATGATTTATATTGTCTATTTTCATGCTGTAATAGAGCATGATGTCATATTTTGGGGTAACTTAGTAGAAGGTAAAAGAGTCTTCCAACAGCAAAAAAAGAATAACTAGAATTATGATCAGATAGAATCATAGGACAACATGCAAACTATTGTTTCAAAAATTGGAAATTCTAACTTTACCCTCTCAGTATATACTTTCTCTGATGAGGTTCCTATCAACAAATTTGGAAATTTCGAAATTTAGTCCTTCATTTCATGATATAAGCACGAGATGTAGATTAAAACCCCATAAGCCATCAACCAAACTTACAATGTATCCAAAAGGTGTTTGTTATAGCCGTGTACAAACTTCCAGCTATTATTGCAGAATTAGTCATAAGCAAGAAATGTTTTTAATACAGTTGAAAAAATATTTAATTGATAATGCTTTTTATTACATAGAAGAATACCTGAACATCTAATACAGACTCATGGTGTGAGGCCTGATATAATGTGATATATATTTGTCACTTAAATGCATTAAATTGTATGTCCTCACTGTATGCAATTTTATGAAGACAGCAATTGTGTTTATTGTTCATTGTTTGTTATGTTACATAATTTTTTGTATACATGTGTATCAAGTGTGTATAACGATTGATAATCATTATCATAAATATTTTTTAATGGTATGTTTCATATCCAATGCCACTGAGGCTTTTAAGATTGATGAAATGTATGTAATATGTATGTATGTATGTATGTAATCAAGACGAAAGTGTCTGCAGCAGGTAGGTAACTTTATGAAGTGTGCCTAAGAACTCCATGTAAATATTTCTTATTATTCAATTAGTAAAGGTGAATGCTATTATGTGAAATGTTATATTTTTGTCAGTAAGCAAAAATGGTTCTCAATCAATGTTTTTACACATGTCCATTTTATATGTACAGGAACAAGAAAAAATCGCGAAGTTTTTTGTGTCAAATTACAAGAAGGACATGTTAGAAAAGGAGTTGAGCTTGAAGGGCTGGAACTGGGGAACAGCAAAATTTAATGGCTCAGTTTTAAGTTTTGATGTTGGCAACAACACTGCTCTTGAGGTCCCTTTAAACCATGTATCTCAGTGCACAACTGGAAAGAATGAAGTAACACTGGAATTTCATCAGGTAGGTGTATAGATGATAGTGTTAGAGGCCTTTGTTAATGTGAGAGTAGCTCGAAGGATGGGCTTTTCAATACGTGCAATAAGCATGTTTTCCAGACTGCAAGTTGTTGGAATTCTGAACAATAAAATCCAACTAGATGCCACTTATTACTTTATTATGCTTATGTTAGGCTGTAACACAGCGTGTTACAGCCTTCGGTCCGGAAACTCATCCATCCTGCCTGCACTTAATTTCCATCCAGCAGCAACTTGAGAACCAGACAGCCTATGTGGTAACCAATGCTATCATCGTAAGCTCCTTGTGGAGAAACGTCTTCTTAATACTATGTAAATGCTACAGCTACAGGTTGTATCATATCATTGCTAATAAAGTGAGTGTGAATCAAGGTGGCGTACCTTGTACGAACCCACTACTAGCTACTTCCAATATTTGGTGCCGAAACCAGGGGTTACAGGGGATCTAGAAGCAGTGGTACAGTGCGCTTATTGCAAAAGTGAGTAACGAAAACTTTCATCTCTTTGCACTGTGGAAGGAGGAAACAGTTTACAAGAAAAGGAAGGGATACGACACACCAGCCAGAACGCCGCTATATCGAATCGCCATTACGCATTGCTTCAGCACGATCGTCCATCACATACGCAACTAAGTAAAGGGAACCGACTTACTATTTTCAGTTGCTTACTAACTTCAAAACCCAATTGCTTATTGCTATTTTTATTAATCTAAATTAATTACTAGACCATAATGAGAGTTGCATTATCCAAAACCTTGTATGCATGCCATCTGTTGTTACAACTGTGAAACACCCGTTAGGTCGCTTGCACTTGCACGGTTACTAGCAGAACCTACCAGGCAGAGACCTTACTACGAGCGCGTTGAACACGTTGCCTGCTCACGCTACCACCCGAGTGTAACCTGTACTATGATGAAGGACGAAGCAGCTGTTAAACTCCACAATTTGAAGAGAAGGCGAACCAGGGAGAGGGCAAATGCGACCCACTTTTCCACGTTGCTAGATGGGTTTGATGACTCCACTTCACTTGATGACTTTGAACACTACCGCGGGCGTTTGCAAGAGAATTTAGATAGACTTATCTCACTGGATGATGCTATTCACAACCTCTTATCCGACAACGAGTATGAGGAAGATATACAGGCCTGTGAAGAATATATCGATAAGACGAAACAGACAATCCAGAAGGCTAGTAGACGTATGGACAACGATCTGTCTGCTTCCACTGCACGATTGAGTATCCACAGGTCAACTCAGCCAACTGCAACCATCCCTGTGGGTCCGGTCTCACATTCGGTGAAGCTTCCTGCAATCAGACTTGAACCCTTTGCAGGTAATGTGGAGACATGGTCTCGATTTTGGGAGTGGTTCGATCCTCCATTAACGACAATGCTTCACTTTCAACTATCAACAAACATGTTTTCCTCCGAGGATACTTGGAGGGGGAGCCAAAAATGTTGCTGGACAGAAAAGCTGTGACTACAAATACATACAAAGAGATCAAGATAATTCTGCTCACTAGATATGGAGACACGAACCACATCATTCAAGTCCACCTGGATTTTCTCAAGGGCCTACCTCCGGCAAAATCTACCATGCCAGACGAATTGAACATCACTTTCATTTAGTGTCACGCAGTGTCCAGGCTTTGGGGGAAGATGTTAACGGTTATGGCAGGGTGTTGATACCTAAGATACTGCGCAACTTTCCGCCCGAAATTTGCCAGTGGTGGATCGTTCATGTCAAATGGCAGGGTCTCTCGGAAGGAGACATTCTGCAACTGATGGAGTTCCTCAGTGAAGAAGTAGACAGGGCGCTCACCGCACAGAAAATACGCGGAGAGGCACTTGATCATCTGAATGCATCCCCTCAGCAGTGGCGCTTCATGTCAACTCTAAACAGTCGAAATCAGGGTGAAAGGACAGACATACTGGGGAGCCTTTCTTTGTGTTTTGTGAGTCAAAGGGTCACTGGGCTCAAGAATGCAAGAAGGTGACAGAGGTAAGCAAATGTAGAGAGAAGCTCAAATTGGCACATCGTTGCTTTCTCAGCTTGAATCGCAGCCACAGCGCAAGAGTTTGCAGCAAGAGGGGTAGAGCCTTATGCACGAGATGCAAAGGAGCGCATCATAGAGCTATATGCAGTGGGGCTGGGGCCTCTACTACACCTACTAGAGAGACTGCACCAACTACCATCAGCAAGATAGATGTCACTTCTCCTGGCTTCACCTCCTTGCAGACAGCACGCATATGGGTCATGAGACCCACAGGATTCACCAAGCTCACGCATTGTGTTTTGGACGCCGGCAGTCAGTCAAGCTTTGTCACTAAGAGCTGAAATTAGAGGTGGTTGATCTCCAGGACTTGATGGTAAATTCATTCGAGTTACGGTCCTCTGACTCAGGCCCATGCAGAGTTGCGCGCTTCTGTGCAAAGAGCATATGGAAAAATACCACCATACCTCTCACTGCCTTTGAGAGTACTCACGCCCTATGCCCTCACCCCACAGTCCTTCACGATATCACTATTATGGCTCAGACTCACAAAATACAACTAGCCAGCACGAGGGAAAGAGAACGAGACCTTCCCATTGAGGTCCTGATTGGAGGGGACCATTATTGGAGAATAGTAAAGGATGCTTCTACAATACACCTTTCTTTGTCACTGGTTTTGCTGCCTACGAAGTTCAGCTGGATTTTGACTGGAAATAGAACGGGCATGACTGCTAATGAGATTATGTTTAATCACATAACTCTGGAGCATTCGGATAATGATTTGCGAAGGTTCTGGGACCTAGAAACTATCGGAATCACACCCAGCCAAGAAAAGCCAGTGATGACTGGAGACTCCCAAATACTGCAAGAATTCCACAACTTGTATTGCATAGAAGACGGTCGCAGAGTCGTACGCCTCCCGAAGAAGAATATGTGTGATCTGTCTCCGAATCGTGACAATGCAGAAAGAAAGTTCTCTACCCTCCAGAAGCGACTGCAGCAAGATGACGCTTTGCAGACAATCTACGAAGAGCAAATGTTAGACCACATAGTGAAGGAGCAGGTGGAACTAGCACCAACTACAGAAAGTTTGACTGGAGTATTTTATCTGCCACACCATGTGGTGAAGAAGGCACGCTGCGGGAAAATAAAGTGGAGTATAGTCTTTGTCGCATCCTCCAACGAAGGCAACAGCTCCTCTTTGAATGATGTACTGGAGATGGGCCCCAACCTACTCCCTGAAGTGTTAGCAACTCTACTACGTTTTCACGGACATCCTGTTTCAATAATTGGCGACATCCAACAAGCTTTTCCTCCAACTGTCTCTGGACCGGAAGGATAGACACCTAACAAGGTTCCTTTGGTACAGGATCTCCCAAGATGATAAAGGCAACCACTACACCACAAATGAGGTGGTAACCTACAGGTTCACTCGTCTTCCCTTCAGTCTCACATGCAGCCCTTTCCTGCTCTCCGCGACTATGAGGGAACTTGCCACTATGTGTAGAGAAGAGTATCCTAAGGCAGCCCCCCTGATAGCTAGTAATATGTTTGTGGATGACTTCGTAGCCGGGGTTGAGGACGGCAGTGGAGCAATCAGATTTATTACGAGCCTAGTGACTTGATGAAAACAATCAAACTTCCATTGGCTAAATGGGCCACCAGCAGCGAAGAACTAAAAAAAAATTGGAAGGCAGCTGGTCAGGAGATTCAAAGGACAACGCAAGCCCTGGGCGTAGATTGGAATACAGAAACTGACACGCTCTTGGTGGATCCCAGAGACATCCTGGATAAAACAACAAGGGCCCGCAACTAAGAGACAACTGCTCCAAACAACTGCCCGGTTTTATGACCCCCTTGGGCTTATTTTCGTCTGTTTCCGCTATCGCAAAGATACTTTTCCAAGAAACCTGGTGTAGGGACATGCAGTGGGAGGAAATTCTGCCCCATGACATTGGATCTTGCTGGCACGTATGGATAACTTCATTACCTCTTCTAGCGGGCATCCACATTCGTTGTTGGATGGGAACTTCAAACGGCCACGACATTCAGATACATGCTTTCTGTGATGCATCCAAAAGGGCTTATGGAGCGGTCCTGTACGTTTGATCATCTACACATGAAGGTGTTATAGTTAGACTAGCCTGCTGTAAAAACAGACTTGTTCCAGTGAAGAAAATAACCCTTCCCCATCTGAAAGCTCCTCGCCACGCTTGTAGGAGTGAGGCTACTGCATTACTTCTGCCGAGAGACAGGCTTGGACATCAGGGACGCTACGTTATGGACTGATGCTACCGTAGCTCTGAGTTGGATACGTAGTAATTCCAGTAGATGGAAAACATTCGTTTGTAACTGGGTGATGGAAATACAGACATATACGACACTGACACAGTGGAAGCATTGTCCAGGAGTAGACAACCCAGCAGACTACCTGTCTAGGGGCGTGAACGCTGATCAGCTAATAGGTCTGGACACATGGTGGAGAGGGCCGGCTTGCCTTTCAAAGGGTGTCGAATCATGGCCACGTGACGCAGGCACTACGGAGCAGGCCCCGCCTGAAGAAAGGAAGACTCCTCATCCAGTCTTACACATCCAGATTCCTGCACCTTTGCTTGACCCGTCAAGGTATAGTTCCTATTGGAGGTTGCTGCACGTCACGACTTGGATCTTTCAATTCTTATGAAACATCAGGCGTGCCCACCGATTATCCGGCAAACTAACAGTGTCAGAGCCCACTCAAGCACACCTGCACTGGATCAAATTCCAGGCAGAATGTTTCTCGGCGGAACTTGACGCACTTCAGAAAAATGCTGACCTGCCCAGGGAATCGAAAATCACTCGATTCAACCCGTTCCTAGAAGATGGACTTATTAGACTTGGAGGGTGCTTACAATGCGCCAACCTTTCCAGAGACTTAACCTCACCCACTCCCTGCTCGACAGCAAGCACCACTTTGTTCACTTGCTGATTTGGCAAACGCACGTACGCCTTCATCACCTGAGAGTGCGGATCATTCTATCCGAACTCAGAAGAATTTTGGATTTTGCGTGCACGTCAAGCCATAAAGAAGGTGCTGCACAAATGTCTTCCCTGCAAGATGTCTAAAGCCCACCGCAGTCACCAAATTAAGGCTCCACTTCCTGCAGACCAGGTAACACCCCATAAACCCTTCAGGGTTACAGGAATTGACTTCGCAGGGCCTTTGTATATCAAGGTGGGGAGTAACATGAGAAAAGGTTTTATTGCTCTCTTTATATGTGCTACTACATGTGCTGTTCATTTGGAATTATGCACTGATATGACAACTGACAAGTTTTTGTTGGCTCTCCAATGATTCATGGGGAGACGAGGACTGCCACACACGGTTTACACAGACAACGCTCAGACCTTTCATGCCACCAACAAACACCTGGCTCAACTGTGAACCTCTCTATTTGCAGCCAAAACTCACCAATTCCTCGCTCATCACAACATTAGTTGGAAGTTTATCGCTCTGAGGGCAGTTTGGTCGGGAGAGTGGTGGGAGAGGATGAACGGGACCACGAAACGTTGTCTACGTAAGGTATTGGGTCGATTCGAGGTTTCTGAAGAAAGGCTGAATACCACCCTTGTGGCTATAGAAGCTGCCATTAACTCAAGACCCATTGTGCAGGCCGAAGACGAGGTAGGGGCATTAACACCAGCACACTTCCTCATTGGGGAGAGACTAACGGCAATACCATCTGGACCAGAGCTGGAGACGAACGGAAGCCTAACAAAAGAATTTAGGATGCGACAGAAGCATGCAGACGACTTTTGGAAACGGTGGCAAAGGGAGTACCCCACGACGTTGAGGAGTTTCCATGAAGTCAGGCAGCAGCAGCATCTAACAAGTTTAGGAGAGGAGACATTGCCCTGCTGGAAGAAGACGTCCGTCCACGGCACGTGGAAAAGGGCTGTCATCGAACAGCTCATAGAGGGACTAGATGGAATGATACACACCGTTGTACTCCGCACCGCAGAATGGAATAAAATCACCCGTCCAATTCAGCTGGTCATCCCACTGGAGGTTGACCAGGGTTGGGAGGATGTGGAGGAACGTCTTTCTTCTTGATACTATGTGAATGCTAAATCTACAGGTAGTAGCATATCTTTGCTAATAAAGTGAGTGTGAATCAAAATGGCGTACCTTGGACGAACCCACTACTAGCTACTCCCAGTACTCCTGATGATGGGCATAATGATGCCCGAAACATGTTGAGCCTAACATAAGCATAATAAGGTAATAAGTGGCATCTAGTTGGATTTTATTCTTCAGTTACCAAGATGATGCATGGTCCAATACACATCAAATTTGATGGAATTTTATTTTGTACATTACTAGTTCATCATCCCTGAACGAGAATATTTTTTTTAACCATCATGTAATTTTGTGTGTTCAGTATAATTATAATTCAAGTTTGCATTTCATACGAATTAAGTAATTCACATTAATTAAATAATGGCCATGGGCTGGATGATTGGCTTTCTTATCATGTCAGGGTCATAAACATGCAAACTGAAAAGAATTTATGTATCTTCTGAAATGTTTGGTGCCCTCTCATATACTAATAATGAAACTGCTTGTTATCTGCATGAGGGTTGTTCAAATAAACTGCTGAAATAATGACATTTCTTCCAACTTCTGAATCATATTTAACCTTGTAACTGAAGCATGCAATTGCACTACAAGAATCAAACCTCAATTATTCATACTTGCATTAAATTTAGGATTTGAAAACAAAGGATATAACACACAGCTGTTCTGTCATTTAATTTTTTACTGCCTTATCATATGTGCTTTAAACATTAGCCAGCAGTCTTGTACCAACCAAGAAGTAAATATGATAGTTTTATGCACTATAAAAGTCTTGCTGTAATTATCTAGAAATCAGACTAGATAAAAAAAAACTAGAGTGGTGGAAGTCTTTCATGTAGGATAAGCCTAAAAAATTTCAAGAAGTACATAGTATGTCTTACTTTGGTACAGAAGAGAATTTGGCGTGAAATTAGGCATTTGTTCCACATTAGCATGTACGTTTTTTCTTAGATGGCTCTGTCATGTAGCATTATACAGTGAAATAAGGCATGTCATAAAACTGGATATGTTTGCCTTGTAAGATTTATCCATTTTATTACTCTTTCAGAATGATGATGCTCCTGTAAGTTTAATGGAGATGAGGTTTCATATTCCTTCAAGTGAATTGGCAGGGGATGTTGAACCAGTGGATGCCTTCCATAAACAGGTGTGAATGTTTGATTGCAGTAGTTACATGTGACATGAACTAAGATGAAGGAAGTTATATATTTTGCATAACTGGTGTTGTTCTGAACAATAAAAGTTGCTTCACAATAAGGAAAGAAATATAAGTGCGGTAATTAATTTACTGAATCATAGAGAATAAAATGGTTGGGCATGGGGTAAGTGAGAAATGTTTAGAACATTTTACTTAGAAAATCTGAAGGGATCTTTCGGAGGCCAAGTCTTAGATGGGAGGATTGTATTAAAATGGATCTTGTATAATATGTGAGGTGTGCACCGAATTTGTGTGACTCAGAATAGTGTTCATTGGTGGGATTAGGTGATAAAGGTCGTGTACCATTGTGAAGTGAATGTATTGAAGAGTGTGGTGTCTGTCTTCTTCATAAGTATTCTGTTCCATGTAGTTCACTAGCTACACTTTGATAATGCTTTCCTTTGAATGTATGTTACTAGGTTATGAAGCAAGCAAGTGTCATCAGTTTGTCAGGAGATGCTATCACTATATTCAAGGAAATCCAGTGTCTTACACCACGGTATGTGTGTTTCTGCGTCTTTCTAGGTGTCATTGTTTACATCGGTGCATATGCTTACACTCCTAGTCCTCTTGCAACATATATTCATGTTATGCCAGGGTTAAATATGCAAGTTGCCATACCTGCATCCCATACATTGTTATGGGTGTAAACCTCAACCTCTGTAGTGCTGGTCTTTTGAAGCAAAGTGTGGAAAAAATGCCATGTCATTGTTGCTGAAATCGCAAGCTTTTAGTAACAATTCTGTTTTTAGGCACATATGCAGAACTGCAAAGAGCAGCTGTTAGCTTTGTCATGTCTGTAATTTGTTCCTTTTTGGGTAATTCCCCGGCATCTGAGTTCTAACTGCCGACGTTTCGGAACTCACTGTCGGTTCCATCTTCATAGGCAGGTGAATGAAGTATGTCAGTGGAAGGATTGTG
>Ga0123357_10005445_pt1 | contig 15248 bp, 9 predicted proteins | sample TergutEmb28metaG_FD_89873 | JGI IMG/M metagenome (GOLD analysis project Ga0123357, IMG submission 89873) | Embiratermes neotenicus P4 segment gut microbial communities from Petit-Saut dam, French Guiana - Emb289 P4 | ecosystem: Host-associated > Arthropoda: Insects > Digestive system > Gut ... | reverse complement strand
TTTCAAATTTGCGTTCGTTTTGCGAGGCTTTTGGGTTTGGAGTCCTGCGACGGAGAAATTTTCTATCGAAAACCGGGCGGTCGCAGAAATTTGCGTCCGTGATCCTAATTTTGGGACAGACACGAACTAGTGTTCAACGACACCCTTTCAAGTCCTTCGAAAAAACTAATTCCCATGAACGTTGCTGAATATTCTCTCTGATCACGCACCATACGCCACGGCGTTCCGCCCGCTTTATAGTAAAGGGCGCAAAAGAAATTCCATGCGCGCGTTGCCTCATCCTGCACCCTTCGTGTCGAAAGTTCAGAGAACTTTCGTTTGACGACTGCATCGTTGTCGTAAGTGGTTGGCCACACTATTTGTATTGGGATTCGCAAGGCAATAGTCCCTGCTTTCAGCGCCCCCCGGAAATTCTCAATCTCCCGATCAATTGCAGGAACGTCTTCCACGTCTTTCTCTTCGCCATCTTCCGAGTCGTCATCGCACGGTTGACCCCTCATGTTACTCACTCGCTCAACAATCTCAACCGGAAGTGCGCATATAACCACCTGAGGCGGCCGGTCCTCCTCCGCGAGTTCCCTGATCTCGTTCGTGAAAGCTTCGACAGCGAGCGATACGGCCGTCTCGTCGTCTTTCTCCGACACAATGCGCGAGATCATGGATTGGGAAAGTGTTCGGACGTGACGCAAGCCAACATCGAAACTGCAGCGAAATGGCCCAAGGATCGTACTGCCAGGAAACTCTGGAAAGAGGTTCGGCTGGCGACTTTTCTTCGCTGGAATCCCAGATTCGCATCGGCGCAGCCAGTCGCAAAGCTTTCCGGCGGAATGGGGAGAACCGACAACGCCAAGCAGGACTTCCTTTGTCCTCTCGGTGCAGAAATCGACAGGACCGTAATTCATCAGCCCAAAGCGCACGTCAACGTGCCGACCGTTAACGGCGAATTCGAGCAGCGGTTCCGGAAGATGGGAGAGTTCAAAGGAGTTCAAGCTGCGCCTTTTCCATTCTCGTCTTTTCGTCGTTATCTTCGTTCTCTCGCCAGAGTTCGTCCGGGAGGCCGAAAGGTAACTCGAGTGCCGGAACCGTGGTGAAGACGAGAGGATCGTTGCGCAACAGATCCGGCTCCCGAACCAAAAAAGCGGACCACATACCTACGTGACCGCGGATGCTCTGGTTCGTTTCCTTCCGCTTTATTCCGCTCAACCAATCGGCGGCGTATCGGTAATCGTGGTACCCGTCAGAAGTGAAGTGGTAGGTGGGTTCGACCGCCAAATACCATTGGCCAGAGATCCGAACGAAGCTAGCATGGAAGGCGTCGTGCCGGAAACACACCGGTTTGTGGTCACCCTCACGTTTGTATGATTTTACGACTTTTCTAGACGTGTTCTTGACGAATGAACGGTAGGAATAGTCCCTGCTCGACTTGCCCTTATCAAGTTTCCAGAACAGGTACCGACCGGCCCTCCAGTAAACTAATGACTCCCGAACCATTTCGCTGAGCGTCCTGCTCAACAAATCGACAAACACCCTCCGCGTGACCTCGCCTTCAGACTCGATCCACTCCAAGGTATCGATTTCCTCCTCACTGCCTTCCTTAATGAAATCCTGAAATAACGGTATCGAGATATCACAAAACCTAAAGATCTTCTTGCCACGCAGAACCCAGTCGACCGGCACGGCCTGATAACTCTCAACCAATGCCTCCCGAACCTCCGAATAGCTTAAAGTCGTTTCCGCAACATGTATCCTTGGTGGAAAAGCAACCTTCAGCAGGTTGGTGTCGAGGGCTTCGGCAAGACGTGTCGACGGAACCACCATTCCAGGTGCGGAAAAGTTCGCAACTGCGGACGCAAGCCCAGGTAGGGCAGCCTCGTTCAGAGCATCCTTCACCTTATCGAAAATCACCTTGCGTGACCGTCTGTGATCAGCATCCGCGAACCAAGGCTGAAGCGCCTTCCAGAAGATCTTTTCGTCGCTCAGTCGGGCGACGAAAAGAACGACAGGTAGGTTCGACTCGAGCCAATAGTCCAAGTCGTTCTGCTTGCAGAGGTAACTGAAGCCTTCGTTGGTTTCCTCGGTGAACCTACCTTCCTTTTGTGTCTTCAGTTGCGCTGTGATCCACTGCGCGCGGACCTCGGTCGTTTGAGGATCACGAAGTTCAAGAAAACCGTCGATACCGGCATCAAGCGGACCGTTGGCTTGGAAGGTTAGACCGACCGAAAGAAGCCGCAACCCCAGCAGGTGAACGCCCTGCTGACCGATCCGTTGCTGCTCCGAAATTTTCTTCGGCATCCCTGTCTCACCCACAAATCAACTGGATATCAAACACGCCGCCTGATCCGGTGTCTATCCTGTATTTGAATTTCTCCACAAAAAAGCAGAAAGCAGGCACAATCAAACCCCAACGTCGACCCCGGTCTTCGTGAAGAAGCGTTTGAATGACTATCTCCAGTGCTGGACAACCCAAGACTGAAGGCTGCCAACAGCGCTTGATCAAGCATCACAGTACTTGCGGTGTCTACCAATCGAACAACGGGTGTCGCTCACTGCTCAAACCCCGTCGATTCAGTCCTGAATTTCAATTGCTTCGCGTTGTCACGGATAACTCCAACCTCGCTCTCGGGAAAACCGTTCGGTGCCTCTGCTTCGATCTCAAGTCTCAGCGTCAACTTCACGCCTTCGGTGCGCTGCAACTGCGTGATGACATTGTTCAGGATCGCCTCAAATGCTTTCGCAGGGCGAACCGTATCGATTTCGACGGAACCGAAGAACCGGCACGGATCCTTCGCCTTGGAGCCCCCCCCGGAAGCATCGCTTCCCTGGTGCCCCGTTGTGGCGCCCGTGGCTGTCCCTCCCGTCGTTGCCCCACGAATGTTCGTGGGCATGACATCGGCTGTCTGCTTCAACTGCTCAAGCGCTTCCGCAGCCCGCACCAGGAGCGCTGACGGTGGCATTGTCTCCGGCGGGCTCCTGGCCCATGTCAGGTTCTGGTAGCGTCCGGTGGATTCATCAAAGCCATCAGCATAACCGAATTCCGGGTCAAGTCGGCTGACAGCCTCCTGAATTGCACCGCGCAACGCCACGCTATCGCGCAGTTTTGGCAAATAGACAAAAGAGGAAAACCAGCCTGCAACCTCATCGACGCCAAGATGTGCCCGATCCGAAGGCCAGATCGGATTCAGAGCCAGCCACAATCGATCCGCGCCAAGCTTCTCCTGGAGGAACCCGTCGGCCTTCTTCTTGCTATAGACCGTAACGGGCACTTCATCCCGGTTTCTGGCCGTGATCAGATCGTGATCGAGATCAAAGGGTTTCCCGGCAGTCTCGCTTTTCACCGGATAGAGAATATGATTCCAGGCAGAGCGGATCGCCTTCTGCGCCGCATCCTGGTTGTTCTTCGCCTTCTCCCTGGCGTCGCTGATCTGACCGCTCGGAAGCTGTTTCTTGAGCTGTTCGTCGCCTGCAATTTCCTCCCACGCCATCGCTTTTCGCATCACCTCGCGGGCAATGACCAGCAAAGCCTCGTCGGCCGCCACGAAAATCAAACTGTTGCGGTTCTGACGCTGGGTGGCCCTGCATCTCAGAAGCGTGTCCGTCACCACGTCGATGGCGGAAGAATTCTGGGTTCCCTTTCCCGCATGGGGGCTCCCAGGCCCGAGGATCACGAGCGACAGAACATTCGCCTCCTCAATGGTGATGGGGTCATCGGGTGCGGCGTGGACACGATGGAACCCGCCCTTCTGGGAGGCGTCCTGGCGCAACACCCTGACAATGGCCTCATCGACCTCATGGCCCGGCAGCGCCTTCGCCCGATCGTCAGCCAGCCGGTTCAGCGTGGGCTGGGTTGAGAACCAGTAGCGTCCAGCCTGCTCGTAAAGATAGGTCGCCTGTTCTGCCAGTTCCCGCAAAGCGTCCCCGAAAACCTCCAGCTGATCGCCAGGCTCAGCACAGGCAAGCCGCAAGCCCCGAGCTGTAAGGCCGGCATTGGGCTGACCGACAAGCGGTGCCGAGCAGAGGAACACCGCCCTCCCCGCTCGTGTTGCCGCGCGCGCCTGCGAAATGCGCCTGCCTGGAACTGCCTCGATCCGTGCGGGCAGCGAGGCATCGCCATCAACCTCCTTGTCGACAATCGCTCCAAAGGCCGGATCCAGCGGATAGAGCACGCTCGCCCGCACCCGTTCATGGGCAACCGGCACACGTGCTGGCGTGATCAGGGGATCCGAGACCCGCGAATGCCAGAGCACACCGACCACATTGGCCATGAACCGCAGGACACCGCGGGTGCGCTGGAACTTTTCCAGGCTTGCCCAATCCTTCGACAGGCGCTCGAAAAGCTCGGGATGGATCGGGTACGACAGCCGCAGCAATTCCTCGTAACGCTTTTCCTTGGTCTCCGGCGGAAACTCGGTCTGGTTCTTGCGATAGAGGTCGTGGAACGCCTTGACGGTCTCATCACGGGCCTTTTCACCGTCCGCTTCGAGCGGCTGGAAAAGCCGTCGGCGGATGATTTCATAGGTCTCGTCGCCGGAGGCCGGCAGCCATGGCGACTGCACACGCCCGAACACCTTCTCCAGCCGCAACAACGCTTCCCTGCCCTTCTGGCCGCCGACCTCGGAATCGCTCTCCCGCAGCGATCCAACCACCAGCGCGGTTGGCACCATCTTTGCAGCTTCTGTAAGCGACTGAATAAATGAAAGAAAAGCTTCGAACCGGTCCTCGGGCAACTGTCGTGCAAAGGCCACGAGTTCATCGAGCAGGATGATCGATGGCCCGGCGAGCCTGAGTACCTCAACCATCAGTTCCGAACCGGGATTGGTCCGCGCAGCTTCCGACTCGGCCACCAGCTTCAAGCCCTCATCGCCTGCCAGCCGCCAGGCGATGTACCCCCACAGCGTATAGAGCTGCGGCCCATCCTTTCGATTGAGCGCCGCATCCGGCCCTTTGGACGTGCCGACAAAAGCCGCCACCTTCGGCCGCTTCCAGCTCTTCACGCCCGCAGCCTCAACCAGGGGCGCCAAACCTTCCAGATGGTTGAGATCCTTGACCTGGCCCAGATGATACACCGCAAGCATCGTGTGGGTCTTGCCGCCACCGAACGACGTCTGCAGGCCAACCACCGGGTCACCGCCCGTCCCGGCAAGGCGCTGCAGGCTGGTGGTCAGGATCCGCTTCAGTCCTTCGGTCAGAAAAGTGATGCGGTAGAAGCTCTCCGGCTGGGCATAATCCTCCGTCGCCTTCCCGGAATCCACCGCAAACAGGTCGGCGGCAAACTCCGCCTCCTTGAAACGGTTGGCAAGCACGTCCGGATGCGGGAGAGCAACTTCGATCCACGGTTTAAGCGATTTTCCAGCCGCATCAACGCCCGGGAGGTCAAGCTTTTGCCCGACCGGTTCCGCAACAGGTGGCTTGGCCGCCACCGCACCCGATTTGCGCTGGGCGTCGTAGAGATCCTTCAACTCGGAAATCTCGGTGGTCGGTGCCTTCACCAGCTTCAAAAGATGATGCATGGCATCAAGATAGCGCAGTGTCTCATCATCCTGGAGCCCAACTGCAAGATGCGAAATCGCATTGCGGGCTTCCAGCGCCACCGACGTAAAGTTGCGCACCTTCTGCTTGTCAGCGCGGCCAAAAGCATCGCCAAACACATTGTGCCAGTTATCGATGATGGTCTTTAGAAGCCCATAGGCATCAAGCTGGGCTTTCGGATCCCCACCAACGGAACGGCTGGCATGAGGCAGCCAGTTCGCACCGAACCTGCCCTTCATCCGGGCTTCGACAAAAGGTCTCAACCCTTTCTGAAGGTGGAACAAACCGTCCTGCACCCTGCGCAACGTCTCTTTTTCACCCGACACCACAGCCTCCCCCGTCCCCTAAATCCTACAGCACCATTTCGTCCTGTATCTCGCCTGCCCGAGCGATCTCTCTGGATGCCCGATCCTCGATCCTCGGCCACTCTTCGGCGAGTTCATTGTAAACGCGAGCCTCGTCCGACCACCCCTTTTTCGACGCGATCTCGTAAAGCCGATACGCAAGCGCGCGCGCGTCGAACGACTTCGACCCCATCTCCGAGACCAGCATCGCAGCTGCCCGTTCGCCACCATCCTGTGCACGGAGCACCCGCGCGGTATGCTGCACGCACTCCCAAACGGTGGCGGACTTGTCGGTGGCGGGGCTCCAGCCCTTCGGCAGTTCCTCGCGTGACGTCAGCGCCACCTTCCCTTTCATGTCCTTGAACACGCCGGAGGCAAATAATGCCTTGTCGGAGGTGTTCTTCGCCGTCGTCAGGACAATCATGTCCCCTGACGCTCGTGAATCGAAACCATAGGAGGCATACCAGGCAAGCGCTACCTGAGTCTCGGCGTCGAAATTGGCGTCCAGTTCCTGATCAATCTCCTCCCACGCACGATTTATCAGGGCAAGGGCTGTCTTTACCGTCATGGAGGAGTCGTCGTCCTCCAACACTCTGTCATGACGTGAGAAAATGCCCATTCCCGGACCGATCACCGACTGTTGCATGTCGACCGGGCCAACACCTGCCTTCCGGATATCCTCGATCGCTTTGGGTAGTTCGCGCTTGAGCGCGCGTGTGAAATCGGAGCGTGTGATCATGGCAGCATCTGTCGGACGTTTACGGCAGACAAGGACAATCGAGGATGCAAGAGCATTTGTGTCCTTTGCGATCATACGATTCGAGAGTTCGGTTCGAACCGGCCACGTACCGTCAACCGCCAAACCCGCATCAACGACCGCCTGCAAAAAGGACGTCCAGCCGGCAGAAAAAACTCCCTCCGCAGCGATTTCAGACTGCTTGTACGCGTAATAGATCGCCAACGGTTCACCCTCGGTGGCGGCAAGACGCATTGCCGTCAAAGCCGCGCTCATGCCCCGCATAAAAAAAGCCTCCGCCTCCTCCCTGCCGCCGTGGCGATACGGCGTTGCAATGAGTTCCTCCGTCTTCGGCGTGGTCAGGCGACGAAAGAGCTCTGGCCAAATCGTGCCCAGCGACCGGCGGAGCCAGACGTAGAAAAAGTCGGAAAGATCAGCATAGCCAATATTGTCATAGTACGGAGGATCGGAGGAGACGACGACCGGGCGAACTGAAAAGGAATTTTTCGTTGCGTCGACATTTGCAACGCGTCCATTCCCAGTGTTATTGAGTTTTGCAAGGACTTCAAAAACAGCACATGCCGTGCCTGCGATATCGCCACCAGCTCCACTTAGCGGATTTGTTTCAGCATAATCCCAAACCATGGGGATAGCTTGTCGACCGAAAGTATTTCGCATGCGGTCCATCTTCGACTCCCATGCGCAAAGGGTAGTGTTCCGGTCTGAAGCCTTATCTACCGCAAACGCCAAATACGTTGCTATCGCATCTGCGTACGCTGTCGCACCCAGTCCGCCCTGATGGAGCGGCATTTCGTCGTCCTTGAAACCAGCCACGAGGGCATGTTCCAGCACCCTCTCCCGCGCAACACTCACCAGATCGGAAAACGTCGTCAGCGCAACAAGCTGTCGAGGAGTGAAGAGCGACGCAAAAGTCTTCATGCCATAGTTCGGCGTTTTGAAATCGCGCGGATTGTTGGGCAAATCGCCTTCCGGCTCCCATGCGGGCTCTGCCCTATCAGCCGCACTCGCGTGCTCCTTTGTCGGCGGCAGATAAATCCGCCCACGCGGCCCCTCCGCGACCACAGCCATTAACCTCACGCCCAGTCCACGAGTTTGCCCCTCCTGACGCACATAGCTGAATGGCATGGCCGTCCGTGTAACAACACAAGTACCCCCGGAACTCCTTCCGATCGTTCCTTGCTTGAGCTCCGCCTCTTGCGACTTGCTGAGATTCCCGGTCTTGACTTCAAACCGCCAGCCGTCCTCAGCCTTCGCATCTATGACCGGCTCAACCCAGGCCTTCTTGCCTTCCTTGGTGGAGAGCATGAAGGATGAAACCAGGGGCACCATCGCGCCGTTGGCTGCTGGATCTGGCGAGCGCACAGTTCGCGCCCAAAGCCAGGCGATGACGGTTGCCTCTGATCCGTCCGGCAGCTTTGCCTTCGGGTAAAGATGGCCGATTCGCTTCTCGGCCTCATCACGCATCCATTGGCCGTAATGGCGCACATCCTCAGCCAGGCCCTGCGCTCCCTTGCCATTCCACCTGGCTCCACGAGCAAATTCGGCTCTCGCCTTCGGATTGACCGGCGCCTGTCCGGCGAATTTCGGCGGGATTTCCACCAGCGCCTTGCCGATCAATACCGCCACCGGATTTAGGTCCGAGCCATAAGCGCGAAGTCCGAGGCGCTGGGCTTCCAGCGGGATGGACCCACCGCCAGAGAACGGGTCATAGACCGGCGGAGCCTTGGTCTGGAGAAAATCGAGGATCGCCTTGCCGTCGCCTTTGTGTGGAGGCTCCTCTCCCAAGCCCCAAGCCACCGATCGTGCGATTTCCCATCGCGCCTCATTGAGAATGGCTTCATCGTTCGACGCTTCCCAGGGGACTAGCCGTTCAATGATGGTGTGCAGGCGCTTGCGTTCAACATCCTGCGCCTCTTCGGTCGGGAAGCGGTCCGGCCAGGCCGAGGGGTCGTCAACAAGCTGCGAAAACAATACCGCCCGGCACGCCGCCAGGGGCCGTCGCGCCCACCACAGATGCAAAGTCGAGGGATGGCCGTGGCGGATCGACTTCTCCCGGGCAGAAGCCTTGTTGATGGCCTCCAGCGGGATCGAGACTTCAATGAGCTTTTTGCGAACCGTCATGGGAAGCCTCGAGGTCAGATTCCGTGCCTTGGCAGCCGCCGGAACGACCACTTATTGCGGAAAAAAGGCAGTGATTTCCTCATCAGCGGTACCGTCAAGTCAGACGCCTGTCCAGCAGCGTTCACTGAGCACGGTGGACTGCCCACAACACCCAGTTCATGTGGCGATCCCTGGGAGAAATACGCCAAACCGGCCTACGGGCGTCAATGTCCATAAGTCTCCTGCCGTTCCTGTGGAAATTTATTTCCACCACTGGAAACCGGGAACACTCTCCTGCCCTCTGGCCAGTTTTTGACCTGCCCGGCGACCGAATCCTGCCAGGATTCACGGCTTCGGCACCGGTTGATTCGCGATCTCCGCACTGTTGTCCGCTTCGCTACCCAGGCGTATTTTCTTGAAACTGCTTATGTTTCCGGGTTTTCCAAAATCCGATGGCTTCACTGACCAGCAAAGATCCCGACCATCCGGTCCCGAAACCTGGCTCACCAGCTGACCCCCGACTCCCCCGACTTTACTCTGTTGACCCCCTGACGTTGGCGACCAACAGACGGATGACCAGGCGGGCTCACTGTGCCTGTGTCGATCTGTGGGAAGAGCGAAAGGGAGCACCACTGGGGGAGGGAAAGCCACTCGTGCTCAAACTGCACAGCGAGCCGCAGGACCCAGATGCAGCGGGTTGGCGCCAAATCGAGGAACTCGTTCGCCTGTCGCAGGAGAAACAGGTCGCAACATTTGATCCGTCGGCACAGGTCCCATGGCACGACTGGATGGAGGTCATTGCCCTGCCGGCCACAATCGGCTCACTTGCGCACGTGAACCATATCCACCTCTACGGCAGTCACCTGCGCCACTTGCCGCCAGAAATCGGGCGGATGACGGGGCTTCAAAACCTTGACCTCTACACCTCCTGATCGCTGCACTGGCTGCCCTTTGAAGTCACCCGTTGCCGCCGATTGACGGAGAGTCGCATCAGCACTCGCGCCCTCTATGGCAACCGAAAAACGCGACTGCCTTTTCCGCGGCTCCACGGTCCCGTCGACTCGCTTCTGCCCTCCACATGCAACGTCTGTGATCGTGAGTTTGGAGAGGCGACGCCCCAGCTGTTCTGGATCACACGCTGCCTGTCGGAACCGACATCGTTCCGTTGCTGGTTCACAGCTGCTCAAAGGATTGCACGCTCTCGCTTCCCCAACCTCCCGGAGGGTATTTTCAGGAACCTCACAAGGGGGGTGATGGAGTCGGGATGACGCCCCCCTATGATGGTGAACGAGCAGTCAGGTTCGACACCGATGGCACCGCGATCTTCTACACGGTGCATGTCGCCCCCGAGACAGGTGCCATCACCTATGTGCCTGATGATGACGAAGACTGACGCCCATCTGCTGTGCCCGGAACGAGATCCACCGCGATTCAGACCGGTTCCGTTGCCATCGTCGTCAGATGAGCGATGCTGAACACCACCGCATCTTCCGCAAATCCCAGGTCGCGCTGAAAGAACCTCTGCATGTAAAGTGGCTGGCGGGCCACGCCGTTCTCCACCAGAACCAGCGCAAGACGGAAGGCTTCCGGCGCATTCAGCGACGCCAGCAGTTCATTCTTTGTGATGATGACATCGCGCGCATCAAAGCGCCGCCCCTTGACCTCGAGGAAACGGAGTTGACCGCTCTTGGGATCGCGGCTTTCGATGTCGTAACCCTTATTCTCGGCGGACACATCACGCGGGGTGAAGCCGAGTGCCCGCTCGGCCGCCATCACGGCATCCATGGCGAGCTTTTCGATTACAGCCCGCGCAATCGGATCCTCGGAAAATGCGTTGCCGCCATCTTCGGCATCACTTGGGGCCAGCCCACGTGCTTTGAGGAGGCCCCCCGGGATCACCAGGACCGCACCTTTCAGCACTGGCGACAGTGCCGATATCTGACGCTCGCGATCGAGTTCTCCCTGGCGCCGGTGCAGCCGCTCAAGGAGGCGAGTCGCTGTGGTCTCGGCGTTCTGGGCGTTGATGCGCTGATCCTTGCCAGCCCGCTCCTCCTCCCGCAGCCGTGCGGCACGGGCATCCCACCAGTTGATTTCCCGGGTCAGTCGAGCCCGGACCTCACGTTCGACCTTGTCGATCTCGGCAATTCGGCGCGCTTTAACCTCGTTGAGATGCTCCGGCACCAGGGTCTGGATCGCATGGCCGAGGGCTCGACTTTCAACTTGGCCCAACAGCCAGGCTGCATTGATGGCATCCGCAACAATGGCGCGCTCTTCCGCCGTGATCGGCCGAAAGTCGAGATAGGGCGCCGGCCCGCCATCGACGGCACTGCCATCCTCTTTCAGGAAGATGAACTGGAGCCGTTGAGAAACCACACGGGGCTCGCCAGAGCGGCCGGTGCGGCCATCCCGGATGGCGTGTTCGAGATAGATCAGGAGCCGGGGCTCGGTCCCGGCATCGCCATCGTCCACCAGCACCCCTCCCTGCAGCAGCAGGGGCTGAAACCGCTCGAGAACGACATCGACGACGGCGTCGAGAAGCGGATGGCCGGGGGCGACCAATTCGGCCTGGGGCTGGCCAGGGATCAGGGCTTTCTCGAAGGTGATGCGGGCATAGCGGTCGAGAACCGGATCGGAACTCCCGATCAGGCGATCGCGGTGTTTGAGGACGGATGGCACCCGCGTGATCTCGAAACGGCCCTTCTCACGCTCGGCGATGCGGCCGCCGAGCATGGCGAAGGCCTCGCGGAAAAAAGCCCCGATGAAATGGGGCTGCAGCCGGCGGGCCTGCGCCCGCTCCATCTGCTCGCGGATCACGCCGACGGCATGGGCGTCCATGCCCTCCGAGGTCAGTTTGCGCTCGGCGACCAGTTTCTCGATCGCAGGGACATCAACGGCCCCGTCCACTTTCCGGAACAACTCCAGCCTTTTCTCCGGGCTGTCACCATGGCGGATGGCTTCAACCAGAAGATCGCGCAAGGCCTGGCCCTCGAAAAGTTCGCCCAGAACATCATAGACCTTGCCGCCAAGGGCGGTGCGCGCCTCCTCAAGCTTTTCCAGGAGCCGCTGATAGACCTCGCCCTCCCGGGTATTGGCGGCACAAAAGTTCCAGAGATAACAGGTATTGGTCTGGCCGATGCGGTGGATACGACCAAAACGCTGTTCAAGACGGTTCGGGTTCCATGGCAGGTCATAGTTCACCATGAGATGGGCGCCGCGCTGCAGGTTGACACCCTCGCCAGCGGCGTCATTGGCGATCATGACCCGCACCAGGGGGTCGGAATTGAACGCCGCGATCGCAGCACGCCGCGCCTCCCGGGCGACGCCGCCATGGATGACGACCACGGCCGATGCATCCCCGATGCGGGAGGCGATCTTCTCCTGCAGATAGACCAGCGTGTCTCTGGGTTCGGTGAAGATCAGGATCTTGCGCCGCTGCCCGGTCGCCGGATCGAACATTTTCGGTTCGTCAAGCACCGATTCGAGCTGCCGCCATTTGGCATCCTGGCCCGACAGTTTCAGACGCAAGGCGCGATCCTCCAGGTCTTTCAGGATCACGATCTCGGCCTGCAGTTCCGCAAGCGTCTGGGCGGCGGTAGCCTGGTCGACAATGTTCTGTTCAACAGCCTCCAGCTCTTCGCCAGGAGCCTCGTCGATATCGTCGGGATCATAGGCCGGGAGGTCTGGCCCCTGGGACAGCATCCCTGACCCACTGTCACGCCTCAGCTTTTCGTTATTGTAGCGGTCCTCCAGACGCTTGCGCCGGCGCTCCAGTGAGCGGTGGATGGCAGCCGGCGACGAGGCCAGGCGTCGCTGCAGCATCTGCAGGGCAAAGCCGACATTCATGCGCTGCTTGTTGTCCCCGGTGCGGTCAGCCCGGTTCATCTCCTCGCGAACATAGGTGGTCACCGCCGAATAGAGATCCGCCTCCATCGGAGACAGCGTAAAGCTTGCGGTGGACGCGTAGCGATCCGGGAAAAGCTTTGTGCTGTCAAAGCGATAGAGTTCCTCCTTGGTCAGCCGCCGCATCATGTCGGAGACGTCGGCCTTGTGGACGCCCTCGCGGAATCGGCCCTCGAAACGGTCGGCGTCGAGGAGCCCCATGAACAGCTGGAAGTCGGCCTCCTTGCCGTTATGGGGCGTCGCCGACATCAGGAGCAGATTGCGGCTCCGGCTGCCCAGAAGCTTGCCGAGCTTGTAGCGCTTCGTCTCCTTGACCTCACCGCCAAAATAGGACGCCGCCATGCGGTGGGCCTCGTCGCAAATCGTCAGATCCCAGTCCGAAGCCGCCTGCAATGCCGCTTTCAGCTCATCAGACCGGGCGGCCATGTCGAGCCGCACGATCAGGCGGTTCTTTTCCGCAAAGGGATTTCCGGTGAGCGATGCCGCGATCTGGTCGCGGGTAAGAATCTCGAAGCTGAGACCGAATTTTTCGGCCAGTTCGTCCTGCCACTGCTCCACCAGCCCTCCAGGGGCCACGATCAGACAGCGCTCGACATCGCCGCGAATCATCAATTCCTTGATCAGGAGCCCGGCCATGACGGTCTTGCCGGCACCCGGATCGTCGGCCAGGAGGAACCGAAGCGGTTGACGGGGCAGCATTTCTCCGTAGACGGCGGTGATCTGGTGAGGCAACGCCTCAATCTCAGATGCGCTCACCGCCAGATAGGGGTCAAAGAGATAGGCGAGCCGAATCCGGTAGGCCTCCGACGCCAGCCGAACCAGACCGCCATCAGCGTCAAACCCGAAACTGCGCCCCACCTCCAGAAATTCGAAATGGCTTTCATCGCCACGGAAGACCGGCCGCTCGCCAACCCGGCCCTCGACCCGGAAAACCAGGTTCAGGGCATCAGCCCCGAATTTCGTTACCTGGACCACCTCTGCGATCCCGGCAGAATCGAGCCCCCTCAGTCGCACCCCCGGCTTAATGTCCTCGAAACCACCCATTGATTGAAGCCTCAGAAACTGGCCAACCAGGCCCGCTACCGCCAAACCCAAGCCGGACCTTCGCTGGAACCTGGAACAGAACCAGTAAACCAATTTCGCCCACACTCCCGACCATTTCTGGTCAGAATGCGGTTTGATCCCGCGCGACGATACCCATTTCGGCAAAGAAACGCGACGGACGTTTCGTCCATCCCCGATAAAACTCCGCGGAGGACAGGCAAAGCCGTCCCGGCACTCATTCGGCAGTCCTTTGTCCTTCCTATTACCGCCGGCGAGGTTAAGTTAAGCACCACCGCAACCTCCGATCGCCAAGCTTGACCATATGGCTGGCGTCCCCCGAACCAGGTTCCAGACATCGCCGCATGCCGGATGACGCCTTCCAATCGATCGCGTAACGTCCGGCCCGTCGCCCGCCCTCCAAGAGCCAGCCAAACCTGCCCGACCCGGGAATACGGATAGGCATTCGTAATGTAATAGTGAAGAAATTTCCCTTTCGACGGAGCGGCCATAAGTTGTTCGTATGTCCCGGCAGACAGGTTGAAATACCGGTATACCGAACCATTAGTGAATTCGACTTCCAGCGTCTCGCTACCTGGATCGTAACCGATCGCTGCAACGGTGCTGGAGGAAACGGAATCTCGCTTCATCAGGATTTCCTATCTTTCGGTTTCGTCGACGGGGATTCGCTTAATAACAACACATTCAAGAATGGCGGTAGTTTGTAGTTTGTTGTGCACGTCATGACACCACCCTGCGATCGCAACCCTATTTTCCAGCCGCAAACATCGGAAAATCCGGAACCGTCGGCGGCCGGATCATCACCGGATGCTGGGAACCGCGGGTTATTTCCTTGACCCGCTCCGAGATCCAGTAGTCGAGGGTCGCCGTGGTGATCACGCCCTTGCCGGTGATATCGGCCTTTCCCTTGCTGCCTGTCGTACCCAGCCCCTCGATCAGCGCCCGGGGGAAAGCGCCATTGGCCCAGGCGTCATCCTCCTGCGACACCTCCCGCCCGGTTGAGGACGCAAAGGTCACAACGCCGTTCTCGGTCGAGGACAGTTCGTTGACGAAGCGGTTGATGTCGCTCGACCCGCGCGCGCCGGAAACAAAGGCCTGTCCGGCATGGCAGGTGTCTAGCCCGGATTTCTCACAGGCCTCAAGCCGTCGGCGGTTGGTGGCCACACCTGCGAGCGCGATTCATTCGCACTGCCGACCCCGCCAGCAGCGCACAGCGGATATGGAGCCGCAAGCTGACCTTCGGTAGGCCGTGCGTGGGGTGACTGACCTTGACGGTGGCCCCTTTGGTGGCCACACCTGCGAGCGCGACTCATTCGCACTGATGACCCCCCCAGCAGCGCACAGCCGATATGGAACCACATGCTGACCTCCGGCAGGCCGTGCGTTCATTGACCGACATGACGGTGGCTCCTGGTGCAACACACCTGCGAGCGCGACTCATTCGCACTGATGACCCCGCCAGCAGCGCACAGCCGATGTGGAACCGCATGCTGACCTCCGGCAGGCCGTGCGTGCACTGACCGGCCATGACGGTGGCTCCTGGCTCCTGGTGGCCAATA
>Ga0123357_10005444_pt1 | contig 15248 bp, 4 predicted proteins | sample TergutEmb28metaG_FD_89873 | JGI IMG/M metagenome (GOLD analysis project Ga0123357, IMG submission 89873) | Embiratermes neotenicus P4 segment gut microbial communities from Petit-Saut dam, French Guiana - Emb289 P4 | ecosystem: Host-associated > Arthropoda: Insects > Digestive system > Gut ... | reverse complement strand
TTACTACTCCTATAAACCTTTTCCATAAAGACTCCTTCCTCCCTCCCTCCCCCTCCCTACCCTGCACTTCACTTCACCTCATTCCACTTCCCTTTGCTTCGTTCACTTTACTTCACTTCACTTTATTTCACTTCGCTACACTCCACGTTAAATAAATTTTCCCTTAACTTTAGACTTTTCACTTCACTATACGCCGCTTCTCTCCACTTTTCGATGATTTCCAGCACAAGATGGAACAGAGTGTTCCGAAACGTCGGCATATAAAATTTAGCCGCCGGGGAATTACCCAGAAGAAAACATACAACAAAAAACACTTCAGACAGCACGAGTTCGATGTAATGTAACGAGGCAGCGGTTGATGCTTATGACCAGTGGTCATCAGTCTCTTGCTTCACTGACCGGTGGTACATCCACGGGACATCTGAGGGCCAGGGCCTGAGCTGGTGGCATCCAGTGTCGCGTTCGTTGTTCTGTAGGAATAGTCTGCAATGTAATTACTAGCAGCACGTCTGTACGTCTTCGTTTACAATATGAAATGAAGACCCTTATATAGCATTGAAAGCGGAGAGATTTCATAATCATCCACTTTGACCACTCGTAATAAAAATTGTGCGCGAGTGGTTACGAAATAATGTAATTATTCAGAAATACGCCCGTAATGCCAGGTCAATATGTAGCGGGAAGAGAAGCAGACGCAGTTACAGGTCGATAATAACGGAGAGAAAAGTAAATGTAATTGGCTTGGGTCTGTGCGCAAAAATGTGATGGTGTCACACAAAGTATTAATAGATGACACGAAACTGAATGAAGATTAATTTTTGCTACGTGTTTGAATTTTCCAACCTTTGGAAAATAGATTGCATATTCGTGGTTGAAACCCCCTGAGTACAATGACATAAAGTATTTTTAGGATAGGTGGATTCAGTTATGTGTGCGGAATTCCAATGCCGTTGGTGTTATTAAGCCTTTTCGTGCAGTCGCGAACAGCGCCTATTAGCTTCCTCATATCCGTCCGTTTGTCTGTCCGTGTGTCCGCATGTATCAGCTTGGCTCCCACTGGACGGATTTTCGTGAAATTTGATATTGGAGACTTTTATTAAAATCTGTTGAGAAACTCCATGTTTTTGTAAATTGGACCAAAGTTTCGGGCACTTAACATGAAGAGCTAATCCTAGTAATTAACCAACTTGATGCACAAAATCTTGTTTTATAATAAGTTTATTAAATGCCTCTACATGTTTCGAGCACTGTGTGCTCATCATTAGGACGGCCACCTACAGGTGTGACGATACCAGATGCTGTATAATACAATTTTGACCTCCTGATGATGAGCACACAGTGCTCGAAACATGTAGAGGCATTTAATAAACTTATTATAAAACAAGATTTTGTGCATCAAGTTGGTTAATTACTAGGATTATACTGAGGTGCACGTTCAGTAAAGCATCAAAAAATGAAGAGCTAATTTCATTTTGTTGTTAACAGGGAAAAATTCTTCAGAAAATAATTTTTTGTGAACGCTCAATACTTCGAAAATGTTGACAGTATCGCGTAGCTCAACCACACACGTAACGCATTGTTATGTTCCTGTTACAACAGGGGCTATTCGAACACGCCACCATGCTGGGCTATACGTGCATTACCTGTCCCGTTATCGTCCAAATTCAGGTATCTGCTGACGTAGGCTATTATTTACATTCAACAACAACAACAACAACAACAAAGTTCCGGGGCACACTTAATGGCAATCCTGTAATTAGTTGTATATGTTTTCATTCATTTACGGCTGTAAGACTAATTGAATGTGTAATAGCAAAGCGAAACCGGCGAGTCACTTCGTGTAACTGAGCAGGCGGAGTAAACAGCCTTCAAAGGTGGTGACGTAAACTGTACTGAAACCCTTTGAAAGCGTTCTGTGCGTGTGCTGTGCGTGGTCGTACGAAACCTCTAGACGCCTTCCTAACATGAGTCTCTGCTTTTCAACGGTAATGCGCACAAGAAACTGGCGGCGTTGGGGTGAATAGAGAAGCGAACGCTACGACCTAGTAACCAACTGGTTTAGTAACTAGTGTGATTCCCTCCGAAATTCAAAGGAAATAATAATATTATGTCTTTGAACACTCAGTGGAGAGTGCTGTATTAACTGTAAGAATTGTTGTTATTGTTTGTGGTTTAAATGTAATTTAACACTAAACTCTGAACACCAAACCCAATGCAAAGGCGACTGGTATTGTTGGTGATTTTATTTGAGGATTCCGTAAAAGAACAGTAATTGTTTAACATAAGCCTGGCGCTCAGTCCACACCCTTCTCATTTCGCCATTCATTCTTTCTACCATTTTGCTGTATTTAATTCATGCGGCTGGGAAAGCATCGCTAAATAAACGTACGTTTCTTCAAGAGCACAGCCATATGAGGACTAGAAGGGTTATATAAAAGGATGAACACAAATAGACAATATTTCAAATTAAATGAGGACGCGGGAATTCACCTATATCAGGTGTGTCGAACACGCGGCCCGCCGGGTTATTTTTTGGGCTCATGCACTAATTTTGCTTTAATTACAGAACGCGGCCCACAACACGACTGACTAATTTGAGTGCTTATTTATTTCCCTGTAATTTTTATTTCAGTTAAACGCAGGGATTTTTGGATAGGCGTTTTTAATTCTGTGTTGTTAAACTTTTGTAGCGTCGCTACAGGTTTCCAATTTTCGAAAACAGTATGTTCAGAGTCACACAATAAAAGGGATTATTTCATTGTCATTAGAGAAGAACATATGTGGTCTACAATGCCTAACTACGTGACATTCATGCATTCAGCTGTTTCATGCGTAGGGAGAGCGCTGCTTCCTTTTTATGACGGTACAATACATACTCGTACGGCTTCATCGTGTTGTGGTTGAGGAAATGGATCAGAGTACTCAGGGCTGTAGTTAATTGCTGTACGGTCAATGACACTTGTTGGGAATACAAGAGTGTCTTGTACCCCTAACGACAGAAGGGCACAACCAAGGTTGTTTAATTCTGGTGTTTTAAACATACAGGAAACGATTTCAGTGTGAAAGTGACAACCGCAAGCAACTGTGTTGGTGTGGAATATTTTCGTCCTCTAGTTAAATCTGTAGACTTGCAATCGTTTTGGTGTTGTGCAACATACAGTGTTGTGTATTTCGATTTCGTGGTGTCTGTGTCTAAAATGAAGAAAATAAAATTAGAAGACGAGGGACTTTTGTTTCAAGAAGAATGGAAAGACATGTATTTTAACGCGTGTTGTTAGATACAAGTGTTCGCCTCACCTCCAGTACGTTGGCGTCGGCTTCAAAAGATATCATCTGTGCAGCCATTATGAAACTTTACACAAAGATAAATTTGGCGTTCTTGGTGGGAAGCCAAGGTAAGGTAAACTAAAGAAACTGAAATGTAATTTGCAGAGGCACCAGAATGTATTTACTGTTGCTACTACAACAAATGAAGCAGAAACTTAAGCAAGTTTCATTATATCACACATAATCGCTAAGAAATCGAAACCATTTACAGATGGTCAGTGTATGAAGGAGAGTTCAACGAATGCAGCTTAAATACTCTGTCCCCAGAAACAACAGCTCTTTTAAAATATCTATTTTTTTAGCCCACACAGTGACCTAAAATGTGAATGGCTTGGCAAAAGGATATGCAATGTCAACTGAAAGAAAAGTCCAAAAATTTGGGGCGTATTCAATCGCAGCTGATCAGGGCACAGATATTAAAGATAATGCACATTTTGCTGGTTTTATTCGAGGTGTTAATGAGGGCTTTCAATTAATGTAGGAGCTTTTAGAACTGGTCCCTATGAAACAAAAAGAGATGCTGGTGAAATTTTTTTCTCAAACGGTAACCCTTTTCAAAAAATTTGAGCTGCTGTGGGGAGAAAAAAAATTGGTTGGGTTATTTAGTGACGGGGCTTAGGCTGTGTTGGGCATAAGTAATTGTGATGCAGCAAAATTAAAAAAAAAAATAAACATTTCAAGGAACGGCCTTTTTCCTTCGACTACACTGAATTCTTCATCAAGAAGCATTTGTTGCCTGTGGTGTTAAAACGAATTGTGTAATGTTCACTGTTATGAGAACTGTGAATTTAATTTGTGCAAGTGCCCCTAACCATCAATTCGTAGCATTACTGGAAGAAGCAGACATTGAATATAGTGAATTGATTCATCATACTAATGTCAGGTGGCTATGTCAGTGCGTCTGTTTTGAAATGATGTTGCGATTTGTTGAGTGACTTCTAATTATTCATGGAAAATGATGGTAGCAATATTGAAGAAACGAATTGTGAAGGATAGATAACCGATGTACCGTTCCTTGTGTTTGTGACTGGTCATTTGAGTGAACTCAAGAAAAGGCCACAAGGTGAAAATAAGCTCGAAACTGAGAGGTGCGACAAAATCGAAACCTTTCGAAGTCAAACTGCGACTGTGGAGATACCCAACAAAACTTACTGTCCACACCTGAAGTGTCTCGACGCTATTTATCCTGAGAATTATTCAAGAATATTCTCAGCTCACTGTTTTGGCTTGAGAACAGTCCGAAGAATGATGCCAGGACTTAAGAATTATTGAACCGGAAATTTTGTTGTATGCTTTACCTTTAAAGACAGAGACTGAGAAGGCTAGGCTTCAGGAAATCTGCCAGTGGCATTAATTAATTTGTCTTGTAATATTAACCTTCACCATAAGTCTTCTGTAACAAAACTGCAAGATTTTTTAATCCTACTTAACAAAAGAAAAGTTTTGTGTGCTCACATCCTTTGAGTGACGAACGACAGCGATGTTCGGCACCATTTACGAGTGTGAACATTTTTCCTTCATTAAGAACAATAATAAGAAGAAAAGCCGATCTCGTTTGACAGATGGACATTAAAATCTATCATGACAGTGGTTTCCGACAATACAACCCTTAAGCAGTCCGAAAGGTGTCAAGTTTCCAATTAATCTCTGCAGTAATTGAAGTGATATTTGACTAGCAACAGTCTGGAATTTTTTAGAACACAATCCAAAGTGGTTTCCCTACCATTTCACTGAAAGGATTGTGGTACTGCATGTGGGAGCATGAAGGTACAGGTAGCATACAGCATACATTAAGGAAGAGAAAGGAGTCCAGTAACATTATGAGTAAAATAAAATTTTGAAATATAATAATGGGTGTCCCGTTACATGCCCAGCAGGCACAGAGGGGAGGCAGAAGAGTAGCTGCAGCCATACACGACTCCGGCGCAAGAAGGGGGTGGGTGGTCAGCTCCACACCTTGGCCGCTTTACGCCCGGAAAGGAGCCGGTGTCCAGTGTACAGGAGGTTGGGTGGGCCTCAGTGGCGGTCTGGACGGGTATTGAAAATTTCGCACCCCCGCGGTTCGAACTCCGGACCCTTCAGCCCATAGCGAGTGACTATACCGAGTGTGCTGTCCCGGTCCCAAGTACAATATAATAATAATAATAATATAAAAATAATACGAAGTGTTCTTAATATTATATTCATTTTAAACAAGCCAGTTAACGTTATGGTGCTGACAATGATGTACGGCCCACCAATTTTTATTCATTACTTGACTGGCCCGCTTTCGATTTGAGCTTGAAGCTCCTGACCTAGGTTCACTAAGACTTTCTGTTATATTTAACCAATTAATCCACCAAGTATATGTTATCACTTATTTATTTCTTATAACTCCAGCATATTTCGATACCTAAGTATCATCATCAGGGAGCTGTTCGTATGCTAAAGTTGCATGTCAGTTTAATGTAATCGATTATACATGTATGTGTTACACATTAAAAGCCTAATACATTAAATTATCGTAAAATGCAGCAAGCTAATGCACTTCTCAATTTGCTATTTAATTACAGTCATTGCGTAATCTGTATTAATCGTGTGTGTGTGTGTGTGTATGTGTGTGTGTGTGTGTGTGGTGGCTTTGGCTTTCAGGGGCTATACTACCAGATACAGATGTCTGTATGTACAGCCACCACACACACACACACACACACACACGCGCGCGCGCGATTAATGCAGATTATGGAAAGATTGTAATTAACTTTCTGTATTTTACGATATTTTAGTGGTTTAGTCTTTTAACGTGTAACACATACGTAAGTCATTTCAAAAGTTCTGCACACTGCGCTTGCGCGGCCAGTAGGATGATGCAATGTTTCTGACTTTCGCGATGGTTGTGAGCCATACTTCAGTAAAGAACAATGTGTGCGTATTGGCAGACTACATGGTCCCTGTTCGGCAAAACGGAGCCTTGAAATGGAAGAAGAAACTGACTGGAGTCAGATCTCGCGCAGTGACCAGCAATCACACATTAACGCGCGGCCTCATGCCTCAGGTGCATTATCGGAAATTTTGGTAAAATATGGATGGCAAGTGCTTCCCCACCCGCCGTGCAGTCCTGACATGAGCCCACCAGCCTTTGACTTTTTCCCAAAACTTAAGAAACCTCTCCGTGGGAACCGCTTCAGAAGCTTTGAGGAGGTGTCTTATGAGGTGACCCGAGTAATCAGACGCATCAACAACGAAGGCGTCCTGACAGGAATACAAGACTTGCCCAAGCGTTGGACCGCTGTGATAAAGCAAAATGTAGATTACATTGAAGGCCTCTAAATGTATTTTGTAAAATAAATTCATATTTAAAGAGAAAACGTAGAGTATACAGAACTTTTGAAATGACCCACGTACATGTATAATCGATTACATACAATTGACTTGTAACAAACAGCTCCCTGATGATGGTACTTAGGTATCGAAACTTGTTGGAGTTATAATAAATTAATAAGTATTAACAAATACTCGGTGCATTTGTTGTTTAAACATAGTAGAAATTATACGTAATGCACGGTACATACTGTGTCAAGATCACTGAGACTTTGTTGTCGTTTTGTATGTGTTTTAGTTTCTTAATTTGTTGGTCAGTTAACTTACTTTTTTTTGTTAGTTTGTTTAGTGTGTGTTTGTGTTATTCTGTAAGTTAGTCGCCTTGCTTCTGTGTCAGTCGCGTGGACCATTTGTTTAGTTGTCTCTCAGTCAGTCAGTCTGTCTCTCTGTAACTCAGAAAGCAGTTAAGTGGTTACTTTTAAAACAACTTCGAAACCTAGCCCGTCATTCCGGTTTGTTTCCAGTCCGTATGTTTTGCACACGGACACTGTGATTTATTCCTTCTTATTAAAATAAAAGGCACACAGGACATCGAATCTTTACTTGCCCACATTTAATCAGGCTCCTTCTCAGACACACTCCTGAATATAGCTACAAGACTTGAGAGCTGAAGAGGGCCTCTGTGTGTGTGTGTGTGTATGTGTGTATGTGTGTATATGTGGTCTCTACAGACAGCAGCTCGCTTTGCCAACATCCTCCTCACACATTAATGGCGAATCGATACAGCAGTTACGCGAACCGGCAGCGGAACAACAATCCTTGTGACCCACTCGCTGTCTCTGTCGTTCCGTTTTCCTCACTTTTTTATTCATACTATGCTCTTCTTTTTAAGGTTCTGTGGTCTTAACTCGTTGCTTCTTCTATCTCTATTCAAGCACAGATTTTTTTCTTCTTTCCCATTCATTTGGCGACAAAATCAGCGGAAGAACTCCCGATACCAGCAGAATTTTTTTATCGTAACTTCCGAACCGTCTTCATTTCTCTCTTTCCAAGTAATCAGCAGATGTCGTCGGTTGTGGTTCAATGTAGAGAAAGCCTTTTTGTGTGCTTTCACCCCATAGACCCTTGGTCTGCGAGGAAGATACAGGCATACATTCTGTAGTATTAATAGCGTCGTATTATCTGCAGAGATTTTGTACTCGCAGTAGGCCTGCGGGAGTAAATGGTAATATAATCACGAAAGGCTAGTAGACACGATTTGAAAGGAGGCGTTATTCGACTCTTTCTAAGGTGGGAGGGACCGAGGGCCATTCAGTGTCGTATAAAAGGCATTTGTTCTTTAGCATCGAAAGATGTGTGAGGAAGATAACGTTTGGTGAACGTAACTGAGAGGGAAGGAAGCTATTGTCGCCTGTTTTAAGGTAATATATCGGCATTTACCTGGTGGGTCTTAATAGCATCTAACAAATATTCGTAGGATATGCAGGACTTTGTTCGAACCAGATGTTTCCCCGAATACAAGGCTAGTGTTAATACTGTAACAAGCTTCTCGGCGTCCAGAACTGAGACAATCAGGTTTGTAACCAGCCAGCAACAACGCGAATATGATTTTCTCGCCTCTGAGAGTGTCAGGTTCAGGCATCTAATGACGTTTTTTTGGAACTAACAGCAAAATGGTTAAACCCAATTTTTAAAGCAAAATGTGTTTTTCCTGCAGAGAGAAATTTCACTTTGAAATGTCTACTGCGAGAATGTTGAAAAGAAAGAATTGTTTTTCTTTGGTTCTACATGACAAGGAGAGCACAAAAGAGAACGCTATCGGGATGCAATGAAACAGCATTATTAAATATCTTTAGAATGAAGCACTCTTCATCACGTTCTACCATTGCTAGGTTTTTCTCCGGCTCAACTGCATTCGTCATTTGACGGCTCCTTTTCTTCTCATTCTCCACTTCTTCTCCTCCTTCCTGTATTCCTCTTCTGCCATCTCTTAGCAAAAGATGTGCGTGCGGTGTTCTGGGATTGTTCATACAGAATAAAATGTACTGTCATCTAAGTTCAGTTAGAATTTTCGTCTTCTGCTCCAGCAATTGGAACTACCAGATGACATTTGCAACCTCAACATCTCCTTTCACCTTCCCCTTTCTCTCTGTTCTATCTCATCATTCACTCCCAATCCTCGCCCACGTTTCCAAACTGCCCAACCCCCAGTAATCAAATTTTAACGCTTCAACTGCAGGACGTAGTTTAGCAAGGCTTTTAGATTATTGGATCTGACATCCCGCGAGTGGCTGATGAGACCTTCGAGTTCATAATTGAGAGGGTAGGGCGCGCTAATAACAGGTCTGAAGTGTGGGCAGGTAAAGCTAATGCTGCGTATCCTACTAGGCTGGGAAATTTGTTCTTGATTAGTAGTCCGTTGGATGATCTGTGACGTGATTGTGATGTAATTACGAAATTAGCGAAGCGAACGTAGCGCAAGTGCACCCATCCCAGTGTCTTTTGCTGCTCTGCCCTCACTTCCTGTGTATTTAGACCACGTACCGTCACCTAGAGACGAACGGTGGTAGCAGCGGTGTGTTAAGTTGCATGTTTAATCTCGTAACTGGATGCACGTAGCCTGACTTACACTACGGGCGGTCGTTATCAGGGGTTAATCGGAACGATGAACAAGTCTGCTTCCATTAACGTTACTCTTGAAATTAGTCCTTAAGCATTTCGCCAAAGACCATTCTTTTACTGTGTCGCTATTTAGCGTTGTTTACTGAATTATTCAACGCCCCATTTGTCAACTGCAATTGTTAGGCCTACTTATATAGTGCTTAACGGGAGGATATTGGCGTCTAGTATCTCAAATATGGGTATGGACGAAAGGAGCAAGTTCTTAGAGTGACTGAGGAAAATCATAAAATATCAATCATACTAGCTAAATTCCAAGCCAAGAGTATAACTCTGGACCTGCCGAACACAAAGTAGAAATGTTAACTTCTCTGTCATTATGTTAAGTAAATTGGTCACTTGCTTGTATAAGCCCATTCGTATTTCCTGCTTCTATATAACTAGATACATTAACTCAGTACTGTACTTCATAATCTCTGTATCACACTGTCTGCTTTTGCGACCTTCGTGGTGTGTTAATTGTTGCAACTCGCACCCACTTTTATCTTAAGGAATGTTTTTAACGTCGAAGCCACCAAGAGAAATATTCTGTCTTATAATAAAACCACCTAGATGCACTAATTTATCAAATTTATTTTTGGAATAAAACTACATGTTTCGGACAGTTTCTCAGAGTTCCGCCCTGATCCTGCTCGCAAGCTGTCAGCAAACCAGTGTGACATATACCATTACTGTTTACAGTGAAAAACTCCTGATGATGGACGGAGGAACTGTCCGAAACATGTAGAATTTTGTTCCAAAAATAAATTTGAGGAATTATTACATCTAGTTGGTTTTATTATAAGAATTTACCACAATACACGGTCCTCTGAATGTCAAATTCAGAAATATTCCCTCATTACGTTTTCTTCAATTTTAAGTAACTTTTTAAACAGTTCTGAATTCATGCCTTTGTTGCGGAAATGTCCCATTCGAACCAAGATCGATTTGTAGTACAAAATTGTAGCCAGTGTTCCTTATTAATTTTCCTGGATATGGCTTGTCACATAACTGTGGTGAAGCAGTCAACAAGAAAGGTTGGAAAACGTAAGGGAAATACAGCAAGCTGGTAACAAGATCTTTAGTAATTTGTGGTTCTGACGAATATGACACTACGCCTGTACGTTGTGTTTTAACGGAGATCGAATTTAGTATATCTTGTGATCTGTTATGACGTAATTTCTGTTAAATTACATACTGGTTTATCTGTAGAGTTCAGATTGTTGAAGCGTATAAAGAAATATGTTTATAGAAATTCTACAAAAGATAATTCAAATATACAGAAACAGTGTAGGACATTTACATAAAAAAGGAGGAACATTCTCAATTATAAATCAGAAGCGTTTGCGGACAGTGCAGATTTTCGATTGCAAGAAGCTTAGAATGTAGGCCCTTATATGTCGAAGGAATAAATAAGACACGATTTTAGCTCCTGTTTTACTTCTTCCTCTTATTCAGTTTCCCTTATCACAGTTGCCACTTGCTCATATTTCGTAACTGTCAAATATCCCAGCCCCTTTCTTTACTTGCATTGCCATATAATTTTCTTTTACTCGTCGTCTTCCGCATCCACATTTTCCACTCGACGTCATTTGAATCAGTTGCTTCACCGACTACATTCCCCGATTGCCTCTGCTTGCCTTGCAATATAACTCTACTTCGTTAAAATTTCCTCTTCCTGTCTGTTATATATGCTAACTGGGTAAATCACTGGACAATACAGAAACTACGTTCTCTGCATCCCAGTGTTTCTGCGTACCATTTGAATAATTTGCATGCAGATGCAAAGCGAGAAATAATCCCAGTGAAATGCGTTGCAGCATTGAATGATAAGTGTCGGGAAGCACTTGTTACGATTGTTTTCTCTAAACTGGGAGTGACAGTCATCATTATTATCGAATTTCTCACTTTTCATCTTTGGCTGGGAAATATTCACCTATCCTGGGATGCAGTAATCAACAGGATTAGGCTCGGTGGTCTTATTTTTAGTTTAAAAGTTTCTTACAGTTGAACATGTGCCAAGAATTACAGATTTTTTGAGTTGTATATATGTATTGGGTGCAAGTTAGTTCTTGTTAGACTTTGTGATAGTGACTTTGGAATTACTTCCGTAGATGATATTACTATTGGGATCACTTGTGCTGCCTTTTGCTTCCACATAGCACATATTTCTTTCCCCAGTTCTTGGTACTTGTTTTGTTTGTCGGTTATTGTTTTGGAGAGATTATGTGTGTTTGGGACAGCTACTTCTATCAAAAAGTTTTTCTTTGTTTTCTTATTAGTAAAAGTTATGTCGGGTCGATTAAAAGCTATTGTTTTGTCCGTAAATATGCTGCGATTCCAGTACAGCTTGAAACTTTCATTCTCCAGTACACTGGCTGGTGTGTGCTTACAATATGGACTTTTATTGTCAATCAGTTCGGCTGCTTCTGCCAGTTTCTGATGGATAATTTTGGTTAGTCCATCTTTACAAACCCGGTAGGTGCTAGTTGCTCACATGCTGCAGTAATTATTATTATTATTATTTATATTTTCTAGGCCGGGGGGGGGGGACGTGTAGATTTGTTTCGAATTAACTGGTAGCTAAAAAGTTGAAGAAAAAAATTCTGTAGTTTAGGAATCAGTTTAGCTATCAAGAACTCAACATTTTTTTTAATAACAGTTTCACCATAGCAGGACCTACGTAAGGCTTACATTATCGAAACGTAATTTTGATACGCTCTGATTAGTGGTCTGTAGGTGTTCTACCCCAGTAAAACGGGACCAGATAGCTTATTCGGTATAGCGACTCACTACGGACTGGGCGGTTCGGGGTTCGAATCCCAGTTGGGGCCAGATTTTTCGCACCTGTCCGGACAGGCCCCGAGACCCACTCAGTCTCCTGTACAACAGTTACCGGGTCTCTTTCCCGGGAGTAGAGCGACCGAGGCGTGGCGTTGACAAAGCACCCCAACCTACCGCCAAGGTTAAAGAAAGAGTAACGCTATATGTCTAACCCCCCTTTGCCTACATAGCATGTTACAGGGTGAACTTTACGTTTACTTTTTGGGCGAAAAACAAGCGGAATCTTAAGCTGGTTTTACTCATTTGCAAGCTAACAAACTGAGAAGAGTAAAATGTCAACATGTAGGATAGGGATAGCTTAGTTTTGTTAAATATATATATATATATATATATATTTAAACTGTTTTATAGCGTTTGGCGATTACGTCACTGTGTAATAGGCCTAAGAGTAAGAATTCCATGTCAGGTATTCTCTGCATGTAATATGTGGCAACTTGGGAGTCATGTGAAATGCGTAGAGGATTTCAGTGTGTGGATTTTATTAATCTTTTTGAGGATCGGTTTATTAAAGGGACCCTAATGAGCACGGTAATTAAACATCGGTTAGAAGGCCAGTGCCCTAAATAGCTGCGCTACCGTCAGGTTTTCAAGACGACCACCTGATGTATATTTATAAATCTATATAAATCTATATAATTCACGAGTATCTAATATAATTACCATTTGCACAACATGCAACCCCTGTCTAAAGATTTTCTTTTGATCACTTCTGTTACATAAAGATCCATTCATATGTACGCAGGGTCGGGCATCGGGATCCGAACCCATGCCACAATCTCGTATATATTTTACACGATTTATTATGTATTCTGTCCTTATCCGAAATTTTCCCTCCCGTGACACACTTGGAATGCAGTAGCTTAACATCATCATCTGTCGACCGGCACCATCAAATGTCTGTCACTGACATCTCACGCTCCTGGTGCTGCAGGTTTCCTCCGGACTCGACCCGGGCCGGACCGCGAGGGAGTGGCTGGCGGGAACCTGGGGCTGCGCGACATCCTGGCGGCACTGCAATGGGTGCGCCACAATATCGCAGCATTCGGTGGCGATCCGAGCCGCGTGACGGTGCTGGGCCACGACACGGGCGCCGCTCTTGTCAACTTACTGCTAATATCCAGTGCAGCAAAAGGTAAAGTTGAAGGATCAGTTCATTCAGCACTAAATGGACACCAGTTTCGCGCTCTGGCTGCCTTACCTCTGGGAAGGAGCTCCCGTAAACATAGCAGTAAGGCTGTTGTGCTTCAGGGTTCAAATGACTGACACCCCTGTTTTCCATTCTGGAGGTCCTGAGTTCGGATATCTTTCCACACATCAGCTCTGTCAGTGGAGGTTCATTTTGGCTTTGCTTAGTCATTCCACGAAACCCTGAGATATTCATTACCTCTAAATGAATTATGACTTCTTCCTTCTGCAGGCTTTCAGTTCATTATTCATAAATATTCCTGAAATTCGAAGCTGCGTAACTCACGCAGTTCAAATACTGTCGTTAAATTAAGAGAAAGAATTGGTTGACCTAAGTATTTAGTATTCTGTTATGTTTGTTGCAAAATAGTTCGCATAGCGTGTGGTCATATTTGTCCATATGGGTTTAATTACCGTGTCTATTCGAGTCCCTCCAATAGACCCGATCCTCAGGAAGGATAATAAAATCCACACACTGAAATTCTCTACGCATTTCACATAACACCCAAGTTGCCACATATTAAATGCAGAGAATACCTGACATGTAATTTCTCACTCATAGGCCTATTACACAGTGATGTAATCGCCAAGCCCTATAAAACAATTAAAATATACGTATTTACCAAAACAAAGCCATCCCTATCCTACATGCTGACAGTTTACTCTTCTCAGTTTGTAATCTAGCAACTGAGTAAAACCGGCTTAAGTTTCCACGTGTTTTACGTCCAAACAGTAAACGTAAAGTGCACCCTGTAACATGCTATGGAGGCAAAGGGGGGTTAGAGATACAGCGTTACTCTTTCTTTAACCTTGGCGGTAGATTGGGGTGCTGGTCAACGCCACGCCTAGGCCGCTTTAATCCCGGGAAACATACCCGGTACCCGTTGTACAGGAGACTGGTGGGTGGGCATGTCTGGACGGTGCGGAAAACTCACAGCCCCTGAGATTCAATTTCCGGACCGTCTATCTCATAGTCATAGTTGTCAGAGTAACCCTTCTATCGGAGGGAAATTAAGTAGTAGTAGTAGTAGTAGCAGCAGCAGTAGTAGTAGTAGTAGCAGCAATAGTAGCAGTAGCAGTAGTAGCAGGAGCAGGAGTAGCAGTAGCAGCAGTAGTAGTAGCAATAGTAGAAGTATTACCAGTAGTAGTAGTAGTAGTAGAAGTAGTAGTAGCAGCAATAGTAGCAGTAGCAGTAGTAGTAGTAGAAATAGTAGTAACGGTAGTAGTAGAAGTAGCAGTAGTAGCATTGGCAGCAGTAGTAGCAGTAGAATTAGCAGCAGCAGTAGCAGTAGTAGTAGAAGTAGTAGTAGCAGTAGTAGTAACAGTAGTAGCAGCAGTAGTAATAGTAGTGGCAGTAGTAGTAGAAGTAGCAGCAGTAGTAGCAGTGGCAGTAGCAGTAGTAGTAGTAGTAGGAGTAATAGTAGCAGGAGTGGTAGTAGAAGTAGTAGTAGTAGTAGTAGTAGTAGTAGTAGTAGTAGTAGCAATAGTAACAGCAGTAGTAGTAGCAGCAGTAGTAGCTGTAGTAATAGCAGTAGTAGTAGGAGTAATAGTAGCAGTAGTGGTAGTAGAAGTAGTAGTAGTAGCAGTAGTAGTAGCAGTAGTAGTAGTAGCAGTAGCAACAGTAGTAGCAGTAGTAGTAGGAGTAATAGTAGCAGTAGTGGTAGTAGAAGTAGTAGTAGCAGTAGTATGAGGAGTAATAGTAGCAGTAGTGGTAGTAGAATTAGTAATAGTAGCAGTAGTAGTAGGAGTAGTAGTAGTAAGAGTAGTAGTAGCAGCAGCAGTAGTAGGAGTAACAGTAGCAGTAATGGTAGTAGAAGTAGTAGTAGCAGCAGTAGCAACAGTAATATCAGTAGTAGTAGTAGGAGTAATAGTAGCGGTAGTGGTAGTAGAAGTAGTAGTAGTAGCAGTAGCGGTAATAATAGCAGTAGTAGTAG
>Ga0123357_10005443_pt1 | contig 15249 bp, 3 predicted proteins | sample TergutEmb28metaG_FD_89873 | JGI IMG/M metagenome (GOLD analysis project Ga0123357, IMG submission 89873) | Embiratermes neotenicus P4 segment gut microbial communities from Petit-Saut dam, French Guiana - Emb289 P4 | ecosystem: Host-associated > Arthropoda: Insects > Digestive system > Gut ... | reverse complement strand
TTTTTCACCGCGTAGTTAACTTGATCCGCCCAACTTAAGTCGCTGCGTAAGATTATTCCTAAATATTTACAACTGCTTGCTTCTGGTATTAATGTGCCCATTAACGAATAATGTAGTGGATCCATTTTCATTCATGTCGTGGCTTCCTGGATTTACTAAAAATGAACGGATTAAAGTCAAGTTTGAAAAACAAAATACCCTGCACATTACCCCCTTACAGGTAACGGCAGTTCCCATTGGCTCATTCTAGTTCTGGCATCGAAAGATTAAATTCGGAAAGAGAATCATGACGAGTTTAGTTTAGAAGAGCTTGTATAGCCATATCTCGTCAACGTAATGCAGGGCACAATCACAGTCTGAAAACAGGCAATAAATTATTCTAAAATATCACAAATGTCAAACTAGTATTGCTCCGTGTCAAGAGGACACGCAGAAAGTCTTTGAGAGAACGCCAGCTACCAATAGATCTAGAATATTTCGTCTTAACAGTAAGCTATTTAAAATCAAAAACATTACACTGCAGAGAAATATTACGTTATCTGTTATACTGTACGAGTGTGAAAGTTGGTCTTTCATAATAAAGAAAAAAAAGTATGGGCTAAAATCTTCGTCAGTAGGACTCTGAGTAATATATTTGGAACTAGAAGAGAGGAAATAGCAGGAAGCTGAAGCAAATAGCATAATGAGTAGCTTCGTGATTTATTCCCAACACTAAACATTAAGGTCATCACGTCAAGGATAAGATGGGCGGGGTGTATAGCATGCATACAGGAAGGCAAGAAATGCTTACATGGTTTTGTTGGGGAAACCTGAAGGAGAAGACTACATCGAATACCTAAGAATAGAGGAGACGATAATATTAAAATGTATTTTAAAGAAGTACACTGGAAGGGTGAGGGCGGGATTCATCTGGCTCAGGATGGGGACAAGTTGTGGGCTCTTTTGAACACGGTAATGAAACTTCAGGTTCCGCAAAGAGAAATAAATTTCTTGAAGGGTTAAACAATTAGCTCTTCACAAAGGGCTGTGTTCCATGTGTTCAGTTCACTTGCCAGCAAGTTAGACAACTCTATTCTGTAAATTACCATATTTTACAGATAGCCCGCTCAACCTGTAGCTCGCGGGCAATACAGCCCGCGACTCTGTGCTATATTACCTGTGTACAGACATCTCAAAATAGAAAAGGTCTTTTCACCCTTTCCTTGGAAAATCCGAGATAGAACGAAGATACAATTTCGAAAACTTATGAGCTATTAGTTTATGTAGACATGGATTTCATTATATTACATTACTAAACTGTTTTATAAAGAGACGCAATGTACGTATAACGTAACAACAGGCACGCTCTAGCAACTATTGTTGCAGTTGAAAAGCAATAGCTATTTTACATTATCTTTATATAATTACCTATTATGAGTGTTTGTAGCCTTAGGTACGTGGCATGCAATACGAATGCGCCATTTTTTCATCTGTGGTTTAACCGACTCTACGGTATTTTTCCTCATTATCTCATAAAAGGGAAGATTTTCGAAAAAAGTTTCGGAACATAAAATGTGCGTTTCCATTTTCTATACTAAAATGTATGAAACATTTCTCATTCTAAGAAGAAACGAGCGAGATATGATAAAAAATGTATACTGACCTTCACGTAAAGTGCCGGCTATTCTTGTCAGATTTCAATGAATCTTGAATTTTATCAAGAGATTATCGAAAAAATCAAATATAAAATTTCATTAAAATCCGTCCAGTGGGAGCTGAGTTGTTCCATGCGGATAGACAGATGTGGCGAAGTTAATATTCGCTTTTCGCCATTTTGCGAATGCGTCTAAAAATATGTTAAATGTAGTGCCACCCTAGCTTCGGTTGTAAATTGCATTTTAAAAATAAATGCTCCCTTTCATTATCGACACTTTTATTGCCCATAATGTATGGGAAACACACGCGTGAAATTATACAAATAATTATACTCATGCCTATACTTATTCATTCCTCATTATGTCTTTATTTCCATAATATCCTCAGACAGTCCAAAATTTGCTCATGTTGCCCGTAACGCATGAAAGATTGAACGGGCCTGTTTTACAGCATGCCAGACCTCGCTGACTAACTCGATTTACTGGCATCAAAAATGCTTCAACCACTCTCCCTACCTGTGCATACGCCTCTCTCCGAAGCAGTTTCGTTGTTTTTCGCGAATATGGCGGTTCTGTTTCCGTAGTCATCATGCATTGTGCAGTTGAAACGATGTTGCCAGAACTCACGGAACCATGGGTTGCGGGTGTTCGTGTAGGGATTGAGGCTGAAGTAATAGTCATCGAAATCCGTGACGTTGGGCGAGTGGATGCGGATGGACATGCTGCCTCGTGCCTGGCTTTCGTACCCTTCAGCGACGTCACTACGGTCTGCCCAGCCATCACTGTAAAATAAAGAGTTTCCGCAATAATTCTTCTGCACGGAAGCCGGCTGGTATTCTGTTTTCATGGCCTTCCGGAAAAATTCTGCAGCAGTACGTCAATCGAAGGGTAGTGGTGTACAACCATACTTTTCATATTATGAATCTCGTCCCTTTTTTTAACATTAAGATTGCACATCTCCGTTGTGTTATCAATTACGTAACATTTACAGTATTCAGAATACCGTTTTATGCAACTCTACAACACAAGTTAACCTTCTGGAGCCGAAATTATTTTTTTAATTTTAGCACACCTGTATATAAAATGTGAATAATATAGGAACCAAACATGTTAGAATTGTGAAAAAAACTGCATTTTGAAGAGAAAAAACGGAGAGTATATACCATGTTTAAAATATTCAGTACCTATATTTGTTGAATAAATATATATATATATATACATAATGCAACGTTTAGATTTTAGCGGTGCGGTACGACCCCTATATGGGTCGTTAGGCGTCAAAGTGTTAATTAGGGAACATGTTCCGGTTTATTTTTCAAGCCATCACCAGGCCTTCATTTGAGAATTTCTGTGACTATTTACAACTGCAATTAAAATATTCACTATATACTAAATACCAGTGTAATGAATCACGCACTTTAACGTTTAGAAGGGCCCTAAATGTTGCCCAAGTAAGCATTATATTTACGTGTTTCATAGGATATCCACAATTAATAGCAATTATTTCCTAATATCCTTGACTTGCTTGGTTGTCTTTAAGGTAGAAACTGAATTTCTAAATACTGCTGATTTAGAGAAAACTTAAGGCTTCACTGGTTTAAAAAAATTACGAATTTTTCTTCATTATCCATCCCAACTCATCACTAAAATACATTCTACCATTTGACATACATAAAAATACAAATGAGAAAAAGCACTAGAAAGTGCAGCCTTTCAAATACACACAGCACCTGTGAATGCAACGAATAAACATTTGTTGAAATCCGATAAACGGTGGTCCTTCAGTTAATGCGGATTGGATTGGTCTAACATTCCTTCACCATGAATGCTGTACGTAGTATGTCACAAATGGTCTCACGCGACGCGTAACGTTGTGAAGTTGTGGACTGGATTTAGCTGGCTAAGGTATTGCCTAGGGGCGGCCTCTTCTCAACCCGGTAATCTTGGTGACTCTTTGTGTTTCTAACAATTTCCTAACCGCATGAGCAACTGCCAGCTTCCTTAAAAGCACCGTGTCCACGGAATTATCTTCTTATTTTGAAACTACTTTAAACAGAAAGAGAAACAATTATATAAAACACAATTTTAGCTCCCATAAGGATTTTTTTCTCTTTAAGCTTCACAATGAACGCTGTCGAATATTTCTCATTTCATCAAAAATCCTAACTCTAACAATTTCATATTAGTGACTCGTAAATTACATTTTCAGTTGCATTGCAGGAGTGTGTATTTCAATATCTGCAGAGGGTAACAGGAGGATGGAGAACATTACATATTGAAGAGCTTCAAGAATGAAGATTCTATACGCTGTGTGTGTGTGTGTGTGTGTGTGTGTGTGTGTGTGTGTGTGTGTGTGTGTGGAAAAATGGGAGAATTACGTACAGGCTTCTGGTAGGAAAACCTAAAAAAGACTGTAAGACGTATACACAGATAGGATACTATTAAAATGGGTCTTAAAAGAAGATGGGACACTTGATACATCGGAGCGAGGATTCGGACCAGTTCTTGGTTCATCCAAATATGTAATAAATTTTCGTGTTCCATTAAACAGGGAGAATTTCTCGACTAGATAAGAAGCTACTGATATCTCAAGAAGAATAAAGTTCCATGCAGTTGATGAGTTACTTAAACGGTTATTGTGATTTATTAGTGCACAGCGTATAAAATGAAGACTGTGTCCATCTGACCACATAATTGAAAGTTTAGAAGAGATTTCAGTTTTGTTAATACTGGTATTTGAGACTAAACGTCTGATCGATCCCCTGAACCTTATTGTGTTATATGTCTCATATAAAAAGAGTGGCTATATTAACATGAATTTGAAATCTGACTTAATCGGCTTACCCCCAAAAAGGTTCATCGTATAAAACCATCTTATGTTGCATAGTGTGAAGTCAGTTACAGCCTACCACCTACAAATTTGGGTTCAGCCGTGTTGTGCTGTGATGAACACGTAACTAAACACAAGGACCAATGATTTATGATTAAAATGAGAGCAGGAAGTAAGCAACGTAATTGTAAATGGAGGATGAAAATTTAAATACGTATGACGTCATCTTTGAGCCTGAGTTTAGGTGCATCTAAAATTCCAGAACTAGTTACAATTTTATGAATCAGAATGGAGGGAAAACAACGAAATAAATATTCAAGCAGCTGGATGGAAAGGCATGGATTGGATGGATCTGGCTCCGGATAGGGACGGGTGGCGGACTCTTGGGAATGCGTTAATGAACTTTCGGGTTCCACAAAATGCGGGAAGATTTCTTGACTAGCTGAGGAACAGTTAGCTTCTCAAGAAGGACTGTGCTCTGTGGAATTAGTTAGTTAGTTTGTTTGTTTGTTGGTTAGCTTTTTTCTTTGGTTGTTTCGTTGTTTGGTTGGTTGGTTAGTTACTTGGTTAGTTATGTGGTTGGTTGGTTAATTGGTTGGTTGGCTAGGTAGCTAATATACCTCCGATTACCTTACTGGATACACGTGCAAAGACATATAGACTTAAAATACGTTTAACTATCATACAAATATTCACGTATCATCGTGTCATACTTACAATTAATGACACTAAAGATGTATATTATAATATTCTTTTACATATCACACTGGATTACACTCGCAAAATATCAGGAGAAAACGCGAAATGTGGTGACATGCTTCGACGGAAGGGTTACAGCAACCACATGACACCAACTGTTAGGATAACGGAAACACGCTAGGCGCCATCGTGCTTACTACCACTACGACAGAAATGTGATTATCTTTGCAGCAGCGTTGGTCACAGCTGAAAGGTAAATTAAGTTTTATTACATGCGTTCGTTTACATTCTGTACAGATTTTAATGACATTATTCTCTAGCTATTGCAGATGAAAAAGTCTCAGCAACTCTGGATTAATAGCTGGGAATATACGCACAAGGTTATGGTACTGTTGCTGGTAAGACATGTCACCAATTGAAATATTACACTAAATACAGCCATACTTTTCCTTTCCCAGTCAAATATGCACCATGTCATAAAAATATTTCAAGTGAAAAGCTATTCTGATAGCCATGTTTTAAATATTATTTTATTCTCAATGTTGCATGGTGGATTATTTTGATATGCCTGGCAACTTTGAACATTTTCAGATGAACCATTAACGTGTAAGCAAGTATGTGACAGTGAATTTTTGAGTTTGAAAAACGATGGGCTCTGAATGTTTTTCTTTTTTCATCTAGCTGCCGGAAATTAATTCCCTTCCCGCCCATTATGGGCGTAAATATGACAGTGGCTTCTGGACGGGAAAATATTTTGTGTTATCCGGTTTGTGGAGACAAATTGAACGAGAAGAATGCAGCTTTCAGCATCGTAAACGCTAAAGCAAAGACCTGCCAAAACATAAGAGCCGTAATAAAGAACAATTTAAATTTTATGTATTTTTAAATTTATTTACTGCCTTATGAATTTCTACTACACAGACATGAAACGAAATAAAAACACTATCCTGCGTATTTGGAATAGTTATAATTCAATGAGCAGAGTCTTTGAGAAGTTGGTATTTGTTCAAACGGTCTGTGACGTTCGTATTTACCAGAGTAGCAATGGGGAGCCCATATTAGCCACAAAGAATAAAAGAAAATTTATTTTAATCATTCAAGTGGTTAATGAGTTAAAATAAGCCCCGGACATGTCCTTTTTCCTTTACTCCCTTGTCTCTCCTATATATCTATTTGTTGCTTTTCATCTGTATCTTTTTATCTCCATCGTCACATCGCTTAGATACCTTCGCAAACAGGAGCGAAATTTTAAACCGGAATCACACGAGGCAGAAAGTATGTTTGCTTCCAGTGTTCCAGACTATGGGAAAGGCCTGCCTTTTTTTTAAGATTCCCAGGTTTGGACCGCTTGTTCTTCTGATGAAATTATCATCAAGGTGTGTAAGTATGGAGCATACTGGAATGATAATGACAGGGGGAACCGAAGTATTTGAAGGACAGCTTCTCCGAGCGCCAATATATCCACCGCAAATCTCACAAATAGTGCCTCTTTTTATAACCGGATTTCCGTGGTGACAGACTGGTTATTATTCATCTCAAGCTTCTTACAGAAAACTCAATTCTTACTTCACAGTTAACACAATGCAATTGCATTAAAAAGACAAGCCTGTTGATGTCGTTTATGGAAATAATCGCTCTTATTTTAAGAATCATAACAAAACCATAAAAATACACAGCGTAGTCTAAATGCAACATTTTAAAATAAAGTATTGAACTAGATGGGAAATCTAGTGTGTCCTATGAATTAGTGGGTTAAGGTAATTGTAAATTTTGCGTGATTAATTTTCACATCTATTCGTTTCGTAATTGGACATGATACATACTTTACACGATACAATATTCGACTCACAGCACCACAAACGCTGCCAACATTTAGGTCTTAGGTTTGAAACTTCAGAAGATACAATAAATTAATAATTTAAGTTACATGCATAGTCCAAAATTACAGAAAATCCTCACTGCAGAATATTGCGATTAGTGTATTAACACCAATACCGATTTTCTTTTTCGTAGCCTGGAGGATTCGGTTTGAAATCTCTAGCTGAAATGTGGCTGTTGTGACAAGAACTGGGTGGTTCTCTTCAGTTAATCTAGTACAGGCTATTAAAGTACCTTGAATTAGGATATGGCCGCTTCCTTCTTTATCCTTTCCAATTCTGTATTTACAAATCATCAGCAAAAATTCGCCACCGTGTAGTCCTTGCTACTAAAAGGAGGGCCAGTTAATGAACTGTAACTAAATTGCTCAATAAACAAGACACGCAATATAAGTATAAACGAAAAAATTAGGCGCGTTCGCGTAACTATTGTTTCCATGGAAAAGCAATAAGTAATATATACTATGAGTGTGTGTATGTAGCTTTATTTATCCCACACAAATAAAGTGCACTGTCCGTATTATATTGTCATCTATAGCTTGTTTATCTGTGCCATACTTTTCCACATTACCTCGCACAAGGTACCATGTTCGGAAAAAGTTATTGACCATAAAACATGTTTTGATTTTCTCTAAAACTTTTCGAGGAAAAATTTGTCATTCTGATAAGAATTTAGCGAGATAGTAAAAGTGTAAGGTCTTCATATAAAGTATCAGTTTTTTTCGTCAGATTTTAATGAAACATGAGTTTTCTAGATAGATTTTAGAAAAATACTTGAACATAAAATTTAATGAAAATCTGTCCAGTGGGAGTCGAATTGCGGCCGGACGGACAGACATACATGACGAAGCTTATAATCGCTTGTCGCAATTTTTCTGAAGCGCCGAATAAACGGCACAGACCTTGCATGCAGCATAGCAGATAAAGTGACCGACTGGCCACCTTTTGAATGCTAGCGGCAGCAGGGACTTCTCTCTTAGCTGTCAGGTAAATTTGGCTTCCAACTCACTTAGCACTAAAGTCTAGAAGGCATGGATCTTGACCTCCAAGCTCCTTCTAAACCTTTACGATACTGTATGCTTGTGTACAGGAGAAAACACTGCTTTCATTTGCTTCTTTGTCGAGCACAGCAAGTTGATTTTATCTGTACTACACAAGCAGGGCGACGTTCAAAAACAACGAGAAAGAAGCAGAAAGGAAATGGTTGGTTTCCGCTCTGTGGTCTAGCGGCGCACGTCGCCAGAAGTGCGAGGCGCTCTTCCTCTATCACCGGACATTGAAAATCGATTTTTGAGCATATGACGCTCAGAATTTCGTCTCAAAAGACTGATCAGTGTATTCGCTTTTCTTCTTGTCTACATTGTTTCGACACTGGTCAATTAAAGTAGCAGTTTAAAATATTTGTGCTTCGTGTACTTGTCCGGAAGACAAGCACATGTCGCAGCAACGGACAGTGGCGAAGTGAGTATGCAGTAAGAGAGAGCTGCTGAAGTAAATCCAGAGAGAAATCTGGTAAAGAATATTAGGGACAAGAGAGATAGATAGAAGCAACGGGTGTGAGACAAAGCATGAAAATGCAGGTAGACGAAATGAAAACAGAAAGAAAGGAAAGCGGAACAGCGAGAGAAGGCTAGAAAAAAATCTGAAACAGAGACAGAAAGAAAAGCAGAAACATACTAAAGGAGAAATAAATAAAATAATATAGAAAACAAATTAAATAAACAGTGAGTAAGGAGAAGTGCAGAATATATAACGAAAGAGTGAGAAAGATGTGATACAAAGAAGAGGCAGAGTAAAACACAGAGAGGGGAAACGATGTATGATAAAATGAAAAAAAAATCTGATGAAAAAGTAGGTAAAATGGAGACAATAAAGAAAGAGATACACAGAACGATTGGAAGACTGAGAGTGGAAGAAGTTAATCGGTCGGAAAGAAAGAGAACGAGAAGCCAAGAAAAGAAGAAGCAAAAAGGAAATAGCTTATTGGCGAATCACGACAGAGAAACAGCTGTTTATTTGGTAGTTCGTACTTTAGTTCCGGGAAGCGACATTTTATTCATTCTGCCTTCTGCTGCTTAGTTTACTCCTTGATTATTCTTAGCATTACGGAGCTGACGTAATGTGTCGCAAATTTTGGCAAATAAGAACACATTTTTGAACCGTTTAACCCATGCGGACTCTGTGCTTTTAAGAGGAAATGTCGAGGACGGTATCATGACACAAAGAGATAAGTTACATAGGTGCACGTACACCCTTTATCCTTGTTCAGTGATACTGTTCCCTTTAATTCTTGCTGTCACTCTCAGCTCAGAAATGTATCAAGATTGATCACTTACTGGACCTATTCACTTCGGACGCTGTGAATGCCTGGCATGCAGCTCTGGTCCACCAATGCGGTACCACGCTGTCCAACATCGATCACTTCTTGTACGTACACGATGTGAATGCTTGACATCCAGGCCCCTTTCAAAAATCTTATCCCATACATACTTATTTATGGTCTCTTCAACAGTCAGAGCTCAAAAAAGGCGATACTGAGATCATACAAATCCAGAGAAAGATTTGTAATTCCAGGGCAAACCAGTGCGAAGGGGAGTACTTCTTTGTAGTCGCCAATGATCTTTACAGACACAAGACAGCGCCACCAACAGTGCCTCATCTCAGAGGACTGGATAATGATATAATAAGAAGAAGGACTTCATTCCTGTATAGAAAGTGGTGCTGCCGGTGTTTAAAATGAAATCGGCTCAACATTTTAAACAACTGTATTCATTTACACTTCCACTTGCCAACAATAATCATCTAAAACAATATTAGGTCGTAAAGAAAAAGTAAAGTTAACCCTGTCTAGGTCATGAAGACATAAAGGGAGTAGGGTTATATCTCCACTCATTCTTAACCTCGGCGCTAGGTGGAGGTTGGTAGTCAACATCACGCCACGGCCGCTTTAACCCTGAGAAAGATGGCGGGACGAATTCAAAAGGAGCCTGGGCTGGCCCCAGAGCCAGTCAGGGCGTGTTGTGAAGAAAAAAGTCATTTATCCCTGTCAGGATTCGAAACGCTGGTCGTCCATCCCGGCTCACTTATTTCCGCACAGACCGAGTACACGATTCAGTACTTGGATCACTACCGGCCGTGGCCGAAAAGTAGGAATTCGAATCTCACTGTCTCACCACTGAATCCCTTCGTTCACGACTCCAACGGTCTTGTCTCCTCCACCAATTTCAAGATTGTTAAAGAATCCATTGCAGCTCATCTTCCGATCCTGTTCACCAGCTGCAGCAAGTTAAGTACACTGAATTCATTCTATGGTTGCGTTATTTTATAAAGACAGGGACCGATCTGCGACCCACGTGGTTAGTCGCTGGCCTCTGAACGGTGGAACTGCTGTTTCTGTTGACGTCAGTCAATGTGCGAATTGTGGTGGATACAGTGGCACTTAAGACACGTTTTTACCCGAGTGCTTCGGTATAACCTTGTCGGGATCATGCTAGCAACGCTCCATATCCACATATAATGCGTACGGCATTCATGCTAGATAATATTAGTAACTGACAGCGTCGTTAAACGACGCACTTATAAAGACAGCAAATTAAAAATTCCGTTTAGTTCGCACATAATGAACTGCATAATTATATTTAATTTAGTATTTCAAGTTTTTGCGGAAACAATTGGAAAATGAACAAATGCAGTTGTGCCAGAACAATTTTATTACCTGTGCTGCAACAATTTGATTACCTGTGATACCTGTATTATTGCCTATTTTATTACCTATTTTCGCTCTAAATATGAATAGCGGAGAAACTTATTTTATTTTAAAATGCCGTTGGCAGATTAACTACGGAACGAATAACCAGGCCTGTGTCCTTTCTTACGCCGCCAATAGATCTCTATACACCTTGATGCTAATGGGAAGCGCGGTTAGCCTAGTCGATACAGCGACTCGCTAAGAGCTGGACCGTTCGGGTTTGAACCCCGGTGGGATGAGATTTTCCGCACAAGGGCAGACCTACACAGGGGTCCCACACCGTGTTCCTTACACTTGGTTAAGGGGCTCTTTCGCAGGGTTTAAAACCCACTCCCATCTAGCGCAGAGGTTAAGCCTAAGGAGAACTATATCTCTACGCGCCGTATCTCCAGAGGTATGTTACGGAATGACCTTTATATTTACCCGTATACAAGTCCATAATGTGAGTATTTGGGAGAGTGTCAACTTATATCTTACCCCATTTTGCACAAGGATAATGCCTTCAGAACGTATATTTTCTGTGTATCTACCGCAGATAATTCTGAGAACACCGTTCTCAGAGTAACTGTATAACCTCTTTGTTTATGTGCCATCATCTCTGTTTTATTGCCTCTCTGGCTCCAGAAATCCCAACGGCATTTCCTTTTTAAGCGTCAGTGCTGTACGTTTAACATGGCCAATGAACGGAAAGAGTATTTGTTTCCACTTCATAGAATTCTAGTGTTTTACGGATTATTTGGCTCCCACACCCTCCGCACTTACCTGCTCCTCGCTTCAATAGACGGAATGCAAATGCCGTCACACAGCTGGCCGCAGATAATTGGACGTTTCGTTATTCGAAGACAGCTCTTTAATTGCACAAGGTTAAATGTAGGTACGAGTGGCGGCATTGCTGTGACAGACGATTAATAAGGAACTGCAATGCACGTGTGAGGGTTTGTTTTAAAGTATTCATACCAGACTGTTCTACAGGAACAGAAACAGACAGCCTCGAAAATCAGAACAGTTAGTGACTGTGCAGTACTACTGTTACCACCACCACCACCACCATACTGCTACTGTTACTACTACTACTACTATCACCAATAGTACTATTTCTACCACTACCACCACTACTACTACTACTACTACTACTACTACCACCACCACCACCACCACCACTACTACTACTACTACCACCACCACCACCATCACTACTACTACTACTACTACTACTACTACTACTACTACTACTACTACTACTACTACCACCACCACCACCACCACCACCACTACTACTACTAATACTACTACCACCACCACCAACACTACTACTACTACTACTACTACTACCACCACCACTACTACTAATACTACTACCACCACCACCACCATCACTACTACTACTAATACTACTACCACTACCACCACCACCACCACCACCACCACCACCACTACTACTAATACTACTACTACCACCACCACCACCACTACTACTACTACTAATATCACCATATTGCTACTACTATTACTACAACAACCACTACTACTGCTACTACATAATTTTGCTTTCGAAGCCTTTACCATTCTGGTCTGAAAATACGTATCACAGGACACGCCTTTAAAAGAATGTCTCGTGCCATCTGCGAATACTTCACAGCTATTTGTGACTCTTATGCAAGGGAAATACGTCACTATACAAGTACAGTAACACAAGTAATATTCCCTAATACAGAAACCAACATGGACAGGGTTAATGGATTTTACTGTCAGAACTGTTCATTTAATTGACATGGGCAGGAACAGATCCCCAAGACGTTAGTTCTTGTCACGTCCTCATCTTTAGCAGCAAGTTAATTAACACGGTCGAGAGTTAATTACAGCGCCATTGGACTTTAAATCCTATAAGTCATTCATCAGAGTTGTGCTGGATAGGCACTGCTTGAACATCAACAGGATGCCCTAAGGACTTCCCATGTTCTAACCACGTGGGACACCACCTAATTATCGGGTTTCTTGCGTGGACTCGGCCCTTTGTTAAAGACTGATTGACAATGCTCGGAAGTGTTGGGGAAGTGCCCGGCTTCCGGCCACCTCCAATCCTGCTATACCTACACAAGGCAATTCGAGAAACAGTTTCAAATAATACAGCACATCAACCCTGTCAACGATGGTATCTGTACTAAGGAGATATTTATTGCGTTATAATTATGACATGGTAACATAATTATATTATTTGAAAGCTACAAATATCTGTAAGCTTTCAGACGTGGCGCCTGATAGATATACTTTTTATACACAATTACGTTAAAGTAAATATTAATGTCAAATAACGGCGTCGCTTAAACTGAACGCTATGTTCCTACGTGCATACAATCCCTGCACAACGTCCGAACCCCTTCAGTAACATTTAGTGTCAGATCTCAACACAGATACCAGCGTTTTGGACTCACTTGTGCAACGATGAAGACAAAAACTGAAAGCTTTTCCTACGAAGAAAATGAACAACGTCAGATATCTTTAATTGTTTTATTCTGTGCGGTCCAGACGGTGGTCCAGCATAATTTAACTCATTAAATTTGCGGGTTTTGTCCATCGTCTAATGGATTCGTACATTAGACACGTCTTAATCCGTTAGACGGTGTAAACAGTCCAACAGGTTCAACAAGTTCAGGTCGATATTTTTTGTTCCAGTTTGTCAGGTGTTCTTGGTTCTGGATGGCAGACTTCCTCTTTGGATATATTCCACAAAATAAAATACACGCAGTACGGTCGTAACTGCGTGGAAGACGTTTTATTTGCTCCAAGTACTTTACAATAATACTTTAATTTCAGCCCAGAATTGCCTAACCATTTAATTGTAAGCAAGGTACGTCATGTGTAACATGGCAATGTCGAAGTTCATGCTCAGTTATTACGGGGGAATATGGAGAAGCCTTGCCTACAGGGTTTCGATCTAAGAAATGGCCATCACCACGTCTCTTTTGCCCGAGAAACTCAAAAACGTCCTATCAGTTTTGTGCCGAGGACTATTCTCGGGATTAGAGAGGCAAAAGTTTGATGCTAATTACACGTTTCGAACTAATGCCGACATTGACATTAGCTGCAACAGGAAAGAATATTGTAAACGCAGAAGCACCAGGACCCTGTACTGAATCAGTCCTGAAGTGCTGACATGAGCTGAGCATTAACGTATCTGAGCATGCGTGTCTACACAAAGGGCTCTGCTGTCATGTAGGAGCGTATAAACACTAGTTTGCTGTATGTGGACACAAGTCTTCACAGTACAGTGTTTTAATATAAACGTGGCTGTATATAAAGCTGTTGGCAAATATATCTAAAGTGTAAATGCATATATACCCACACAACACCAAGTGCAATATAGTATAATTATTTGGCCTTATCAATGTGCATTGGACCACTAAACAACTGCCTTTCAGACCGGTTTGCGTCGAGCTTGTTAAATAAAACTGCATCCAACAGTAATATCTTAGGATTTTCAGAGCAATCAGTATTTCGGCATGCTCAGCGGGTGCTTCAGGTCCGGCAAAAAATGCTGGAAACTTATCCAGTGTCAAATTTCCCCACGATATAGTTCCGATTTATGTGTCGTTCTAGCAACTTTAAAACACTTAATTTTACGTTCAGTGCTTTTTGACACATATTACGAATGGCACATACACCTACTTTTGACGATATAATTACAGTGGGATTGGTATAAATATTCGAAATACAAACAAAAAAGATTCGAGAAAATATATACAATTCTGGTGAGAGGGAAGGAAAATGGCGGACTGCGATCACGTGAATTTGTGACGAGCTGACTCGGATCCGCTCGGTATTGTTCGGTTCGGCTAATGTTTCCACTACTGTTTTTTCTGCGAAGCTTGCTCACTATCCCGTGCCAATTTTTATGTCACGTACAATAATAGTTCTACACGAATAGGTGCACATTCATAAAAGCAAATCATAACGTAATCTGTATTAGGCAAGTACACATTAATATACATAACTAGTATGAGTAAACGTGGCTTAAGTACGTATACACACAAGCAAATCCACAGAAATATGTATGAAGTCCTGAGACACCAATTACCGTGGGTTTAAGTTAGAAACACTCTCTTGACATCTAACAAAGTGCAACCGCCATTTTCTAGCACAAACCTACCATAACGGTACAAAAATGGGAAAGCCATATGTTATCACAAACTTACCTTAACGATAAACAAAATGGGAATGTCACGTGCTAGTACAGACCTGACATAACGCTGCACAATGTGGGACTGCCACGTCAGTACACTGTGTACAGACCTGACAAAACGCTGCACAATGTGGGACTGCCACGTCAGTACACTGTGTACAGACCTGACATAACGCTGCACAATGTGGGACTGCCACGTCAGCACACTGTGTACAGACCTGACATAACGCTGCACAATGTGGGACTGCCACGTCAGTACACTGTGTACAGACCTGACATAA
>Ga0123357_10005442_pt1 | contig 15249 bp, 12 predicted proteins | sample TergutEmb28metaG_FD_89873 | JGI IMG/M metagenome (GOLD analysis project Ga0123357, IMG submission 89873) | Embiratermes neotenicus P4 segment gut microbial communities from Petit-Saut dam, French Guiana - Emb289 P4 | ecosystem: Host-associated > Arthropoda: Insects > Digestive system > Gut ... | reverse complement strand
GATTATGGCATGATCGTAAACCACTTGGAAGACACAGGTATTGGTGGGAGTGTGTTATTCACTTGGCTGCTGCCACCAACCCCATTTCTTGCTGAACTGCCAGCCCAACCATGTTTGACACTATATGTTAATTTTTCAACATAACACCAAAAAATATATTTTTCTGAACTGCTGTAGACAGATGAGTGTCATTTCACAAGACACAGATTGCAGTTGGTAGTGCGGTTGTCTTCTTCTCCTCGTCAAGCACTACTGTCTCTCATGGACCTCAGTAGCCAATACAAACTTTCTCCATTCCCAATGGTCTCTAACCATTGCCTGCCTGTCTTTTATACTCATTTTATTTGAATCCTCTCCAACCTCATCCCACCATCTTTTATGTGGTCTTGCCATTTTTTATTGTTCCTTCCATTGTAGCTGTTGCAATTTGTTTTGGCATTTGCTGGTTTTGCATTCTTTCAACATAACCTTACTGTCATAATCAGAGAGGCTTTATAAATTTAACATTACGTGCCCTTTATGTTGTAATGACAGAGAATGTTCGACAAGGATGCTGAGGAGAATACTTGGACCTGTGAGGGCGAAGCCAATGACTGGAGCATAGTGAGAAGCTTCACGATTTGTAATCCTTATCAAATAATGTCCACATTACCAAGTTAAGGAGTGTAAGATGGGCAGGAAATATGGCATGAGCAGGGGTTAAGAGGTGCATGCAGGGTTTTGATGTGAAAACCTGAAGAAAAAAGAGCAGTTGCAAGGTGTAGGCATGGGTGGGTGGATGGGAGAATACTAAGAAACTGGACCTTCAAGATATACCATGTGAAAGCATGGATAGGGTTCATCTGGCTGAGGATAGGAACAAGTGGTGGGCTGTTGTTATCACTGTGATGAACTTTCTAATGTCATAATATGCAGGGAATTTCTTATCCAGCAGAGGAGCTAGTAGCATTTCAATAAGGACTGTGCCCTATAGAGTTAGTTTGTTAGTTTAGTTTAGTTTAGTTAGTCAGTCAGTTAGTTAGTTAGTTAGTTAGTTAGTGGATCGTTTGGTTGGTTGGTTGGTTGGTTGTTTAGTTTTGTGGGTACCAGTTTGTTGCAATTTTCATACATCCATGTATTTTTCATGCCTTCCACTGATGTATGTATTACACATTTCATTTGTATGCCAGATTTAGCAACATTATGTAGTAGGCAAGACTTAGCAGTCAATTGCAGCTGTATATTTCTGAACAGAGTTTATAATTTTAGATGAATTAATTATAGAGGGTTCTTCTGGGATGTGATGCCATGTTGTGTGGAAAAAATGTGTCAGTGTTTGGGAGGAAAGTGTTTCCTCCATCTCCTCTTTTCCCAGGATATGAAGAAAGAGTGTTCAGTGTAGCTGTACCCTGAGGATCTGAGTTTTCTGAGATGTGACTGTCAGTGGAACTGCTCATCCAGTGATACAGTGGCACATCCCAGGACACTTGTATCTTCAGCAGCAGTACTGTGCGAAAATCAAATTTTACATCAGTATGACTCATTCCCACTTTGTGCACAGTACACCAAGTTTCCTGCTTTTATCTTCACCATCAGATTATGCAAACTGTCAGAGAATTAAATCGTATCCTGGTGTGAATTAGTAACTTTTTAAATTCATCATTCACAAGTCTGGAGAATGTAGTGGTTCTGTTCTAATGATGTGGTTGCTCTTGTGGTTGGCTTCTGCAAGTACATGTGTGTCTTGTTTAATTCATACTTGCTATGTTAAGACAAGCAGTGTAAGCGGTTCTTGGCTGCGGTATACACTTTAACCAAATGCACTGCACATAGGAGCTGTGATGTTACTTCAGTTTTGGTACTGTGTTTGATCTAATTTAGCATCACAATCCATTGACACTTTCAGGGTTGAAGGATTGGGCTCAGGTCATTTGGACCTAATCTTTATCCCTGAAGATGAAGACAGCAGTGTATGGTTGTGGCTTTGTACATAAAATGCTTGAAGTGACTTCCAGTTAACTTGAAATGAAAACATGAATCATACAATATTTTCCAAGTATGCACAGGTAGATCTCTATAGACAGTAAATGCCTTGTTGAACAGGTGCACAGTTCGTCTCTGTCCACCGTATTCACTGTAAAGTGTTTAAAGACAAATTGGCCTGTATTATATTTAAAAATTTGGCTTGTACTTCGGAGATAACACAGTTTGTCTTCTTTCGAAAGACCAGTTGGTGTATGCTGTGTGGTGAAATATATGGTGCGATCAAATAGTTTCAAGACTGACCATTAGATGACACTGTTGAATTATTCTCTAATAATCCAGTCAAACATACAGCTAATTTTATTAGAAAAACCATTTCTGTTTTTACAAAAATTCAGTACATATTTGGCCAAGAAGACCATCATCTGGCACAGCTGTTACAATAGAGCACAGAAGAAGGCAGAAGTAATATTGAACAGATGATAGCCTTATTGGCTGAAACATGTAGCAAATTTTGTAAAAACCGGAACTGTTTTTATAATAACAGTAGTTGTGTTTGTGTATGGAATAACTGAGTTAAGGTAACACAATGGGGTGTTGTCTGTGCAGATGACGCTTCTGCTGCTGCTAGCACAAACTGTTCCCATTGAGTGTAGATGGTGCTGAGGTTGCTGAGTCACTGCTTGCTTGGAATGAAACTGTGGCACCTGTGACTGTACTGTAGTAATGTCTGTTTGAGTACACACATGTGTTGTCCCATTTGCAATTTTGGTGTACCTAAAAAGCATGTCTGCATTAAATTTTGGTTTAAACTGGTAAAAATAGTACAGGAACTTTCAAAATGTTGGAGGTAGTTTTTGAAGAACAGGGAGTTGAAAGAACCGAGGTTTTTGTGTGGTTTTTGAAGTTCAGAAGCAGTGTAGAAGATGCTGAACATTTGGGTGTCCATTGGTGAGCAGAACAGATGAATATGTGGACTGAGTGGGGAACTTGTCTTCAAAAAACAGGAGAATTTCTGTCTGTGAAGTTCAGAATGCATTTGGAATTTTATTTGGTACCCCTCAGAGCATTTTGAAAGATAATATGAAAATGTATGTAGTGGCTACCAAACTTGTGCCCTGCCTGCTGGGTGAGCTGCAGAAGGAGATTCATGTCCGCACATGCCAAGACATTCCAGAGAGGCTTAAAAGGGACCCAGAATTCTTTTTGAAGATAATGACAGGCGGTGAGACATGGATTTGTGAGTGTGACCCAGCAACCAACCCCCATCTGAGTGGAAGAGCATTATCACCAGTTCATTGAGATGTGAAGAGCATGTGCTTATTGTTTGTTTACAATTACTGAGTTGTGCATTATGAATTTGTTTTACAATAAAAAAACTAGACCAGCGTTACTATGTTGACACCCTGTGTCATCTGAGGTAAAATATGCTGTGAAAAGGATCAGAAAATTGGAATCTGGGGAATGGGATTGTGCACCATGACAGCACATGCCCACCATGCTCTAGGCATGAATTTATGCCTGAAAACAAAATGACTGCCATTCCAGCCTCACCATACCCACGAAATTTAATACTGCTGCATGATTACTTTTCATGTCCCAAATTTCACATGGTGTTACAAGGGAAGGAGAATGATAGTATTATCATGATTAAGCAAAATTACAGGATATGCTTGCTTTGAGTGATGGTGTGATCTCTGTGTTGGCTCTGTAAAGTCACAACCAGCCGTCCCTGAAGGGACAGCATTGATTGGGAGGTAAGTGGTGTTATGGAAATTGTTTGATCGCACCACATAATGGCTGTTGATAGTAAGAATCATACATAGTGGATAAGTACATGGTGTTATGGGTAAAATACTGACTTCTGCAGTGTCTTCAGCTTTGTGGTACATGTAGTTGTGACTGGCCTTTGGAGGGTTAATTGTGTTGGTTTTTGGTATGAATCATTTAATGCTATGTCGGTTTGAATGTTATCAGCCATAGACAGGTTAAAACCTTGTGGTTATGTTCCATCTTATTCTTTCCTTCTGTCTCAGTCTATTCCACTTAGGTTTAGACAGTTCATTGCTGTTACATGACATTTGCATACTTTCTGGGATTTGTTTTATACCATCCATTTGAAACTTGGTTTCTGCAGCCAGCTGTTGTCATCCCTACTGGTAGTTCAACATCAGTTACAGCAACAATCACAACAGCAACCGCATCTGTGCCTTCTACTGGTATTGCAACAGACGGAAAGGAGGAAGGGTCAGGTCAAGAACGCCGTCCGTCATGGAGACTTAGGGTTGATAATGGAGACAGGAGCAAGGTGTGTCCCGTTGTGTGTGCCTGCACCTGTTGTCTGAACGTGCATCCTGTAGCTTCATGCTCTTGTCATTTGATTCACCACAGCATTCTGCAAGACTGAGTTTTAGAGCAGTATTCTGTGTGTTTAATAGTTTGCCAGTTGTCTTCAGTTGTAGCGTCTTCAGACTTCAGTAGATGTTCCTCATCATACACATTTATTTCTAAACTTCATTCACAACTTACAGTGTTTGTTCAATTATTAGTGTTTCACTCAGTATTTTCTTGAGCTCTTCTCTTTTCTTTTGTGCCTGCAATTCGTTATTAAAACTGCAACATTTCTGCTTATGCAGTTTTCTCCTTTTCTGTTTGTACTCTTTACTGTACACATGTCAGACTTGAAATTCTTTGTGTGTGTGTATGTCTTGCATGATGCACAGGAACAAACATTTTGTAAAATTATTATAGGGTCACACAAGTTATAGTTATTATAATATTTTAAACATCCACAGTTATATAAAACTGTACGTACGGCTGTAAAGTACAAATGATACTTGAATTGCCCACCTTTCTCATATAAGCATATCCTGGCTTCATGTACAGGGATTCAGGATGCATGATTGAAGTTTACTGTGGGAGGCTGTTAACCTTTTAAAGACCTATGAACCTACAGTATATATTTAGGCAACAAGGAGGTTTACTGCATTTTGTAAAGACATTTTGCATAGTCCCCCCCCCCCTTTTTTTAAATACAAAATGCCATTTATTTCATATGTTTATCGTCTTCTGTTCAAATGATAAATTTTTTGTAAACTGTGCACTAAAATTTAAGTACCTACCCATGTAGGATAAAGGTTAATAACAGTTGAAATGTTTTGCTTATTTCACTATAACTAACATGTGCATGCAGTGTGTGTTTGTGTTTGTTTGTTTGTTTGTTTGTGTTGGAGAGAGGGTGAGGGAGGGAGAAGGAGAGACAGACTGCTTTAAGATGGAGCCGCTGTGCTCTGTCAAAACATCATAACACTCACGCAACAATGCAGACACTGCACTCTGTCAAAACATCGTAACACTCACCCAACAATGCAACATAATGTCCCAGACAACTTGGATTCTCACCAGAACTAATGTCACAACCTCACATCTTGTGAAGTGTTGTTATTTTGACAGGGGAAAGTGACCAGCTGTGAAAACCACATGATCTTCAGCATCATGGTATGTGAGTGAATGGCAGACAGTTCTTAACCTATATCCAAGCATATCTTCACAGCTGTGTGCTTTCTGCACAGAGCTGTAAGTAGGTAGTTGTTCTGGATGGCCTAGTAAACCGTTTGTTTTTTAATGTTTCATGAACACAACAGGATGTATTGCATTAAATTAGGACTTGTTATGGTTCATTCTGATCAGTAGGCAGCTTGCCGACAACAGTACTCCAAACACAACTTGTTTTAATGCATTCTGATCAGTAGGCGGCTTGCCAACAACAGTACACCAAACAGAACCTGTAATGGAGCCTTCTGATCAGTAGGCACCTTGCCAACAACAGTACTCCAAACAGAACTTGTTATGGTTCATTCTGATCAGTAGACAGCTTGCCAACAACAGTACACCAAACAGAACCTGTAATGGAGCCTTCTGATCAGTAGACAGCTTGCCAGTAACAGCACACCAAACAGAACCTGTTACGATACATTCTGGTCATAAGATGGTGTGATGACAGTTCACCATACTGACAGTAACAGTATATGAAACTGGCACGACAGTACACCAAACAAAATTTATATGCACATTCCCTAAATTCCTTCATGTTCCATAGACATTCTGCCCTACAAATTGTGTGTTGTTAAAGTTACATTCAGGTAAGATTAGTTTGTAATTCAAAACAAATTTGTAAGTTAATGTTCTGTTTATATCATATGTGTGTCTATCTATCTTCTGCTGTTACAAACAAGATACTGTTCTCTCTTACATTGCTGTCAGTATCCAGGCTATGTCATTGTTGGTAGATGGAATAAATATGAATAGGAGTATTGGTGGTGGTGGTGGTGGTGGCGGCGGCGGCGGCGGCGGCGGCGGTACCATTTATGAGATAAGAGGGAGACGGATGGACTGCAGTTGTTTTTATATACATTGAGGCTGTTCCACATATTGTCAAAGAGACTTTTCAGATCATGTATATCGAATGATAGTCTGTCCATGTGAAGCATGTTCATTACACAGCCCTGTTATGTAATCATAGAAAATAATTGGTAGGATAGCCAGAGCCCCAGTTGTTTAAATATTTTGCTTTCGTTACCATGCAAACATATAGGGGAGCAAAGTGTAGTTTCACCCATTCTTGACACTGCACTAGATGTTTTTTGGTCAGTTTCATGCTCTGGCCAATTTACCCCGGGAGAGAACCCTGTTATCCTATTGTAATGTGGCTGTATGTACCTACAGCCATAAGGAAGTTGTGACAGTGCTGTAGAGCTTTATTTTTTTGCTCTGTTTATGTGGCTATTGTATGACATATGGTTTAGTGTGGAGAGTGTGGATACACAGCACTAGGGTTACAACAACAGTTTTGTACTGGTGACTGTGTGACTCTGTGCTGTTGCAAGATGATCTGTGTTGCCTTCACGTAACCAGTTCAGTGGTATTTCACAGATTTGTGTTCTATTTAAATTGCCAGTCAGATTAAAGTCATCAGTTGTTTGAGAACTGCACTGATATTGTGCCAAATTGATGGCACTGTTGCTCATTGTAGAGCATTATAATCTGATGTACAGCTTCCAGCTCTTGGAAGTCTGAGAGTTCAGGTACATACATGCACTACAGGACTGCACGTGTACAGGATATTTTGATCGTGAAAGGTACGTAAAATGTGCTGTTGATAATACCTCAACATCATGTCTGGTCAAGTGGTAAGATATTTGGCTGATGATTTGACTTATGTACTGAATATTTCTGTCATAACATCTGCAGTCAGATAATAATGTGTCAGCACGACTGTAAAATGTCAGCTTTATTACAGCAGCTAGTTCAGCGTGGGTCTGGCAAGACAAATATGTACAGGGTTTGGCTGGGGAAACCTGAAGGAAAGAGATTCATTGGAATACCTAGGTGCAGATAGAAGGTAAATATTGAAGTGGATCTTAAAGAAATGGGATGAGAGGGTGTGAGCTGGATTTATCTGGCTTAGGTTAAGGACAAGTGATGGCCTGTTGTGAAATAACAGTGAGCCTGCACATTGTGTATAAAGTGGGGCAGTTGTTGACTGGCTTCTGAACAAGAACTGTGCTCTGTGGAGTTCATTTGCTTACCCTGTTTTGGTTCAAAGAATTACCAGGAACACAATCACATCATCAATGTATTAAACTGATACATGCCATAACTATTTGTTTTTTTTTTTTATTTATGTTTGTGTTCATTTTTTATAATCACTGCATGTTTCAAACCCAAAGGATCATCAGCAGGCAAGAAAATACAAACCTATAAAAGGATGGCAGTGCATGTACACACAAACACACACAGTAACAAACGGTTGTGTGGACTGTATTAATTTAATGCTTTGATGTAATGGAATGCAACAGGATGTACGCAGTAATATAATATGCAACAATGATATTAATGTAGTTGACTATCATATGAACACCAACAAATGCACATATATATTATTAAATCACTACTTTATTGACACTATACATAACTGCAACATGTTTCAGCCCCTAAAGGTCATTTTCAGGGAATATAGTTGATGCATTCTAGTAGCGGGTCCCTCTCACCACAGCATGGCAGGTCTTCAGGTTGTGGATGGAGGAATGACCTCCATATGGAGCGTAGCTGTGAATGTATTGAATAAACAGTTGTGGGCAGCCGACAAGGGGTGGTCCTATAGCCTGGGGGTTGGGGGAGGTGCTAACAAATTCTCACTGTAAAGACTGGCCTATTAGTGTAACATACACCTGGGCCCCAGACCTGGACTGATCTGTTGGCATGAACTAAGCGATGGAAAAGGGGTGTGAAACTCGGTACTTGGTATGTAAGGAAAATGTATAGGGCAGATTCACTTACAACAGCAGCCATGGAATTGGCAAGATACGAATTATATTTAATGGGTGTACAGGATTTAGGTGGGACAACGAGGGCACAGTGAGAGCAGGGGATTATATTTTTTTCTATGGAAAAGGAAACAAATATTACCAACTGGGAACATTATTTTTTATACCCCACGGAATAGTATCAGCAATTAAGCGAGTAAGAGTTTGTTAATGATAGGATTTTATATATAGTTCTAAGAGGTAACTGGTGTGATATTGTTTTGAATGTGCATGCCCCAAGTGAGGAGAAAAGCAGTGACTCAAAAGACAGTTTTATAAGGAATTAGAGCAGGTTTTCGATCATTTTCCTAAGTACCATATAAAAATTCTGTTAGGAGATTTTAATGCAAAATTGGGTTAAAAGGATATTTTCAAACCAACAGTTGGGAATGAGAGTCTACATCAGGATAGTAATGATAATGGTGTTAAAATGGTGAACTTAGCCATATCAAAAAATGTAGTTTTCAAGAGTGTGATGTTCCTGCACCAATACATTCATAAATACACCTGGACGTCTCTTGATGGGAAGAGTGACAGATTGATCACATATTGATAGAGGGCATTTGAGTATACTTGATTTACGTTCTTTGGGGAGAGCTGACTGTGTTACTGATCACTATCTGGTGGTTGCAAAAGTTAGGGGAGGTCTGGCATTAAGTAAACATGGAGCACAGAAGTTTGATGTGGAAAGATTTAATCTCAGGAAGCTAAATGATTTGCAGGTTTAGGAAACAGTATCAGATTGAGATCTTAAACAGGTTTGCAGTTTTGGAGAACTTCGGTGATAGCGAGGACATAAACAGGGCTTGAGAAAGCATGAAAGAGAACATCAAAATCTGAGCTAAAGAGGGTTTAGGTCTGTATGAATTGAAGCATTATAGACCATGGTTTGATGAAGAACATTTATGTTTTTTAGATCAGAGGCAGCAGGCTCAAATGTAGTGGTTACAGGATCCAAAGCAAAGCAGTGTAGTTAATCTAAACATTGTAAGATATAAAGCTAGTAAGCATTTCAGGAACAAAAAGAAGAAATATCTGAAAGCTAAAGGTGATGTCCTTTAAACTAACAGTAAGATCCAAGAATATCAGAGGGTTGTTTAGGGGCATCAGTGACTTATAAAGGGTTACTAGCCTAGAAGTAATATAGCGAAAAATGAGAAGAGTGATGTGGTTACAAACTGCCACAGTATGTTGGCTAGGTGGAGGAACCATTTCTTTCAGTTGTTGAGTGTACGTGGGGTTAGTTACATTAGGCAGACAGAAATACAAACAGCAGAACCACTATTGCCTGAGCCATGTGCCTGTGAGATTGAGATGGCTATTGAAAAGCTGAGAAGACACAAATCGCCAGTTATTAATCAAATCCCATTGGAATTATTAAAGCAGGTGGTAGAACAGTTTGCTCTTGAGATCCATAACTTATTAATTCTGTTTGGAATAAGGAGGAATTGCCTGAGGAGTGGAAGGAGTCATTCATTGTACCTATCTGTCAGAAGGGTGACAAAACAGATTATAGTAATTACAGAGTCATAACACTTGTGTCAATTATGTACAGAATTTTGTCCAACAGCCTGCTGTCAAGGTTTACTCCATATGCAGAAGAAATTATTGAGGTTCTTCAGTGTGGATTTTGATGCAGTGGTCAACTACTGATCATATATTCTGCATTTGTCAAATACTTAAGGGGGAAAAAATGGGAATACAATGAAGCAATGCATCAGCTATTTATAGACTTCAAGAAAGGGAGAGAGCTGTTGTGTAATGTTCTGATGGAGTTTGGTATCCTAAGGAAACTGGTACGGATAATAAAAATGTGTCTGAATAAAACATATAGCAGAGTCCAGGAAGGCAAGCATTTGTCTGACATGTTTGCTATTAAGAATGGTTTGAAACAAGGAGATGCTTTATCGCCAATGCTTTTCACCTTTGCTTTAGAGTAGGCCATTAGGAGGGTTCAGGTAAACCGGGATGGCTTGAAATTAAATGGTACACATCAGCTTTTGGTTTATGCTGATGATGTTAATATATTGGGAGGAAGCGTACATACTATAGGGAAAAACACAGAAGCTTTAGTAATTGCTAGTAAGGTGACTGGACTGGAAGGAAGTGCTGATTAAACTAAGTACATGGTCATGTCTCGAGATCAGAATGAAGGACAGTCACAATATGAAGACTGATAATAGATCCTTTGAAAGGGTGGAACAGTTGAAATGTTTTGGAACAACTTTAACAAATCAAATTCTCGTCAGGAAGAAATTAAGATTAGATTGCAGTCAGGGAATGCTTCCTATCATTCTGTGCAGAATCTTTTGTCTTTCAGGTTGCTGTTTTGTATGGGTGTGAAACTTGGTCGCTCACATTGAGGGAGGAATGTAGGGTGAAGGTATTTGAGAACAGGGTGCTGAGGAGAATAGTTGGACCTGTGAGGGACGAGGTAACAAGGGAGTAAACAAAACTACATAATGAGGAGCTTACTGATTTGTACTGCTCACCAAATATTGATCTGGTGATCAAATTGAAAAGAATGAGACTTCAGTTTCAGTTTATTTCATCCTTTTGACGACAACGTGTATAGGATACATCCATAATTTCTTATACTAACTTCTTATAATTCCATTTAGCTAATGCAATTTGTATACAGTATAAAAAATGTACATAACAATTATGATTCATATACAGTATAAAAACACACAACTTCTTTCTGCTAATACAGATAAACATTCATATGACTCTTCATACTCGTTACCTGTTTATCGTATGCCTACAGAAGTGCAGCACTTCTACACACTCAATATAAATAACACACACAACATGTTTTTTCACTCCATACTCTTAATTTATCTTTGTCCACATTTGCACCAAAAGTAATGTCAATAAACTAGAACTTTAAAATTTTCTCTATTAACTAAAAAATTTATATCATCCCTACATTGCTAGTTTCATTAGTAATTTGATTGCCAATACCATACTTTTCTGTAAAATTCCCTTTCAGGGTGCCTGCATATAGGATAAGTATTCATCCACTGAATAGAAGGTCTGTTATAATAAAAAGGCTTTAAATTCTCTAAGTTTTTTAAATAATTTGGAATCTTATTATGTAATTTTGTCCCCAAATTAATTACACTCTTTTTAAAAATATAAGTTTTACAAAATTGTGTTTGAAAATCTGATCTATGTCTTGTCTCATAATCATGTATGGCCAAATTTTGTTTTAACCCTTCATTGTTTACTTTAATGTAGTACACTGTTTCCTTTATATACACACATGGCACTGGCAGTATATTCAGTGTCCTGAATAAGTCTCTACAGGACGTCTTTCTTTTAACGTTACATATTAATCTCACAACCTTCTTTTGCAATTTAAAAACTTTTGTATGTTGTGAATCACCTCCCCAGAAAAGAATACCATATCCCAGATGTGAGTGAAAGTTAGCAAAATGTATACTTCTGAAAGTATTTATACTTGTAATGTTTTTAAGTAAATGAATTACGTAGTAGTTTTTGTTTAATATGTCACACACATGTTTTATGTGCACATCCCATGTTACATCTTCAGTAAGATATAAACCTAAAAATTTTGTTTCATTTTTATATTTACTGTCCATGTCTTGAAATGCAGTTTTCGGTTTTAAGTTACTTTAATTCTGCCAAGCATGGAATGATATTGCAGTGGTTTTGTCAGGGTTTATTACAAGTAAAACCAACTAGATAACTGTTGCGTAACTTCTTTTATTGTTTCATTTAAAATATTTGCATTTGTGGCCTCTATATGTACATTAGTGTCATCGGCAAACAGGGCTGTTCTTCCTCTTTGAATGTAAATGGGAAGATCGTTTTTATATATAACAGAAACGTAACTGGGCCAAGAACAGAGCCCTAAGGGACTCCACCTTTCATTTCTTTTAAAGTTGATGTGAACTTTCCTTAGATCCAACTAGTATTTTCCATATAATTTATTTCAACATACTGCTTCGAGTTGCATAAATATGATTTAAACCACTGATTCACAAGCATCCAATTTAAAAAGCAAGATTTTATGGCCTAGTACATCATATGCTTGTGATAAATCAAAGAAAACTCCAATAAGATTTATCTTTTTTTCTATGGCTTTTAGAATGTTTTCAAGAAAAGAATGGGTTGCTGTTTCTGTTGGTTTACCCTCTACGGAAACCATGTTAAACATCGTTTAGAACATTATTTTTTGTAACAAATGACATCAATCTACTATACATTAACTTTTCTATAATCTTTGAGAAGGCTGATAAGAGAGATATGGGTCTATAGTTTTGAGCTTCTCCTGTATTCCCCTTTTTATGCAAGGGTTTTACTAGTGCTATTTTTAGTATTTCTGGGAAAATGCCTGATGCAAATGAAGTATTACAGATATCGGCTAGTGGTTTCTTTGTAAATTGCACACATTTCTTTACAATGAAGTCCGTTACACCGTCAAACCCTGATGAACATTTCCTTTTACGATTCTTTACCACCTTCTCTGCTTCGTTTTCTGATACTGGATTAATGAACATTGTTTGTGGGCATGTATTTATTTTCCATTTTATCATATTACAAACTCTGTGTGTGTTCCACTACTTTGGTCTGTCAGTTTCTCTATAGTTTCAACAAAATATGAATTGAATAACTCTGCAGTAGCTCTAGGATTTGATGTTTTATTTTTTCCCCATCTTAATTCAATATTCTTGTTATTTATAAATGATTTTCCAAGTTCTTTGTTTATTATTTGCCATGCTGCTTTCGATTTATTTTGGAACTACTTGTATAATTGCTATTTCCCCTTCTCTTTGCTTCTTGTATTACCCTTATGCATATTTTTCTATACTGCTCTATGTATTCCAGCTCCTTTTTCACACCTGTCGTCTTCCTTTGTCTAGTAGATGCATCCTTTTGCTGTAAATTTTGATTCCTTGAGTAATCCATTTATATAGCTTTTATGGGGGAGAGGAGAGGTGAATGCAGGATTTTGGTGGGGAAGTCTAAGGGAAAGAGACCTCTTGGAAAGCCTAGGAGTAGATGGGAGGATAATAAGATGGATCTTCAGGAAATGGGAAGGGGAGGGGCATGGACTGAATTGATCTGGCTCAGGATAGGGACATGGCGGCACTTGTAAATACGGTACTGAATATTTGGGTTCAATAAAATGCTTGGAATTTCTTGACTACCTTAGAACAGGTTAGCTTCTCAAGAAGGACTCTACTGCATGGAGTAAGTAAGTGGGTCAACAAAATGAATTGCCAGTTATAAAATTCAACTGATTGTGTAATGTGTACTGTGTTAAGTTATAGCTGTACATAAGGCAGTAACACTGAATTGTATGCCCTGAAGATGACCCTTTAAGGGTTGAAACATGTTGGATTTACATGTAGCAGTAATGAAGTGGTGATTTAATAATATACAAGTTCATTTGTCGGTGTGTGTGATACAGTGACACTAGTGAATGGATAAGAACAAGGTAAAGTTTAGTGCAGTTGAATAATCGTGTACTGACTGAGGATCACAGTTCATTTTGCAATGGTCAGCTGGTAAAATTATGTGACATATAAGGGCATAAAATTGTAAAATTGATGGACAAAGAGCTACATTTCGTGATTTCCCTGCTTATAGCTTTTGGAGGTGAGGGGCATTGTATTGCCTGGAAACTTTAGTTGGAATAAGTACCAGTGTAACATGGAAGACCAATGCATGTCAGTGACATGTCGAAAAAAAAAGATTTTAGTAGAGGCACTGGAAATGTTAGCTTTTGTTACTGGTACACTGGTTATTATTTGGAATGCTCTACACATACCAACAAACAAACCAACAAGCATTCAGTGTGTGTATATATTTCTGTAGTTCCATTTATTTTTAGCATTTTTGTTTTGCACCTGAAAAATCCAATTCTGAATGAATTGGATTTTTCAGGAGCTTGACAAAGTCTTGCAGTTTGGTAAGTGCAGTGTTGGTGCCTGTGTGATGCTTGGTATGTGTGCTGCATGAATTCCCAGTGTGTGGCCATGATCAAGCCCTCTGGTACCTATGTATGTATGTACTGTCGAATGTCATTGCATGTGTTAATTTATGCCTGCAAGTTGCTGACACAGAACCCAGAACATCCCCCCCCCACTTCTGTTACAGTTTCACAGAACCTTTTAATAATTTCTGTGTTCAATTGTGGTGCCTTGTGTGATGTCTTGATTGTTACCCTTCTACTGTACAATCTCCCAGTCTCTTGAAGTGTCAGTCTGATAGTTTTGGGATATTAGATTTTGGTTGACATTAGGCAATACATAATCTCCCTCCCCATTTCTGTATATTGTGATCATTGGTGACAAGATTACAGTACTCTGTCCATGGCAGTCAGACTGACCACATTTCTGTGAATGCATTAATTTGGGAGGAAACTTGCAATTGGGACTTTGGTCCTTACTAGACAATGTGTTGGAGAATGTCACAGATTCCAATGTTTAATAGTAAGTTGCTGATGAATACATCAGACTGTATCATGCAGTACCCGAAATATTTCTTATCAGCTAAGAAGTAAGTTTGGTAATCTTTGATGACCTCAGTATTGGCAATCTTGGTAAGAACATAACAATGTTGCATGAAGCCAGTCGTGGTCCTGTTACCACATCCCACCTACACTCCTACTGTCCAAAATGAAACCTGTAACTGGCCCATTTATCTTGTAGGTTTGTCTGTGTCGTAATGCAAGGTTTGCTTCTGGCAGCCTGAATATGATCTGCCAGTTGTGTGTACTTAATGTACTTCCTAAACTCTGAGAACAAAATAGGGCGTTATCCCCCCCCCCCCCCCCCCCCCCCCCCCCCCTTCTCTTCTTTTTTTTTTTTCTCACCCACAGGCGGGGGGAGTGAATTAATTTTGTTTCTTTAGTTTTGGTCGGCGTTTGGCAGCATATGAGCACGTATTG
>Ga0123357_10005441_pt1 | contig 15250 bp, 5 predicted proteins | sample TergutEmb28metaG_FD_89873 | JGI IMG/M metagenome (GOLD analysis project Ga0123357, IMG submission 89873) | Embiratermes neotenicus P4 segment gut microbial communities from Petit-Saut dam, French Guiana - Emb289 P4 | ecosystem: Host-associated > Arthropoda: Insects > Digestive system > Gut ... | reverse complement strand
TACAATAGAAAAGTCGCATGCTCCTGATGATGGATGTATTAATGTCTGAAACATGTTGAGCATAGAAGAAGTGAAATAAAACTTAATAACTAATGACATCAAGTTAGTCTCTTATTCTTCAACATATTCACTGTTTTAATGAGCTGAGATCTCACTGTGAGCAGAGTGTGTTTACATAGTTAGTAGTTTCAGAAGTTGATATTTGCTGTACGAAAACTGTTTATATATGCGGTGGTTTGGTAATTTGATACCCGGATCTAAGCAAAAATATTCATATACATATGTAGTGGCACTGTTGGGTGTGGAACGCCATGTACGTTGATAATGGTGGCATGGCCAAATATAACTGAAGTGAGAACAAAGGGCTGAGATAATTGGTTGTATTGGTAATTTTTTCTTTTCTTTGAAGTAATTATAATATATGTGTGTTTCTGTCATAAATGTTATGGAATGCAGAGTGTCCAGATGATAGGTGCCTGAAAAGAAAGATTTATATACCAAAATCTCTTCATTATATGGAAGTCTGGTTTTCACCATTAGGAAGGAAAACTCACAGTTTTCTTTGACTGCTACCTACCTTAGTAGATTTCTGTGTGGGCAACCCTCGTAGCATGACATATACCCTGATGATATTTGACCTCTTTTTGCTTCTGAGATACGGTGACCTTTCATGGCAGTTGAGTTATATATTTGTGAACAGGCGCACTTACTGTAACTGGTGAAACAAAAGTTCACGTGCAAAATTGAATTTATGTGCCTTAACGCATGATACAGCGACCACAACCTCCTTCATTTGGAACAAAATTTGTAATTAGACACGTTGGAACTTTACACACTTCCGCAGTTACCACCTGCAAACTGTCTTCCAACAAGACCTTACTAGAGCCACATTGTGAGGTATCACCTTAGTCACATGATGCTTTGCAGATAGATCATCAGAGAAGTGCCAATTGCTTGGCCTCCTATGTCACCAGACTTAAACTGACTGGATTTTTCTCCTTTGGAGTTACAGGAAGAACCTTGTCTACTTGGTCAGAAACAAAAATCTTCAGCAGTTGAAAGCCTGCATGAGGGATGGTGTGGCTATGGTAACCCACAAAATGCTTCAAAATATGTGGAAAGAGTTCAAATAACATATGGATATTTGTTGTGCCACCAGGAGTGCTGTGCCCACCCTGAAATCGACTAAGGCAGGTTGGAATCTGAAATCACTATCAGAGTTTTCCTTTTTAATGATGCAAAACTGACATTTGTATGATGAACAGCTTTGAAGATATAAATTCTTCTTTTTGGCTAACTATCATCTGGATACCCTGTATTTGTTTTCCCCTCACCTCCCAATGCATAGTAAGTCTGAGAAGAAGACAATCCACAGCCCTGCTATTGTAATGTTTAAAAGAAACCTACAGTAACATCCACAAGGGCAAACATTCATCTAATACATCTCTTTTTCTGAATGGTCTGAAACAGGTAAATTCTCTATTGCCATTGCTCTTCAACTCTGCTTTAGAATACATCAATCAGGAAGGGATTAAAATGGCATTTGACACAACAGCTTGTGTTCTAGAAGACCTCTGCTCCATGGTGCTCATTATGCCAGGTACAATAAAGACACCTGTTACAAAATTAACAGAGTTTCAAGTTCTCCACAGCATAAGAGGTATATGAGCTTACTGTAATACCACAGCCTGCCATGTGTAGCGTGTTCAGACTACACACACCCACACCCACACACACACACAAACTACAGTAGAGTAGAGTACAGTCTCAATGTGCATAACAAATTGAACAGACGAAACCATCACTAACAACATAATCAAGAGCAAAGGAATCCATTTTCTATGTAAAATGCTTATTAAGTTCCCGGAATATTTTAACAAGATATTTTATACAGTTGTTGGCTACTTTACAACATGAATCATTTTGAAAATTAGGTATTTTAATCTGAATGCTGTTTGTAAAGAATGAGACCTGATTTTATTCTTGACCGGAACTTTGTATGCCAGTATCTTTTCTCAAGGTGTTTTTAAATTGTAGTACCTGATGATGGCTGTTGGTAAGGTTAAAAGAGGCTGTACTAAGTGACAATTAACTATACATTTTTGAGTAGTGAAAAATGGTCTGTGTATTATTTTGTTTCATTTAATAAATACCAGTAATAAATGTATAAAAAATCTAAAAAAGCATAAAATGCATTGAAGTTGATTTTAATATGAATACAAAATAAACTTGTACACTGGAGTAATGCAGCACAAAAGCAGAAGAGTGGGGACACCAACTGGCCATCCACTTGGTCTTGTCTCCATTTGTTGGAACCAGCCACAAAACGTCAAAATAATGACACTACAGTGGGTGGTCACACAAGATTGAAATCTTAAACATCACGGTTCACAAGGTTCCAGAATAATGCCTGTGTGTGTGTACTTATAATTACATAAGCTTACCTGGGATACCATAACCCTCTGCATGTGGTGTCTTCTCACTGTCATACTTCACATCTGTATGTAGCCGATCACAGATTACTCCTTCAATATTTACTAGCTCCTTCTGGCCCACCTCTTCATTCAAGCTGTTGTCACTAACACTACAAATAATATAAACATTAGTGTTGCAATATCACATCACACCTGGAACACTGACATTCCAGCTTGACAAATTTATCTCTCCCTGTGGAAAAGATACTACAACTTCAAGCAAACTGGAACCACTACAAGGAATCTGGAGATATGATAAGTTACAATATTTTGACATACATCTGAAACTCAACAAAACTACACCAAGGCTAAGCGTCTAAAAATGCAGCTGGTTCATCAGATCTCCCCTTCAAAGCCAATCTTATTCTATGTTGCACTCAGAAGGAACAAAACAAACTGATTTTTGCTCTTCTGGGTCATCATACAGCATAACAATCCTGAGAAGCAATGACCTTGAGGCAAAAACCTAAAACCTTGCCCAACAAACTGTCTTGCATGTTTTAACTATGAACTGTGCATTATACACAGTGACATGCAATGTCATGTTCTGCCTGGTCAAGAACTGAAAACAAAAGTTGCTTTCTCTGATTATAACTGAACTGGAAGGAAAGAAATTGAAACACAGCAAAGAAGATTAACATAACCTTGAAATTACAACACACAGGAGTCACACATAAATCCATACAATGAGAAAGTAATTGAATTCAAACATTCATTGCAGTGATTTATTATAAATTCATGATTCAGAGCAATGAGGACAAAATAAAAATGAAGAGCAGCAAATGGTATTTCATGTGACTGATCACAATGGGAGGAATGTGACTACAGACCCTTTCTGCACCAAGCACCTGAAGAAATATTTGCTGGGAAGGTTACCCCACACAGTATTTGTTACAACAGAATTCTGAGAACAGCTATCACACAAAGCATTCATCTACATACAATTTTATAGCTCCTCTAACCCACTGATAAGCTATTTAGATCTGGCAACAGAAACGGTGTGTGTTGTACAAACAAAGCAGCAACTTGAAGGCAAACTACTGCGAGTCTAATCTAAATATCACTCTAATGCAGGGGTGCAAAATTTTCTAGCCATCTAGGTACCAGTTCAAAATTCTAGACAACAGAAGTGTGACATGAAGAATGTTCCATTTGAGGACCAACATATATTACTACCACCATACAAAATGTAGTCATCACAGCAATATGGCAGCAGGGATTTGTGCACCCTTGCCCTAAAACACATTGCCCAGAAACACAATAAAAATGTGAAAATAAGCAAATCAAAAATAAAGTATCCTAAACTAAGGTGTGTATAGAGGGTAATGAAACTTTGTTCACAAATTTATTCTGAATATTTTACTCCTTGTCTGCACTTCTTAGCACAGAAAATGTGTTAAATACAGCTTATATCACCAAATGCAGAATTGGGTACTTATGTAGAGAAGCTGTCCAGGCTGTGAGAAAGCAAATCAAATTTAAAAGGCTGTATGATAAAAGTGAAAGAGAAGTAGCTAAGTTAAGTAAATCTGAATGTGCTGCACATTAGACTGAGCTTGAAATTTATGATGCACTACTTTGAAAGGAAAAGAAATGACGAGACATACAGGGAAACTATTAAAATGTCTGCCAAACTTCAGGAGGCCATTAGACCCCATTTAAAACTTCTCTGAGGGTGTGTCACCTACAGACTGATGCAGCTCATTTTGTCATCATTAGAAAGTTACTAATTCTGTTTCTAACATGCTTGTGGTACTTGCATGTTGGTGTGCAATTCAAACATACTGGATGAATACTTCTGCAGAAATTACTTTCTGCCACAAAACTAGTCAGCAACTTGATTTTCATTAAGTCATGAGTAACACAGCTGACCAGGGCAGGCAACATTACTGCCACAATAACAGGGTTAAGGGCAGTGACAAGATCACACTATATTCAGGAAAAATTAACAAAAATAACAGCAACTTTATTATTTCAACCATAATTACCTACAAGACATGTGATTTGTATTTCTTAGTGGCAAAGCATAGTGTGAAAACAATATTTACAGACATAAATATATTATTAATTTCACTTAACTGCAAAACATTGAGAAGATGGTTATGAAATCACTATACATATCTTATTCAGCATACAGGATTTTCCCTGCATAATGTTGCCTATTCAAGGTATCAAGTACCCTCAAAGATATTTCACGTTAAGTCAGTAGCTCTTTCTAAGGGGTTTACCAGATTACATGCTTTCCTTTACCTGAAGACAGAAGCACAGCCAGCTTCTGAAATGTACTGTAGTAATACACTGAAAGATGATGAACAAAGTTCAGAAAGAAGATCACCTCAGTAACACTCTTCATATTTATTACAAAGAAATCACAAATGTAGCTTTCCAAAGAGAATGGAACACAACAAAATTTGTTTAATGCTTCTCATAATGAGCCTGGAAAAGTAGACTTAAATTACCCAACTCTAAATTATTAATAAAATCAAGATTCCACATTCTTATTATTAAATGTTGATTTTTTCAAACTCACTTGTAAGAATGAGACTTAAGGTCCAGAAACAATCCTGACTGCTGTGTTTCTACCAACAAAAATATGGTCTCTTCTGGTAAGCACACACCACACACATCTGGCAGTACACCGAATTTCAGCTTCAACCTACACCTGTAAGATAGTAAATATATTGTCAACACCAGCTGAGCACAGTTGTAGCCTGAGCAAATAGTCAGGTGTTAGGAAGCACATACCGAATGGCAGTACTGCAAGACAGCTCTTCCTTTTTAAGTTGCCATTGTTCTGTCAGCTTATAACATCATATGTTAAATTTAATCAAATTTGCAGGCACTGTAACAGTGCTATAGGACCACAGATAAAGTGAAGTTATTACAAATTACTAAAACTTGTAGTTACCTGCTGGTTCTAACATTCCAGTGCCTCCAAGCACACTTACGTGCATACGTTCAGTTTTCCAAACAACAAAACACTTTGAAATTATAACCTTTGGTTTCTTAAAATAAAATGTTTTCTAATATCAAACTAGTGACTTCCAAGATTTTAGATTTTCATAGCAGGAAATATGAAGAGTATGGTGTTATGGGATCTGATGCCATGTATTGTCACAGACAGGTACAGACATTTCAGAGAAACCTGCTACCTTTTTCTTCAGCATTGAACAGTAAGCTGGGCAGCTAAAGATAATCCATGATATAAGGAAGAGAAGACAAGAACCAGGTCTGTTTGAGTGAACCAGTGAGAGATGGTGGCCCTAAATTGTTCCCCTTGATAATGTCACTTTTCAGGAGCTTCTTACCACATCAATGCAAATACGTATCTGTGTTTATTGTAACTCCTTTCACAGGACCATGTGACTGACTCCTGGGAACTCTTACCTGCTGCTTTGATATTCCTCCCAGCATCATGTGCCATCCACTATTAGTCCTTACACTCTGTCCTCTGAATATTTTCCCACCTCTGTTCCTCATTATTGACTGTGGCTTCCCATTTAAAAAGATCACTTTCTAGGCTACCAACTCCCGCTGGCTTGCTCACACTCCCATTTCCTGTTCTCCATTCCGTACATCATGCACCATTTTTCCCACGCAAATTACTTTCATATCTTCAGATGCAGGCAGCAGGCCCTCTCATACACTGATACCTGTCTTCTGAACTACAATGTGTAAATCCCAGAAAACCATACCACTTAAACTCTGATTCATATGCCGAGTGGCCATCTTCCTCACACTTCCCAGTACTGTAACACAGGCTGTCAAGACATGATACATTTTCTTGTCTTTCTATAGTACACATGGGAGGAACAAAACAGTTGCAAGTACTCATGCCTAATTTGCAGTAAGAAGCACATATATATAAAATGTAACCAGTCACCCTTGAATTACTGCCCTTCTACACACAGTCAATTGCTCCAGTAGTACTGTCACTGCTGGTAGCACCCCTGGCAGTCCTCTGTAGGGATGGCCATTATACCTGGAGTCATTTTCTGTTTAATTTCTTCTGCAGATGCAAAACAATGACCTATGAGCCCAATCTTAAGTCTCAGGAAGTGCCAGCTGTTTCGCAGAGTCAGATCAGTAGACTACAGTGGCAGAAGGATCCTTAGAATTTGCTTCTTCTTCAAAACTGTTACACTGTGAGGGTGACTGACAAGGTGCATGGCCTTGGCACAAGATACAATTGTATCTTCACTTTTCCACTTTCAAAATGCTCTGAAGCAACCCATGCAAGATGCCAACTTACCTACTAGCTGTTCAATCATCGCACTCTAATCTGTTACCTTGATTATGTTAACTCTGGCAACATTTTCACTGTTTCTTGACACTGCTGTCCTACCCAGCTCTCCTTCTGTTTCAGTAATCCTTGACCATTTTCAAATACATTTTACCAGTTTCTATACACTGCACTTAGACATATAAAGAGTTTCTGCTGCTAATTTCCTTGGTTTAAAAAGGAACTTCTTCTTCACATGATGTTTCAACCGAGATATTGCAATAAGTGCTGGCAAAACATTTGCACTCCATGGCCAACTTGTGGCATACTAACACTTCTTTACTTGTTCCAACTGGCTCCACAGATAGTGCACAGTCCACCCCTCCACATTCCACCCTGCTGCTTTGACAGGAAGTGCGGTTACATTAAAACAATCGAATTCTTGAAAATCTTTGATTCTTACAAGTATTTACATATGTCACAACAATCAGACTCACTGGTACACAGAATTCTCTCCTTGTCATGAGTGTACTTTATGCAAATGATCTGAAGTTTATTGCTAGTAGTAGAACTAAATCAAAATTCCTCTGAAAAATAAACCATACTTTCAGCAAAAAATATGTCAGAACAATATATTGAAAGTACTGTTTTACTGCATGCAAAAGCATAAAGCATAAACGCAAGGAAGGTCCCGAAGATCTGAGCGCAGAAATATATATACTAAGGGAAGTAAGACAACCTCCCAAAAATAAAAGTCAGCTAAGAAAAAAATATTTTACTCTTAATTTCACACACTTAATACAGAAAGCATGTCAGATTCTATCTGCCTCTATCAATCCGTGTCACTGTCTCCATCTTCACAGGCCATGCCTTCATCTCCCTTACACTCGCACCTAACAACCCCATCCTCTTCACTGCCATTCCACAACATATCGTCAGTCTCATCCACTGCATTGGATAAAAAGCACTTCTTAAAACCCTTCCGTCACTTCTGGTAAGGTGTGCTGCCATACTGTCATCCATGCTGACTAAATAATATATTTATATTTCTTGGTTAATTAACTTACTTCAATCCATGAAGATTCACAAATTTCCCCATCGATGGTGTTAGTGGTATTAAAAATTTTAAATACATCTGTTCTGAATTTTTACGTCATGTCTGTCGTCTGATCAGTACGAGTTGCTGGCTCTTTTTATGGTTTTAAATTTGTGAATTGGTCCAGGTTTTATTTTTCAGTCTTATAGTAAACTTTTAATTTTTCCTGTTACTACCCTTGGACTAGATCTGTCCACAGGTGCATATCTTAACAAGTTACTGTTTCTGTAGTGCCCAGTGACTGAAAATATTTCAATCTAGGTGGTGCACCAGGTTTGGTTCTTCTTTGCCTATAAATGGAAACAGAACCAGATTCCGAAAAGTCGTACTTCTTTAACAAATATGACAATGGACATAGCCCCAAAGAAGAAGATTGTGTCGGTTAACTTCAGTTGTGCTCCGTTCTCTTTTGAATTTTTTGCCTCTTAAAGATGGAACCATTGGTTGTCCTGAAATGCTGGTAAGGAATGACCACTCAACATTGCATAATGTCTGTCCCAGAACGGCGCATATCTCACATGATAATTTGGCGCAGTCCAGTTGTTTTATACAACATACATTTAAGGCGACCTCACATACTTAAGTGCCAAATTTAAGGAATGACTCTCGTCTTGCAAGACAGTAAATACAGTACTAGTAAAAGTATAGCCTAAATTGTACCACCCTTACCTGCAATCAGCATCAAACAAAGTTTCAAGCCATAATAAACACATATCCAACAAAATGCACTTCACTGTTTACGATGTGTTTTAATCACATTTTTCTCATCAACATGTTTCGGTCACTATTGCAACCATCTTCTGGGAGATGATCGCCACAATAGTGACCGAAAATGTTGGTGAGAAAAGTGTGATTAAAACACATCATAAACAGTGAAGTGCATTTGTTGGTTATTTGTATATTATGGATCTCATTAAAGCACAGAAGATGGAACTTACAAAAATGTTCCATGCAATGGTATTTAACATATCCATAATACAAATGATATCAGAAAAACCAACATGGAACAGAACAACAAAAGTGCCAATCCCATAGTGCTAATGGGATCACTGACACAACTGACAAATACTAATATGTGAAAAAACTGCTTGTCCAATGCAGGGGTTAGGAGGGTGATCACATGTTGGTCAAAACTGCACTGCACAAATGTGCTAGTGGGAAAAATAGGGTTAGGTGAAGGTAGACACTTACAAACACAGTCATCATGTAAAATACATACATTTTTGCACAATAACATTTGCATGGTGGTTGGGTAACCGATACTGCCTGCTTCCACAGTAGTTAGGTATGGCACTATCTGCACTTGTCCATGTGTATTTAAATTATTCAGCATTCAGCAAATTTGTTTCCCCATATGTTTAATTATTTTTATCTGAGCGTTGTCACAACCAAGTTTGATGAAGGGTTACTGTATACTACTTACGTCTGTGGAAATATGTGGCTTGGTAAAGTCAACATGTAGATAGAGTTGTTGCTCAAAAGTGGAACATACTGCAGAAGCTTGCCTTGAAGCAGCAAATACTGATGACGAGTAGAATAACAACCATTAGCCACCTAGAGGGGGGAAATAATAGTTATTTTCTGCAAAGTATAATCAAAGTTTGTTTTCCATTCATGGATTAGTAATGTGCATCATGGTCATAATTACCTTATAAATGTTCATGCTCTAAGTTACCTGTTGTGGCTAATTCTGAGATAGAAAATTACGAGTAGTTTCAAGAAGAAAAAAATGACAAACAGCCACCACCCCAGGATCACAGCAATCATACTAGTTTATTACATTTGCATATGGATTTCAATGAAAATTCCATTTAGGTCAAAATTAATTGGCAAAAAATTAAGTAACAACTACCGTATATTCTCGAATCTAATCCACACCAGTTTTTGCTGATTTCTTAAACGAAAAAAAAAAGACAGTTCGCAGTTCTAATCCGCACCTTTCCTTCAACCATCCCTTGCCAAAAAGGCAGACTGATTCAGTTATGAGTGATGACGGCGAGACTGATGAATAATAAATTATAAATATTATATAATATATAATATAAATAATAAATAAAATAATAAATTATTGTATTGTATTGTTCTTATGGCACGTACAGCAGCTCTATCATTTTTCCAAAATCCAGTTCACGACCATGAATCTAATCCGCACGCGATTATAATCCGCATCTGATTTTTTAGCCCTCTGAAACTGTAAAAAGGGTGCAGATTAGATTCAAAAATATACGGTATACTGCTATGATATACACAGCTGTCACCACTCAAGTACAAAGCCAATATTCCCTCCCCAGCCCATACATTTCCCTGGGCCTCTGAAATAGATTTTGCATCACATTTTTATGATGCAATATGTCAGCTGTCTCTGTAGGCATGGCTGATATCTTGGGACATGTGGTTCTTACCACTTACACTGGAGTCCAGCGTCAAAAGGATATTAATACATGCCTGTTCAGTCCAATGTCCTTGATACAGTCACAAGTGGTCAGTGGTATATCCACATTTGTATCAAACACACAAAAATAACTCCAGAAAAGAATGTGGTGAATGTGAAAATTGAGATGTGTAGCTATTGGACAGTTCCTGGGGGTACCATGGAATTGACATGGGGAATTCTGAGGGGTCCTGAAAAAATGTAATGCAGCACAGTTCTCAAACCCCACATAACTTCGTGGATCCACCACTACATACAAATAAAGTTGAATCTGCTTTCACAATGAAGTCCACACATTTTCTTGTTCTTGCTTTTTTTTCAAGAGACTTATGGCAAGGAAAGTATGTACAGCATATTTAAGTAACACACCAACAAATGCACATATATAGTCTTTAATAATCTAAATTTACATTAAAACGCTTAAAACGCTCCTACTTGTTTCGATCATACGATCCTCAGGGAACATACATTGTTCCTTGCTAAAGTCACAGTTCAAAACACTCACTGATTTACTTCGTTATGTTAATTGAGATCAGCTGTCGATGTGCTTGTTGTGCCGTATAGCATGAGACCAAGTATTTTAAACTGTAAGTTTAGCAAGGAACAAAGTATTCTCCCTGAGGATGATTATAAGATCGAAACATGTAGCAGCATTTTAAGTGTTTTAATGTAAATTTTAGATTATAAAAGACCATATATGTGCATCTGTTGGTGTGTTACTTAAATAAACTACAAAATCCATGGTGCAACCATAAAGATATGTACAGCATGTTCAAGGACAAGTTACAAAATTGTTCCGTCAACCAGTTTGAATAAATATTTACACAATGATACAAGTGAAACAGAAGTGAATATAAATAAGTGTAAATAACAGCAGTGAATAATTCTACACAAAAAGAGCTGCAACAATCAGTGTGCTAATAAGAGCAGAATGTGCTTTGGTTGTTTATGTTTATATTTCCTGTACATATTAGTCAGGTCAGCTACAGTATAATTCCCAATCTGTTGGACCAAGGGGTTGGGGTGTGAGGGGCAGAGAGCAAAAAATTTGGTTGTAAGTCAGTGGATTATAACGGGGATGGGCTGAGTGTTTAGAGTGTAGTGCAGGTGGGAAGTGGGTGTGCGCCTGGGATGATTACTGATGACTTGGAGGCATTTTGACTGGATAACTTTGAGTCTGAGGTAAATGGAGGAGCATGTGGAGCTTCAGACAGGGCGCATAAGTAAGAATGGATCGAATAAATAATTTATAAAGGGTCACCTTGTTGGACTGTGTGAGTGCAAAATCTTGGACAAGGAGGGGGAAAAGCCTGTGGCTTTAATGACAATGGTGTGCAAGTGCCGGGCGAAGAGAAGTTTGGAGTCTAGATAAGGCCTAGATAGCAGATGGCCGAGGCCCAGGCCACAAAGGTGTCCTGGATTTGAATAGGGTCCAGGAGTGGGAGACAGAACTTATAAAATAAAGCGGTTTCAGTTTTGTGGGTATTTAATTAGTTTCCATGTAGTGAAGTATTTGAGTAAGGTCATTACAGCATTACTGAGTTGAGAGACTGAGGATCTGTTGGGGTTGTAGTTTGAGATGCAGTTTGAACCCATGTCTTATGCTGCTGGAGTGGTGACGTCGGCAGCTTGAGAGCTGGAAAGTGAGCTTGCTTGAACTGAAAAGCAGGTGTTGTCAGCTTCGGGAGGCACAGTTGCCGTAAGTTGAGTTGTTGATATGAAGGACAGTCGGTAAAATTGGCTGGGTGGGCTCCACCACAGTTGACACATTTTGGAGGCGTGCCAATGGGTTGTTTGCATTCTTGCATTGCATGTCACACACTTCGGGGGCTTACCACATTAGTTAGATGAATGACCAAAAGATTGGCAGTTAAAGCATTGACATACAGACTTGTTCTTGTACTTCTCCCATCGTATGATATGACATAATTTTTTGATCTGTTGTATTTCAGATACATCAGTGCCGGTTTGAAGAGTGACAACAAACACTGGGTATTTAGTTATCAATGTTTGTGTGGCTTTATCTGTCTTCATGATGTTGGAAATCTTCACAACCCAAAACTCTTGGACTGTCAGGTCAGCTTGTATTTTGTCAACAGGAACATTAGGGGAATGCCTTTGAGGACCATATGTGGTTAAATCGCGTCGGGTAGTGGGTATGTATGGTAAGCTAGCTTGGTGGTTTGAATTTCAGCCAAAAGCATGTTATAGTCCCTAACTGATTTTGTATAAAGTAGGAGTACATGTGATTTTTACTTCATGTCGACTGGGGTGGCTAGCTTCTCGTTTACTTTCTTGAGAGAAATGGAATGGTTATTAAGGTAACTGTAATGGACAATAGGTGGAGTCCCAGACGTATGACTGCTTGGTTGTGGTGGAACACCGATTTCCTCTGTGTTGGACTCACTATCCGACCGAACAGCAAAATGGTTCGGGGAAGCAAAGGATGAGCTGTCCCCGTCGGGTGTCTGAAGTGGGCCCCTTTTGGGTTACAGTCTTTGTGCATGGTGAAAATCTTGCATGTCAATACCAGATAATTCATGCTGACCACAAAAGCGTAATGAAAAAAGTCACAGAAAAGGAAAAACGATAACAAACTTGCACTCACATGACTGTAAGCATGTAATATGCACAGATTTCGAGCACTGCACTAAACAAGTCTTACTTCACCAACTGCTCACAAGTTCTTGCTACACAAGTAGGTGATATCTAGGCTTGATTATTTATCCAGTCACATACAAGGAAGAAAAGTACAAAACACACATTTTTGTTTCAAACAGAGCATCAAACAACAGGACAAAAATTGATGATGACACCATAAAGGAAATATTGGATGCAGACAGTCAAAAGAATATATGAAGCAACAATATTGCAAAAGCAGTAGTTACAAATGCAGCAGAGAGATGAAGAACCACAAGCTGGAACAAGTGGAGGATGGTTATCGGTCTAGGGATGTCATCCAGAAATGATAACATGAGTCCTTGTTGGACTCCCCAAAGAACTGAAAAAGAATAAGGCACCACAGAGAGATAAAGACAGTTCTCCAGTGCCTAAGCTGATACTGTTTGTACAGATATTTTCAGTTCATGATGGAACAGACAAGCTTATATTATCAACAATATTTAGACAAGAAGGCCAGATAAAAACACCTTCAGGATGTTACAGGGCCAAACAATGATTTTTACCTAAGCTGTACAAATGGGACATGGTCTGAGAGACAGACTATGAGACTACTAGTATAGGATTACAGTGACATACTCCTTTTTATGGTAACATCATGAAACAGAATAGATTCTTGCATAAACTGTGACTTTTGTATTTTCCAGACAATTCATACAAACCTCATGACAACAAACAATCTAATTACAAAAACTAAGGATGATCTTTGGTACATGGTACAAAGCCTACAATAAATTTCAATGTCTCTCAAGCATATGGCAGTCAATGAGGTCAAATTCCAAGGCACAGCCAGTTTCAGGCAATATATTCCAAAGAAAAGGAAAGTTTCTGGCATTAACATTTATGAACAGTGTGATGATTCAGGGTATAGTCCTTACTTATACATGAAAGTGTACTCAGGTAAAGATACAGAAACTGCCATTGGCAAGATGACAGCAATACATTCCACTGCTATACATTTGACTTCTAAAGTTGAACGTGAAGGACAGAAAGTTTCTATGTACATTCTTCTCCTCTGTCACCCACACCTCTTATTGACCTAGAGACCATAAAAATAAATGAATGCAGGACAGTGCAATGCAACCAAAAGGACATGCCACCTGGCCTCCAAATGAAAAAACGGAAACTGAAAAGATATGACATAGCAATAAGGACAAGGGGACAGTTAACTCAGTTGTGTGGAAAAATAAAAGAGAGGATTACATGACCAAAGTTGACAAACCACCATCAAAGGAAAGTTTTGTGACGAAAAGAAAAATGTCTTAAAGCACCCACTGAAGAATGCTACAAGCAAAATGTACATTATGTCAGCCAATGAAATCAAATGACCAACAACTATTCAATGAATCAACATAACCTCACGTGGAACACAGTACTTTTTTCCACTTGTTGAAACATACAGCACTAATCAGCCGGATGCTTTATCTTCATGTGTCGCTCAATATTCTCGTTGAGATGTCAGGTTTCTCTTTGTGAGAAAATTTGATAAAAAATATGGAGAAATGCCCCGATCTCCTCTTCTCGAGGTAGGTAGGAAGATGTCTGGCAGAAACTAGTGTAAAAAGACTTGAGTTCCAGCAGTCCAAGCACTGGCCAGCCAAAGGAAACAAAGTCTGCCGCAAAGTGTGCTCCATTTGGATGGTGACATTAACCCTTACTGACAGGTGCAATATGTCAATACGTTGAAAGTCAGACTGTTCATGGTATGTTTCAGTGAAGAACACATCACACTGAGTTTATAAAACACATGGATGTAAACTGCAAATGGTAACATAGCATGCATATAGTGTGTAGTCAAAAAAAGGTGATCCAGGATACCAACAATATAAGTAGCAGTTAAAATGATGTAATATAAATATTCACACTTCACTTAGTAATGCATGCAATTCATATGCCTCATTTTGTTATACAAGGCGTGTTCAAAAAAAGACTGAACTTTTGCTATAAAGACTTTATTGCTCATTTTGCAGCATTTTAAGCACTGTCCCCTTCAAAGCAGTCCCCTCTACTGGAGATACACCATTCCCAGCATTTCTTCCATTGTTGGAATGCTTCCTGGAACGCACTTTCTGTGATGGTGCGCAGTTCTCTTATCACATTTTCCTGAATCTCCTCTATGGTTTGGAAATGATGTCCTTTCAAAGTTGTTTTAAGTTTGGGAAACAGGAAAAAGTGTGCTGGGACTAAGTCCGGAGAATAGGGTGGATGGGGCACAATGGATGTTTGATGTTTTTCCAGATAACTACGGATGAGGAGCAATGCGTGAGCCAGCGCATTGTTGTGGTGCAACATCCAAGTCTGGTTTTCCCACAATTCAGGCCTCTTCCTGCACACAGCATCCCTCAAAT
>Ga0123357_10005440_pt1 | contig 15251 bp, 6 predicted proteins | sample TergutEmb28metaG_FD_89873 | JGI IMG/M metagenome (GOLD analysis project Ga0123357, IMG submission 89873) | Embiratermes neotenicus P4 segment gut microbial communities from Petit-Saut dam, French Guiana - Emb289 P4 | ecosystem: Host-associated > Arthropoda: Insects > Digestive system > Gut ... | reverse complement strand
ATGTATGCACAGTAAATTTCAGCTTCAAGATTTGTGGGGTTATGCCTTGGCATGGTAGTGTCAGAAAAATCATCTTACTTCACACACACTCCATACTTTCACAGAACTTCACTAACAACTTTTTTCTTCACACCACTCGCAGTTCACACGCAACATTTTAGCTGTGTCGTCATGAACCGAAACTGTCCAACCTTATGTTGAATGCTGTTGTACTTTACCGACTTTCGTCATTATTTCCAGTGTATCTTTACTCGTTACCCAATATTGTGCGGGTGGTAAAATTGAGGATGAGATGGGCGGGGTATGTGGCATGTATGGGGGAGGGGAGAGGTGTGCACAGGGTTCTAGTGGGGAAACCTGAGGGAAAGAGACCATTGGGGAGACCCTGACATAGATGGGGGATATTAAGATGGATCTTTGGGAAGTGGGAGGGGGTGGAGCCTGGATGGAGTTGGCTCAGGATAGGGACAGGTGGCGGGCACTTGTGAATACGGTGATGAACTTTCGGGTTCCATAAAGTGCGGGGAATTTCTTGACTAGATGCAGAACCAGTTAGCTTCTCAAGAAGAACTCTGCTCCATGGAGTAAGTATCTTTCGCGTGGAGGAATCGAGAGTCTTTACATGATTTTTCCTTAGTCCGTCAAGGGAAGAATAACTAAAACAGAGATATTTCAGCGGTTCTCTCAAAAATATATAAAATTCTATTGCCTAAATAAAAATGTATTTTTAAAATTTAAAATTTTTTTTCTTACATTTCCAGCTGAGACCACAGTTTTAGGTAGGGAGATTTGGTTGAACGGCCTGAAATGTTTCAGGGATCTGCCTTGTGGTAGTCCACAAAGCAGCATCTATCACAGCAAAGAGCTACATCACACCTTTTGCATATCACTGAAACATTTCTGGTGACATCCTTTTCCACACACACACATCTTCTTTGCATGGCAGACGGAATAGGCCAATGCTTACTGTCACGTTCTTCAAATCTAACGACTTGAGTGGCAGCAGCAGGTGATCTTCCTATTGGCCTTTGCACATTCCGTTCATGTCCAGCGTGTGCCAATAAATTCCCCAGTAGGGTGTTCCAAAAATCGCTATGCGAAATTTTCTTACCCCCCAGTGAGGAAAGAAGGATGTAGCTATTCAGAATGGCCAGGTCAAACAGATGGAAGAAGAGTTTCTTTGTCCAGTTCCATGCGTGACGGTTGATGGAATAGGAGTTTGCCATTCTATCTCCCTTACCTACATAGCCAATGTGGCGGTTATAATCCGCCACAATTTGCGGTTTTATGGCCTTCCCGTTATTATCACAGAAATTACCCTCTGCTTGTGGGTCATGGATATTCGTCAAAATACGTACGTTGCGTTTGTCCCTCCACAGTATGGCTGTCAAGTCACCCCTAGTCCGTACCTAAAGGTTGCCCCGTGTCATTCTCTTGGGGCCTAAGTTCTGTGGCATGCCCTTCCTGTTTGGTCGGACAGTGCCACAACAGTCAATTTGTTTCGTTGCCAAGTCATCAAATTCTCACGTTCTGTATATGAGTAGGGCATGGGAAAGTCGTGACCTCAAAATTTAGCCTATATTTATATGTGTGGGCAAATTTATGCATCCTGTTAATCTTATTTTTCAAACCGTCCTTCTGTAATGGACCAGAAACCGAATTGAAATGAAAGACTGACAGAGAACCTGTATAATATTTCCATGTTATTATGTGCGAAGTTGGTGCTTAGTCCCTTTTAGTAGTAATATATCCTGCAACCGCAAACATAATGTCCGCCTCTGTTATGACTATAGAGGGAAAAGGTTCGTATATCAGTCGCCAAATAAGCAATTCAGAGCAGAGTACACAGCAAGCAACTTGTTATACGAAGCACGCCATCACAAACAGAATTCCTGTAACAGCAACGCTTATCAGAGTGAATGAGGCTTCAGATTGGAATGATCAGTTGCTTAGCATAAAAAAAAAGCTTACAACCGTTTTGAAGGGTAGACTGAGTAGAAATTTGGTACTCATGAGGGGCATGTGTACTTTATTTGGTAAAGTAGCTGGAGCGTGAATCTGACCACAAACCACTATATAATGTGGAGAAAACAAGTGGGGCTATAATTCTAAGCCTCTACATGATTGTGCGGGGCATTTAAATGGACGGCGATTTGGTGCGTTCATAAGATGAGGATTTAAAAGGATCTGGTGCGTTCATCGGATAAAGGTTAATTGGATTAGTACATTCCACTTAGTGAACATCTTGATAATCATATCCACTATACAGATTGTTTTGCTTACATACAGATGAAATCCTTTTAACCATTCTCATGTTGCAGTTCCTTCTTTGGTTATCAGTCAAGTATGGTATGTGCCACTCCTACCATGTGTCATTCATGGGTAAAACAGCAATTACATAAATGACAAAGACTGCTGAACACACCATACACATGGTAAACCACAGATATGTTGAGTTTGATCCATCCTAGTTCTCTCCAGAACTCTTGTATTTTTACTCAACAGAGTCTATACTGTGTTTTATGTCATCCCCTGGTTTATCTTGAATGTTTATTGCATTTATCAAGGCTTTCAATAGGAATCCAGCACTCATTAAGTACTGAAAAATAAACTCAGAATTATAAGGCAAGAGTGGTCACAGACCAATTGGAGACACTATCCTGACATTTAACTGAAGGAACTGAAGAAGACCACAGAAATATGTAAGAACATCTAGCTCCTGGGCCAAGATTAGAATTGGAACCTCCCGAATAAAAATGAGTGCTACTCCTGTTACACCTAGTCCATTTCTTTGTACCTGAACTTAAAATGTGTTTGAGATCCCATCACTATTACAGCCTGTAAAACAATACATTAACCCCCATCACAATGAACATTCAATACATTTTGTTCTATCATAACAGCCTGGGTAAATTGAAAGGTCAAAGTGTTACTGTGTGGGTTGTGAGAAGCTGACTTTTTTCTGGGCTTTCATCAGGGAAGGATTCAAAAAAGGGTGCTTTAAATTACAACAGTCTTTTTACAAGTTACTTTATTTTGATAGCAAACATGGAATTAGAAGCAATTACTTCCTAACCTGCTGGCCACCCTGTCGCATCATATCCTGAAACAAAAGAAATTTTATTAACCAAAATCAACAGAAACCTCTGTTTTTTATCAATATCTGAAGCACTTGATGCAAATTGGTACCAAAGATTCTAGAATGTGCTTAACGTTTCACAAATGTAGTGGTACTGCAAGATCCTGAATTCACTGTATTAACGTCATAGAACCTATAGACTTGACACAGCTTGCATTTTGTAAACAACAGTTAAGGCTCTCCTTGTGTCATCACGTAAAAACAAAATTATAAGTTATACTTCATCCACTGCACTGATTTAATCACTAGTCCCAGGTTCAATTGATGAACCTTAATAAGAAGTTTCATGATGTTTTTACCTGGTGCAGAAACAGGATAAGCTTCCAAAATACTTTTAACTAAAACCAAGAAGAGGAAGGAAGTCCAATACTTTATCTCAATAACATGGTGTAATAAAAAAGCCTTTTTGACTTCAGCCAACAGTTTTGATTTCTATCATATTTTGATATGAGCAATGTCACATAGCTACAAGATTTTAACAATTTGCTATATGCCAATACTGTCCAAAGCCCCATATATATGTATATATATATGTGTGTGTATATATATATATATATATATATGCATTGTGTTAGACCTAACAGGAAACATCTGCCTATAAGGAACAGTTACAATCAAAAATCAGAACCAGCCAGTTATGAGATCAAAACATACTTACACGGGGGAAGTTGCGGGCTGGTGGTGTTCTGATACGACGGTCAGCCTTTGATCTGTTACGCACTACCTTGGAGTGTATTGCACACGATACACAATAATGCAGTTTTGCGTACAGCTTAGGCAGTTGATAAGCTAAAACATAATACAATGAAAATAATCATATATTAAATGCATTTTGGAAGCAATTAAAAAAAAAAGAGATTACAATGAATTAATTTAAATTTAATTTCAAGAAAGCTTGCAATAAAAAATGAAGTGCACATTAGTTCTTAAAAAAAAAAAAAAGATGCACATGTGACAGTTCTCATCAGATGTACTGGTTGTGAGAAGTCTCAAGAATGGAATATTTTAGGTAACTCAGATATGAGACTGGAAAAGGTCACAAGACAATAAAAAAGTCATGTCACGCAGTGAAATGATGGAAGAACTGTTGCGAAGAAGAGACTTCTGAAAATTAATTTTAAAGCATCTAAACCATAACATGCACTATCTCATACTGTATACAAGTCACCAGTATGTTTTAAAATATTTTGTTAAGTCCCACTGCTTCATTACCATACGAAGAACTCCTAACAGGTAAATGCAAAATATGGTTCAACAAGGAATGGACCAGGAATTCTGAGATGCCCAAACCATAAAGAATACATACAATTATAAACACTGGCCTCAGTGATGTCTCTAACAGCTGCAGCTTCGACTATATTCCGAATAACAAACTTCTTGATGGCTTTGTCCTTTGGAACACACCTCGCACAGTTGGTGCAGCGCACAGGGTTCACATGGCCACGGCCATGTTTAGATCGTCCACTATTTCTGCGTTTGCCAGTCTGAAAAATTCATGTTTCATGAGCTATAAAGGTCAGGCAACATGCCTGTGATAACATTACATGAAATTAGTGTCTCGCTTAATAATTTTTGTGTGTTACAGACTGTACACCCCAACAATGCATAGATGCATGGTGGAAATTATGAATATTTGGCAACCACAAACTTCACATAAATTACTTCAACCAAAGAAATGTGCTTCACAACAGCCATACACTGATAATATATACAATAGCAGTATTTATTCACTTATGATTTATTTAATGCCACTGTCAGTACTTCAGACTATACCACACAAAACGGCAAGATTACTGAAAAATTATCAGAATATGGTTGGTGCCAAACCTATACAAACTTATTATAATCAACAAAGATTTTACCCCACAAAAATCCCAATGTAAACTCCTGTTAACACAAGGAACAAGTCTTATTTTCTTACACAAACTATCAACACTTCCTGTGTTCAGAAGTCTACACGATATTTATATCACAACTTTGAACAGCACATCATATGATCTCAAACGTATGATGATTGAACATATTAAAGCAACAGTAAAGATTTTTACAGAGCAGATTGTTTAAAAATAGTGTACTTTTAAGGGGCTTTGTAGTTATATATTTTGCACATAGACAACATTGTCAAGAACATCAAACTTAAAAATATTCTGAACTGTATTTGTCTGTATGCTTAGCATTCTACGACTTCAAATCCCGTAACCAATGGAAGTTTCCAGATCCATGGAATGTATGTAGAAATTGAACAGGATGTCAAAGATGCAATTCCAGTCCAATTTCAATTGATATTCCGCCACGACTGGGGTAAATAAAGTAAACCTGGATCAGGGAAAACGTCTTTGAGGACGTGACTTGAAGCCACGCTCCACTACGTAAGGTGCTACCCACCAAGACGTTTGATTTTTCCGGTATTACTTACAAGGCGACGAACACTATGTCTAATGTCATCTACGTTTCTTAAAACAAAACCGGCTTCTACGTTCGTGGTTAATACACACATTAATAACATGCATATCCCCAACAGAAAACCACATGGCTGCTAGGTAATGTAAAACATGACCCCCCCACATCAGTCACCATATTAACTCCATTTGTGTTAATGGCAGCCGACTGAACCGCTTGCACCATATTACTTCACAACATAATAAATACTTTCTTAATTATTAAAGAGTACGTAAAAACTGCAACATCAAACTTTATACTTACCATTCTTTCACGTCGCTTGTCTTCGAGGAAAAGGAAGTGCGTTTCATCTGTGAAAAATATTTACCACAGATATAAATCCCACACTATCGAGCACGCCTCGCAGATGACAACAGATAAAAGAAAAGACCATGGTAACTAGATACTCTGTGGTTAACAGGCTGTGAGAATTTTCATTTCAAACTGTATTAAAATAAAGTACGTAAAAGTATGTAAGCAAGACGCAGTGTTTGTTTGTCTTGGCTATGTGTTGTTAAATGTAGAGGTTCGTCTAATGTATGCTCTTAAAAAACTGTTGAGGTGATGAAAACTATGTAAGTTTCTCTTTCAGTCCTGTAAATGAAAATGCAATCGTAATTTAGTGCAGTCCCTAGAATGTATTGGTTCCAATCCACAGTTGTGTTCTGATCACGTATTTATCTCCGCCTGTACACAATAGATTGCATTGTCACAAGGAAGATGACATCAGTCTTTTGGGTTGGGTGATGAAAATTATGAACCGTGAACAGAATGGCTGTGTGACTGATCCTTCCCAGACGTAATTCTTTACAGGCTGTAATGCAAAAACACATTTCTGTTATGTGTTTTAGAACGCAATATCATGAATTGAACATTCGTTTATAACACACAAAGTAAAAAATAGCACGATGCCAGGGTGTGTGACGAATCAGAAGCAGTTAGTACTTCAATTTCAGACTTTAATTTTTCACCGTCGTGACAGAAACTCAATTTATGGTTGCTTATTAACGTAATTACACTTTCCGGTTGGGTTATATTGAAGATTTTATTTCACTAAGGTTAGTCTTGAATACTTTTATGTTAGTGGCTTGTCCAAGATGATTGTTATAGTGTATTGTGTCAGCTTGTGTATTTCGTCATGAATTGTGACAATTGCCTTCATGACTTGAAGAAGCAAGTTCTGTTAGGTGCATCTTTATTATAACACTGTTGGATAATTTGCAGAAACAGTTCAGTCTCCTCCCTGTGAGCAGTAGCATCTGTTGCAAACTTCCAAAATGTTGAGAAAGTGCAGAGAGCACAACTACAATAACACTGCAGTGAATACTAATGCATCCAGTTTTTCACTAAGAAAACCGTTGTTGCCATTCATGCACAGAACCCACTCAAGATTCATCTCAGATTAGTCACACTACATCCACAGTCTGTGTTTTCCTTGGATCAACAATAGTCCAACAGAATGGCAGATAAGAATTTGGAACATAGTGTGGTTGTGTGTGTACAGTGTTTTGATCCTTATTGTACAGTTACCTTCGGCATTTATACTGCACACAACTGGACTAAACATGTTTTGTCATTATTTTACTCATAGTTACTTAATGTGTAAATTTGCAACTGTGTTGTAGGTTACTACCAAGCTGATATGTGAATGGTCAGTATCATGATATTAATGACATTTCATTTGCAAATGGGCAAATATAGAAACTCATGTATTACAGTTAAGACTCGAGGTGAAAAAAAGGATGGCCTTGATGTAATAGTATTAATTTTTAAAAATCTCTTTGTTACGTGTTCTGAGGAACTGTTTTTCAAAATTTCTGTTTGGGGTCTTCTTGAAGATCTATAGTAGCCTTATTTTAAGTGTGCTAGGAGTTTGTTATTCGTTGTTATTTGTTTGCAGATGATGATTACTGATGGGAGTAAAACATTACTTAAGAGTATCACAGTAATACTTCTACACGTGTCTTAGAGTTGTCATTTTGGAAAAAGACTGTAGCCGTGGCATGACTGTGTTGTATGGAAATTTTTTCCATACTATGTTTGCAAACTAAAGAATATGAAAATTAAGAATCTGGTGATACATTTTAACAATTGATGCTGTGTGAAATATTGTAATATTCATACTTCTAGTTGCAATGATAAGCATATAGCAAAGAAGAACCTGAGATGAAGATAAGTTATGAGTGATTCAGATGACACAGATGTGTTACTGCTTATTCCACCAGACTTTTTCTTAGTTCATACTTCTGATTCAGAGGACTCCATTAGTCCAGAAGTTCAAGAGAGATGCAGCGAATATGAAAAATTGGTTGTTAATGACCTTATCTCTCAGGTAAATGAATTAGAGAATCGTATCAGTGTAATAGAAAACAAGGACAGCTTACACTTGCCAAGAAATGTGTGGGAAACAAGTTGTCTGCACCAGTTTTTTGATTGTGCAGCATATCTAGGTTTCAATACTTATCAGCAGTTGGGACAGAACGATCTAACATTACAGCCTGAATCAATGTCAACTCAACACAGATTTGGTGGCAGTTGTGGTAATTTGAGGACACATCAGGAAGTCGGCTGTAGTACCAATAGTTTACACAGCACTCCGGTGAAACAAAAGCAGGCCTTTTCTCTTCCATCAACACCTAGTATCAACACAAATGTATCAGATTTTCTTTCCAACTCAAGACTGGTCAGGAGGAGCTTATCACCTGAGAAAAGTGCAATAATTATTGAACCTATGACTCCAAATGAAATATTAAGTATGTCTCATGAAGTTGAAGGCAACAGTGCCCCATCTGGTAGCACCACCACTATTGATGTCATGCATTACCCCAGTAGCAGTAGTAAAAAGAATCATATGCATCAAGATTCCACCTTAATTGGAGAGATTGACCAGTTTTTGGACAGTATGAAGAAAAACTCCAAAGTTCAAAGTCAGATGGATACAGTTGAATGTAACAAAAAGGCAAATACTTGTAACTGTGGAGAATATTCATCTTCTATCCCAGATCTGAGTTTAGGGCTTAGAGATTTCAATAAGCTACCTGTAAGAGAGGAGGTGGTAAAATCGAAATACGTTGCTCCACTGGAGAAAGAAAAAACTATGTTTGTCAATGAGACAGATCTTTGTGAATTTGATCAACTTTTCCACGAGGGTCAGAGCGATTTGAATGGTAGTAAACATCCAACTCCTAAAGCAGTACTTAAGCAGCCCTGCCAGCAAAAGAAGGGGTACCACTGTGGTGACATTGTGACGTCTGTGCCAGATCTGGCCTTTGGACTGAGATCTTTTGACAGTCTGCCTGTTCGGGAAGAGGAGGTAAAGCAGAAAACTATATTGCCTTTGGGAATTAATGAAATGAAAGGTTTGGAATTATCTGATATTGAGAAACTTCTTAAACGAATTGAGGCTACACAGCATGAAATAGAGAAGCTACAACATAGGGAATCTTTGATTAAAACTAGTAGTATTTTTTCAGAAAAGGATCATGTTCCAACTGCAGAGAATACACCTTTTGCTGCAGATACCTTTGGTTCAGTGCCTGACAAAGGGTTTGGAGAATGGGGTGTCTTGAGTTCATCAAAGCCAATTCCAGTACACAGTGAAACTTCATGTAATGGAGCAAGTGTTCCTGCGCATGAAGAAATGGTTACAAAAAAAAATATTAGCCTTCTTGGAACTGAAGTAGCTGCTGATAAAACTCAGTGTCTGCAAGTGCAGAATGGTATTGAACAACACCCAGACAGGCAGAACATTCACATGTCTGATGCAGATACTAATGAAGAAACTGAAAAACCTCTTCAAGTGGCCTCCAATTATTTGGCTGGACAAGAAGACTTAACCAAAGTATCAGTTACAAGACGTAAACTGGAGTTAGGAGACAATGCTGCTACCATCCCAGATTGTGGTTTTGGTCTTAAAAGGTGGTATAACTCAGAGAATAATAAAAATGGTTCCTCTGAATCTGTTTTACGCTGTTCTAATAATGTTCCGCATTCTGTTCATGATCGTGGAATTCCTTCACATTCAAGCGATGGGAGATCAGCTGTGTCTTTCACTAGTAAAAATATGTATGTACAAGGTGATTATTTACCATCAGTGCCAGATATGGGACGTGGTTTACGAAAGCTGTGGACTAATAATATGTTGTCACAGGGATTAGAACAGAATACATTGTCGTGCAATCCCAAATCACAAACATCTGCCCAAACCCAGATCCATCATATGCAGACTAATAGTGATTTGAATGCTGTTGGATACTCTTTATTGTCACAACCACATGTAACTGCTGGAAAGGCTGATTGTGTACATGTAGGGGATCAGAGGAGCAACATCAGTACCAAAGGTCAAAGTCATTCAGTAGCTGAGGGAGACAGCGGGTCAGTTGTAACAGACACAGTCGTAAAGAAGAAAATGGACCTCAGTGGTGGAAGTGCCCAGGAAGGTGTTGGCATTATGCAGCAGGAAGAAGGATCAGAAGGTAATTTATACACACACACATACATATGTATATATAGATGTGGAATAAGTCATAAACATATTAAGTATAGAAAATATACAGAAATATTAAATATTACAGTATAAAGTGCTGCGAAGATTTCGTACATAGTATTATGGATCATTCGTAAACATAAAAAAGTTCAACAGAGTTGTGCTTCATTATCTTCTGAATGCTACTTTAAATTGTGCCTTTTCATTTATAAGACTTGTGAGACCAAATGATAAACTGTTTCAAATTTTAATGCCAGCATATTGTGCATACTTGACAGTGTTTATAAATTCCTGGCACCAATTTATGGTTGACATTTAAAGCAGTTTACACAAAGAAAACAAGTTTCCCTTATCACATGTAAAATGTAAACAGAATTGAGAGGTGTACTTCATGTGGAATGCACATATTTTACAACTGCATTCTCTGTGATTTTGCCTCCACCCATTTGCCTGGATGTTCACTAATTTCAAATTTGGAACAGTGTTTATCAAACTGTGGGCCATGGTCTTCTGCCAGGCTGTGAACCTTTCCTCACCAGTCTGCAAAGTGTTGGAGGAAAGAGATTGCTATTTTTCTTAATGTAGTAACACAGACAGCAATCTTAAATTTTTACTAGAACCTAGCATAAGTTACAGTAGTATATTTGTTATTGTATCATTGTTTTTCTGTTACATATGTTGCATTTGTAATGCATTGAAGTTCATTTCTTTAATAAGGAGGTCTACTATGTGCAAGTGTACATTGAAATTTATATGCACATATGGGACTTAAATGTGAAAAATCTGAAAACACTTGTCTAGAAGCCATTCAGTTAAATTACGTAGTATACTATCCCCACCCCTGGTAGAAAAATTACCTTCCTGTGAATATTAGTAATGATTTGTTATAGTGATTAAACTTTTACATATGTAAACAGGTGTACGAAACAAACCAGGGTATGGGAGCTCCTTTCATGAGAGTGGTGTGAGCAGCATGATGGCCCCTGTCAGGTAAGAATTGCTCATACAGGTTTACTACATTTCAGACATATTCTCAGGTACTTATTTGGTTCATCTAGTACCAAAGATATGTATATTAACAAGGGTCATGTGCATTGTTCTTGAGACATGCACAACCGACACACATTATCTTCATTGTTTCTTTTTGTTCTTGAATTCATGTTGGATTGTGTGGAGGTTTAACCTTTTGGCGCCGGAATTATTTTTTAAATTTTAGCACACCCTGCATATAAAATGTGAATAAAACAGGAAACAAATAAGTTAGAATTATGAAACAAACTGCATTTTGAAGAGAATAAAACGGAGAGTATATACCTTGTTTAAAATATTCAGTACCTATATTTGTTAAATAAATATATAAAATGCAACGTTTAGAGGTTAGCGGTGTGGTACGACCACTATAGGGGCCGTTAGGCATCAAAGGGTTAATAGGAAGATGCTAACTAAGAGTAGACTGAGTTAAGATCGCTTAAAGGTAAACACAAACATCTTTACACTCACGTATGTGTGCATGTGCTATCTGCTTTATTCAGAGTCTACTTTGAGTAGTTTGCAGGTATTCAGCTCAAGTAATTCCATTATTGGATCACTTGAATCACTGTAACCACAGGAGCCCGTCAGTTGACACAAGCTTGAGCCACTTTGTGCAGGAACATGCACTTAATTTTGAAATACTTTGTAAGAAGCTGTAGAATTAAATTAAAAATATGTGTGTCAGATATGGGTTTTAGTGTAGTAAGTAATTTTTAGAGGAAGTGAGGACCTAGCCAGGAATTAAAATATTAAATTGAAAATTCTAAATTAACTCTTTAACATACAAGATCACAATAGAATATAAATGGACATTCACCTCTGTTCTGTACAGAATTTACTTCACAATATGTTCACACTTTATTCATTTATTTAATATTAAAGCATATACACATTATCCTGCTGCTGTGAATGTGACCTTAACGTAGCAGATGTGTGATATCACCCCCATAAATGTAATTGCCTTGTTTATAACGATGATGCAGCAGACTGACCCACTTGGATGTCTATTGCATGTGATATGGCCATATAGACAAATTCAGAATCATGCATCACTCCCCCCATTGTTTCTGATATGAATCATCATCATCTTTTTTAACATATAGTTGTCTTGGTAAGCATAATTTCCACTTAATGTTATGGCTAATGTGATGAACATTGCTTTTTCTCACAACATTTTCACACAGTCTTAGAGGCTGTGTACTGTGTTGTATGGAGTGCATATGCCATCAGTTGATGTGTGAAATCTTAGAGAATGTCTGTTGTTCATATCTTTAACTTTTCTGTGTGCAAAATATTTATCATGCAAACTTAAAATGCTTAAATATTATTGTGTTACAGTTTGAACTTGATTTCACTGCCTTTTCACATTTTTCATGCCATAAGGTCCCTAGTAGCACTTAAGAATACACTTTCATTGCTCAGATATTGGATGATTTTGATAAGCAAGGAAATTAATTTTAATAAGGGAATTCCTTGTGCCTGGATGTAACAGTAACACAATACTCCTGGCTGTGTGATGACATACCACTCTAAAATACCATCTTACTGTACTTTCACATGTTTTACAACTGTCCAAGGGGCATAACTACTTCTTAGGGCCGTCAGAATATGGTAAATGACATGTATCTAATCTTACATTAGTTGCTGATTTATGTTTGGTTTTGTGACATAGGAATTTTCTAGTAGAGTTTTCATTCTAATGCACACACAGCTGTGCAGTGGATACAGTTGCCTATGTTTTATATGCAATGAAAATTGTTAGTCTCTTGCTTAAACTGTAATGTCTGTTCACATTTAAGCTAGACACAATGGTTCATTGCAAAGTCTGCTGTTTTCTTATGCTGTAGCTCAGTAAGTATGAGCTGCCTTACATGTAGTCACACAGGAATGAAATATGTAAAAGAGTGATGGGAGATTGAAACTAGTTTTGATAAAAGAAAAGGTATCATCCACATCACGTACTCATAGCAGAAACTGTTGAAGAATTGTGTGAACAATACTTTATATCATCTCTTTGTACAAGTGCTTGAGGAGAGAAAGAGTTTAATTTGCTTTTACAGTGTGTACGCTGAAAAATTATTGGAGGTGAGTGGCCTTCATCCCATCAGTGAATGATTACTACAGAACAGTGATCATGTTCTTTGTATATGAATGTATGTGTTTTTATATGTGAGGACATGTGTGACAGAAGTTTATATTTCTTGGTTCTGTGTTTGTTTAATGACCCTTCTTCCACCTGCATAGGGTATCCAGCTTCAGTTAAGTTTATGGACATAGATCATACTTGTCTGTGTGCCTTAGGTGTCAAAAGTACTGGACTTTATCCTGTAGGGACACTGTTTTATTGACAACTGTCACTAGTTGCTTGCAGTTGGTTTAACTTGTGAAAAGCAGTAGAACTGTATGTATGGTGAACACTGTGTTGGTTAGATGTGATGTGCGTCTGATAAACAGATGAGTAAAAACCTCATATTATCTGCAGTATGTTAAACTAAAATGCATGAACCCTGACTCACAGCAAATGGGAATGGCAGTGGATTCTGCACTGCCTGTTATCACAGAGTGGTCTGATGAGAGAGAGGAGTTTTTGGATAAAATACTATCCCTGTGTAAGTAACAGAATCACATCAATGTATATCACTTGATAGCTTATATTATGTCTGGGACCCACCGAATAGAAGTGTGGGCACCCACCTTTTCTCCTGCAGAGCAGGTCTGAACATTTCCTGCCAGGAGCCCCATAGTCACTAAAGTGGATGAACTGTCCCAGCTCCTAAACTGTTAGCCATCAACATAAGCATGCTGACAGACATTGATGCCTCAGATGGGATGTTTGCATGATACAGGACACATGTTTGAGCTATAGAAAAGGGAATTTTAATGAACAATACTTTGAAACACAGATTGTGTTGATAGCCAATATTTACCCAGCTGCAGCATTGATAATAAGGTCATATCCTTGTAGTTAGTCACTGTGTGTCCCTCTAATGAAGTTTTTCTTAATGGAAGTTCATGATTTTTGTAGTTCTGGAACATCCAATCTCATCAGTTTGTCAGACCTGTGGGATAAAGATGGTTCATCATCTGCCTCCCAGATTAGGAATGAGCATACTAACAAGAGGGTGAGACTTGAAGAGGAGAAATATAGGAGACAGGTATAGGTATAAACATGCACAAAATTCTTTACTGTTCTTGGCTGTTCTACTTTTGGCAATAAATTATATATGTATAAAGGCTTGTTATATAAAAACCAAGAAGTATGTGTTGTATTGTACCCATTTCAAGTACAAGATTTAAAATCTTCCATAATTGTCATCTGTCATCTGATATTTACAAATTTTACAGTGCATAATAAATTTTTCGTTTGTGTAAGAAAAATTTTTAAATATGTTACAGCACTGTGAAAGACTGATACAACAATTGCAGATCCATCTTCTGGAAGAACAACAAAAGCTTGCTGTAGCAATACAAGTGGACAGACGTAAGGATCAAGCAATTTTACAGTTAAAAGATGCCTGGAGTCGTCTTGTTCACCACTGGAAAGTTTTGGAAGAACAGCGACATAATTTGTGCAACAGACTACTGAGTGAAAGAGAAGCTCGTCAGACACAAGAATTTGAAACTAAGCAGGTTATTTCTTTAGACTGATGGTCATCTCATGTACCAGCTGTATGTATTAAATGTCTTACGGTTGCCATGTGCAGGTATTCTCAAAATTATGTGGAAATTGCTGTTAAAGTTGCCAACTGATGGAAAGTAGGCAGTTGCCAGATTTTTCTTTGCTTATGATTTGGCTCATATCTTCCTCTTGACCAAGCAGGTTGGTGTAATTGAAACACTCTGGACTGGCACGTGGGAGCCACTTGGCTCAGATATTGACCATGTTGCATTCCAGATGTCGTGACTGACGATATTCATGGTTCTTCTGAAGTGTTACTTGAGAATGGTGAGGTAGTATGTTTAAATAAGTTATACATGCTTCCATCCAAATCTTTGTACTTATTTGTTGTACAAGATCATCATTCTGTTTAACAATATACAGTAAAACCTGTCTAACTTGACCACCGACGGTTCCTGAAAAAGTGGTCAACATAAGCAAGTGGTCAACTTACACAAATGTGTCCCAAAATAACTTTTATACTCGTATTTTATTTT
>Ga0123357_10005439_pt1 | contig 15252 bp, 10 predicted proteins | sample TergutEmb28metaG_FD_89873 | JGI IMG/M metagenome (GOLD analysis project Ga0123357, IMG submission 89873) | Embiratermes neotenicus P4 segment gut microbial communities from Petit-Saut dam, French Guiana - Emb289 P4 | ecosystem: Host-associated > Arthropoda: Insects > Digestive system > Gut ... | reverse complement strand
TAGTACTGACACTGATAATTGCACCACAATATTCTATAATCGTTGCACTGTAAATGCACCCGATGTACGTTTCATTAGTATGGTTCCCTGGTGAAACCGGCACTTATTGTCGGATGTCTTCCCGCTGTGAGAAAGTCATGCAGTCACACATCTGAGTGTGGAGTTCGTATGTAACTAACTTTCATTATTACGGTTTTCCCTTCGAAATTGCGCTTATTATATGGATGGCTCCTCCCCTCCTTTGGAGGAGCCATGCCTTGACACGTCTTACGAGCGTGGAGCAGAAAGTGCCACTCAGAAGTGACGCCAAGCTATTTGCCCGCCAATCCTAGCTTGACCAATGGGAAAGAACCAGTTTTAACTGGACAAGCCCTGTCACGTGAGCAGAAATGTTCTAGAAAGTCTCGTGATGATTACATCAACTGCCTACGCCGTGAGAATGTTACCCAGGCAGTAAGAAATTGCATTATCATGACGCAACCCTATGTAACAAATGCAAACTTGAAATATTACACAAATTAACACAAAATTATGTCCCTAGCATGAACAGTATTGCAGTTAACAGTTTGTATTAAAATTCTTCTATGATTTTGTGGATTTTAATTGGTACGGCATGTCTCACATAGCATATTCTTTTATAACATTCTTCTTTGAACTCTGTTTGCAGATTGTGGGCCAGGATATAACTTAAGGTGGTAAACTGCTCCATCACCACCTTAAATTATATCCTGGCCCACAACCTGTTAACAGAATTCAAAGTAGAATTTTATAAAAGAACATACTACACGAGACAATGCCATGCCAATCAGAATACACAAAATGATAGAAGAATTGTAATATGAACTCTAACTACAATACATGAAGACCAAAATATATTGAAAGTCTTTACATATACATTTTCAAAAACAGTGACTGTAAACAAGGGGCCCCTTAGTTTCTTACTATATCTTTCTTGTAAGTTTTTTGTATTGACAGGCTGAAACATGTAGCATACATGTCAAGGTGACAATATGAAGTAAAATAAACCTGTGTTATGTTAGACTGAATAAAATGTAGTTTACGTAGGATATAAGCCTGCAATTAGCACTTACCCATCTATGACAAGGTTATCATACATTGCTGGCTTGTCACATACTGGACACATCCACGTTGGCTTCCTTTCATTCATTTGAAGGTACAAAGAGGCATCAAAACATTGCAAATGGTAGCATGTGGAGGCACGGCAAGGTGTGGTCATACGCATCTTACCGAGAGGGCATACTAGGGACACACGTAATGATGTAGTGGCTATCTCACAGTCTGCATCCTCAGACAGTTTTTCCTTTACTGAAACAGATATATCACTTACTTAGATAATAACAAATGCCTTATTTAAATTACTTTTTGTACACTGTTAATGATGAAGAGCAGAAATTCATGCACTTAGTGACAAGACTGTAAGCTGGACAACCAGGAAATCATGGTTCAATTTCCAAAGCATCCAGACTAGCTCTAGGACATACCCAGGCTCCTTTTCAGTGGGTGGCAGGGTCTCTTTCCCCAGGGGTGAAGTGGCTAGGGTGTGAAACTGACCAGTCACCAACATCTAGTTCTGAGGATAACAATGAACGGTGTTATACCTCCACATCCTCAATATGCCTTCATGGCTTACACAGGGACAACTTTATCCCCACCTTGCTATTCTCCAGACCTGTGTTGATGTGTGGGTTTATTAGTGGCTTGTGCCTGTGTTGTATGGATTGCATTTACTTGTATCCTGCTGTTTTTTACGGTTTTAGGCCTGCCATCTATGTTGTACTGGTATAACATATCAAACAATGGATTCCGTCTGTCAGTATTACTTAAATGTAATTTATCTCAGGTTGTAGGCTATATATGGTAGCATCTAGGGGCTCATGGCAGCTCATTGACCACATGATGCACTCCCCAAATGACCTGACTGGCAGACATTCCTGCATATACCTTTCATCTCCTTATAATATAGGAAACAGACGGTTTCTGTAAACCTTGTGTTTTTTGGTGTGCTGCATTGTAAGGAAAAGACAAAAGGACAGTGGACTGCAATACTGTAGCAGGTATTTGTAGAGTGAGGCTTGGAGCCTGAAAGACTCAGGGCATTCTTGCAACACTAGGCAGGTCGTACACTTCACAATAGTGAAGAGCCACGTAGAAATTAGCGCTTCTCCTGAAATGTCTACACAACTAGATTACTTCACTGTACAATGTAGTAATTATTAAAACCGTTCGTATTAGGAGACTGCAGTGGGCTATCACTCTTTAACAACCAACCACCCTTCAAAGGTCAGCCTTCCATCTTCCGGCAGCAAAGTACCGCTTGGCTGTCTGCCAATTACGTAATAAGGGGGGAATAGGGCCCAGGACACCCTGGTCGGGGACACTACAATATATGGTATCTCTACCATGTATTCATATATGCACCCTTCCCAGCTGTTAGTATCATTTCTAATGTGCTGTTATTATCTCCACATGTCCCATCAAAATTACCATATTTACCCAAATGCAAGACGACTCCTATCTGAGATGACCCCTCAAAAAATATGACTGCCAAAGGAAAATGTACTTATCCAAATCTAAGATGACCCGCCAAAAATAAAATCTCTGTTAACAAATATTTTACTACTAATTTCATATACTTAGTACACAAAGCATGTCACATTCTACCTCTATCAGTGTCACTGTCTCCATCTTCACAGTCAGTGCCTTCATTCCTCACACTCACTCCAAATATTCCCAACCTCTTCCCTGCCATTCCACAACAGATCACCATCAGTCCCACTCAATGCACTGGATATGCAGCACTTCTTAAAGCCCTTCACAGTAACTTCTGGTGAGATGCACTGCCATGCCATTATGATCCACACTGACTCAACAGTACACTTACATTTCTTGGTTTATAAATGTACTTGAACCCATAAAGATTCACAATTTTCTGCATAAATGGTGTTAAGAATTTAATACATGTGTTCTGGATTTCTCTAGCTTGTCTGTGGCCTAATCAGTCCGAGTTCATGGCACTTTTTATGGTTTTCAATTTGTGGATTGGTCGAGTTTTGAGCCTTGTAGTTAGTTTTTAATTTTTTACAGCCATTTTCTTGTTACTACCCTTGGACTGGATCTGATCTCAGGTGCACATCTTAACAAGTTTAATGTTTGTGTGGTACCCAGTGACTGAGAATAGCTCAATCTAAAGGGCCCACCAGATGAGGTGCTTCTTTGCTCGTAAATGAAAACAGAGCCAGCTTCTGAAATGTTGTGCTTCTTTAAAAAATCAGATGATGGACAAAGTCCCAAAAAAGAAGACTGTATCAGTTAACTTTAGTCATTTCTGTTCTTTTGCACTACTTAGCACTTGAAGTTTGGACCATTAGGTTGTCCCGAAATGTCAGTAGGAATTACCACTCAATGTTGCATAATACCTCAGAAGAGTGGAAATCTCACATGATGATTTAGTGACGCAGGCCATGGTCTGGCTCCACACAGTCCAGTTCAGAGCAATTTGGTTTGCTGCGGTGCAGTTCGGTGCTTCACACGCAAATTTAAGACAAACTCACATATCTGAGTGCCAAATTGAGGGGAAAAAACATCGTCTTGCATTTGAGTAAATACGTTAACTACAGAAGTACCCATCAACCATAGCATATGGCATTACATTGTGGCACCTATCAACCAAACTACCTGGCATTACATCTCAGAAGAACACAACTGAACAAGTCACTCAGCTCAGTCAACAATCCATGGCCTGGTGGATCCTCTAGTGCATGGTTACTCATGTTCCATATGAGGAAAAACTATGATATCAGCAACATCCACAACAGAAACCTGAAAACTAACAAACTCAGTATACTTACTGAGACCCCTTGTGAAATCTGAATGTCTAACACCTCGAGTCTTCAGTCTTTGTAACAGTTCTGAGGATGTAAGTTTTCGCACCAGGTACACAGCTATAGCATAACCACGTCCATACTCTGTATTCCAAGACACTGTAATGTGGTTTGCTACCGTAGGACTCAGTTTTACCATGGTCGTAATGTTCACTGGACGAGGTGGCCGCTTTGGTTCAACACCAGGTTTGTTTGTTGGAATGGGGTTCTGCAGAAAAGCACAAAGAACATGATGTTGCACACTACAGTGCTATTGACTGTTAGAAAAACTGTTACTAGAAAGTTTACATCTGACTGAAATAAAACAAAATACTATGTACATGCTAAAGTAACAGTGCTTAACTGGACATCATGCGTAACTCCCAGCTGACAAATTAGTGCAACTGCCAGTCACTACTTGTAACAAGAGGATTGTTCACTAACACACCACACTGTTCCTCTGTGCACTGTTAAAACAGATGTCAGTGCACATCTTAAAAAGGGTCAGTGTGGCAGCAAGGAAATGTACCAAAATAACCATGACCCCAAAACCAGGGTTGTGGGGGTGGTGCATCCCCTGTCATGCACCTCAGCAACTGAACAGAAAATACACAAATGAAGGACACACACACACACAATTATAACTCAAAATCCATAGAAACACAGAAATATCACAAAAGAAACCTGCATTACAATGCTACCACCTTATGCTTGACAAGGGTTTTGGATACTGTCATTAACAAAATCCAAAACATAACATAGAATAATCCCACCTGTAACTATTTCCCATACCTCAGCAGCCATTTCCACCCATGTCAACAAAAATGGAAAGACTGCTTACACATCTGATTCAAGAAAGGTTTGAAACAAAAGTCTGGCAGTATGTCAACAATCAAGGAATTTAAGTACAAGCAGTAACCACACTTTGTTCATATCACTAACCTTTAACACATACACTATGTGACATACAATCCACCAGCTTCATTTTCTTACAATAAGTGATCGTTTACCACTCATTACACTACCATAAGACCGAACTCTAGCTGGTTTGTCAGATTCAGATGACTGGTCTTATGAGTAGCCACTGCAGTGCCAATCACAGATTTGCCACAAAATGATATGCTACTGTAGCAATGACTGCATGTAATAGAGGCAATGTCTTACTGTACTAGTGGAACTAAATCTTAACAATGATTTCATCCTTGTATAGGTAATAAGATATTATACATATCCTCAATCCCGAAGTAGCTGCTGATGGGTACTACTCAAAACACACCAATGCTCAGATCATCTACCATCCTGCATTCAACATCTCCATTAAAAAAGCAATATCTCCACTGCTCCTTCTGCCAGTTATGTTGTTAAGGTACAGCATGTTTACTTATGACAAAAAGGTGAACATGGTTACATTACATAATGCACTGTCTACTGGGAATTTATGCTTTACGGTCCGTGCGTGTTAGGTATAGGATGGCATTTAAAATCCCTCTCGGCTCGAGCAACCTGTCTATAGGATAGCCACAGCCTCAGGCATTTAAATATTTTGCTCTCAATGCCATGAGACATTTAGGGAAGCTTCACTCATTCTTAACACCCCATTAGAAGATTCTGTTCAGCTTCATGTTCCGACTTATTTACCCCTTGATAGAAACCCCCATTATCCATTTTTATACAAGGCTTTTGTACCTACAGCCGGTAAGGATGTAGGGAGAACGCAATGATGCAAAGCTTATTTTTTCCTGCTCTCTTCATCTGGCTTGTGGATGACTAGTGAAAATGTGGTGACAGGACAGACAGCAATAAGCAGACTTTTATCTGCCATCCTTTCACTTGAAGAGACCCATTTAGAGCTCCAGATATTGCAGTTCATTTCTCAGATTTCATGCCGAGTTTGCATCCACAGTGTTGCATACAGAGCTTCTTATTCTTCCCAATAAGCATTTCATAGTCAGTGTGAGTGGTGGTGTATTGATTATACCAAGCAAGAGGCCAAGGTTGCTAAGGCCAAGCGAAATAACTGAACTGATTGTTGCCACTGATAGTGATCAAGGGAGAGAGTCCTGAGTGTCCAGTGACATCAGTTCTATTTAGGGAGGTTCTGAACATGTGCCAGGGGTGTCACAACCTCAACCATACTGCCTAACAGCCACCTGTCATGAGTCCAGCAGTTCAATTACGTCCAGCGCCTCTGAAAAAGACCATGCCAGTAAGTGGGGGCCAGGTGAACAGATTCAGCAATCAGTAACACTGCAATGGACATGCCCCTCTTGCCCAAGAGTAGTGTAGCACACGCAAATGCAGTGGGCCCCAGAAGATAAGAGGAAAATGAAGGTCACACATACATAATGGCTCGAGTCCACGTGTATTTTGCAGAAATGATCACTCCGCTGGTGGTGGAGATTAATTGCTACTACCATGATTAAACAGACAGACTTGACAATGGACCCTCTCCTGAACCTGACATTACTCAAGCCGAAATGTTTGTGTTTCTGGCACTGACAATACAGACGGGACATGGCATAAGAGACAAACTAACAGACTACTGGGCAACAATGAACCAGTTATACACACTTTTCTACAGCACTACGATGAAACAGGACCGATGCCTTCACATCCTTGGTTACTTACATTTTACTGACAACAGGAATGCACCTGATAGGACAGATGAAAATTTTGACAGACTATGGAAGATACAAGACCTGTCTGAAATTTCAAATGGCATATTTTCCAAATTGGGACTGCGGTGGCACAGCGATTAAGGTACTGTGCTACAAATTGGAAGGTCGCTGGTTTGATCCCAGCTGGTGTCATTGGATTTTTCATTGACATAAACTCCTTCCGATTGCACTATGGCCCTGGGGTCGACTAAGCCTCGAACAGAAATGATTACCAGGAGTATTTCCTGGGGGTAAAGGCAGCCAGTGTGTAAGGCTGATAACTTTACCACCATCCTGTGCTGTTGTCACGAAATCTGGGAACCTAAACTTCCTGGAATCCCCTGGGCCCTTCTGGGCCTGTAAAGGGACTGCTTTATCTTTTTACATTTTCCAAATTTTACAGCCCTTCTGAAAATCTGGTTATTGACGAAATCTTTGTTTCCTTCAAAGGAAGGGTGATTTCCAAACAGAACATACCAAAGAAACGCAAGCAATTCAGCATCAAAATTTTTAAACTTTGTGACTCGACCGGATACACATATGACATGAAAGTATACTTGGGGAACGATAGACAGCGCACAGCACAGCACGTGACAGCATCCCATGAGACAGTGACAGAACTGACAAGGAAGATAGAAGGACATGGCCACAAATTATATATGGACTATTTCTTTTCTTCCCCTGAATTATTTAATGACTTGGCAAAGAAGTAGATTTACTGTTATGGGACTGTTAGGCTGAACAGGAGAAGGCTTGCCACAAGACCCAGCACTGAAGACAATAAAAATGAAACAGGGAGACATTCACGTAAGAACCAGGGCTCACTTGATGGCAATGCTGTGGTGGGACAAGAGAGACATTTGCATGTTGATGAATATTCACGAGGTTGCAGAAAAAGGTAATTTCTGCAATGTGGGAAGAAAAGCCATGTGACAGATTACAACCATCATATGGGGTACGTGGATAGGGGTGACAATGGCAAACAGTTACTTCATCAGCCGCCACATATTCGAGCAAATGAAAAAAATTGTTCTTTCATCTGTTAGACATGGCCATTCTCAAATAGCAACATTCTTCATTCCTCATGTGGGGGTAAGAAAATTTCACATACAGAATTTTGATTTACCCTCCTGAGGAATAAGTTGGCACATGCTGGAACAGAATGGAGAATACCAAGGCCAATAGGTAGACCACTTAATGTTGAATCACGCGTCGCACTAGGCTCAAAGTCTGTGGCAGGAAACATTGGCCTACCCTGTCAGAGATGCAGCTGAGGTGTCACATGTGTAAGGCCAGGGGTGTGACACACAATGTTTTTGTAAAGTGCCATATGTGTAAAGTGTGTTAAAAGATCATGTTTTGAGGACTACCACGCTGAGGCAAAGTACTAAAAACAACAGGCGCAACTTCCTTAAGAAAAGAAACTGGGGACTCAAGCCAACATGTAAGTAAAAGAAAATGAAATTTTTGCATATTCCATGAAATTATTTTGTCTATTTACAAACTAAAAATTTACTGCATTCTTAAACACATGTAGAAATATCTTATTTCCCAAAAAATGCCATTTATTTAAGCTTGTCTGGTTCCCATTACATTAACATTTTTTGTAAATCATGTGCTATTATTTAAATGGCTAGAGAAAAGAATGTCTTATGCAAAGGTGGACTGTAGCCATTTAAATCCAGATGCAAAAAGGTTAAACATCTATCAAACAATCTCCCTTTCGAACTAGAAGCACTGCCTTACTTTTGCTTTTCATTATATTGCCTCTCGTAATGTCTGTTTCAACACAAACTGATACCTACTCAACATGTGCAAGCAGCTTTGAAGGAAACAGGTGGTGTCATAATAATTAATATATTACTGTCAGTAAGATTCCTTCTCAAAATACAACCTGTGTACACTCTCATGTTTCTCCATACATTGTTTCAGAAGTGAGATCTAAGGCTCTCACAGTCCTGCTGAAGACTGATGTCTTCTGGGATGTGGTGCTATATCACTGGGTGAGCAGTTACCAACATTTTGTAAGGTCTTTCAAAATGTCAAGAACTATACAATCAACGATACACAGTCACATCCAAGGAGAACTAAATTTCCACTGAAAGTAACAGCTACTAACAAGGGAAAATAATTTGATGCAAGGATTGTTTAAAAAAGATATGTGTGGAATGGTGTATATTATATGAGGGTTGCCCAAAAAGTTTTACAACACTTGTCAAAATCAACAGAAAATGTCTGCAATTTTTCCTGTGGTTAATTTTTGATGTCCTACTTCCTACTGCAGTACAACAGAACAATACATTTTCTTGCACATGCACACAGGGTCATCACAACGGTGTGGCATGGTATAGTGATTGCATTTTAAACACTGGGCTGTTGTTGAATTTCTTGTGGCAAAGAACGATTCAGTAACAAACATCCACAAGTGGTAAACAATGTATATGGTGTCAATTCTGTTGATTATAACACTTTCACTCATTTGGCTTCATGAATTTCAGGTTCTGAGAAGACAATGCAGGGCTCAGTAAGGCATGTAACTCTGGTTGGCCAACAGCATCAGTTACTCAGGTATTGCTTCAACATGATAACACAGTCTTTCAAAATGACCAGAGGATTAGAACCAGAAAGCCTGCAACTGAGCTCTCAGTATCCAACAGAAGTGTGCACAACATTCACGATGCTTCAGGATATTCAGAATTGTGAGCCTGTTCGGTTCCACAAAGTTTAATCAATTATCACAAAACTGTGTGGAAAGAGGTGTGTTCTGATTTGCTCTCCCGTTACAAGGCTGAAGGTGAGAGCTTTCTGTCACAGATCATCAACGGGGAAGAAATGCAGACCATCACTTTGAAATGCACACAAGAAGTCAGTGGAATGGCATCATCCAACTACTCCTCAGAATAAGTTAAGTTTACCCCTCCTGCAGGGAAAGTCATGGCCACTGTTTTATGGGATGCAAAAGGGAGGACCTTGGTAGACATTATGCCACACAGTCAAACCATTACCCTGATCTATACGTTCAAACTCTTACAAAAATGCAGAAGCATTTCAGGAGGGTTCAACCTCACAAAATGTTGCAGAAATTCTCCTTCAACATGACAATTTACGATCACACAAGTTTGAAAATACAGGAAGCAATCACAAATCTCAAGTGGGCTGTTCTTCCCCATACACAATACAGCCCAGATCTTGCTTCCTGAGATTTCCACCTCTTTGGAGCTCTCAAAGGTGCCAACTGTGGAAAAGGGTTGGGGAGTGTTGACCAGGTTACTGAAGAAGTGAAAAAGTGGTGCGCACAAAATTTAAACTGCGACAAGAAGAGGAGAGATGCTCTTGTTACTCACTGGCACAAGGCTGTTAAGGTGATGGAGATCATGTAGAAAAATGAGGTATGTGTAATGCATCCATCTGGTTATCCTGGGAGTGTGTTCAAAGATTTATATAATAAATTACTTGCAATAAAAAGATCGTGTTGCAGATCTTTTTGAGCAACCTTCATAACAACAGATACATACACAAACTTTGTGTCTAAAACAACAGTCATGTTAGACTGGAGTCTGTGTATTTATCCAAACTGTCATTCACACAAAACGGGATGACTACCATCAAATTAACCTGCATAACATCAACCTTTAACTGTATGAACCACCCAAATCTGACAATCAGCCCTTTTTACAAGTCACTCAGTAGTCGAGATAATGGACACTCATGCCTGAAAATGTTAAAATTAGGTTCCTTGCATGTCGTCCCTCTCAGCACCAAGATACTGGTATTAAAATTCCAAACTATCCTCAGTAATATCCAATCATGTTAGGACCCACCCATTAACTTTATACACCAAATTGCTTAGAACTCCATGGAACTCGAGAGTGAACATATATACTTCACGCCAGGTACCTAAAAGACAATTTTCATAAACTCACTGACATGGAATTCACCACACAACAAAAGAACTTCCAGCTCAAGGCCTAACTCAGCTAACAATTTATGCTTACTGAATTTTGTCTTCAAACAGACTTGCAATTTTAAAGGAAAATTTTAACATATGCAAAACAAAGTATTATTTTCAGTATTAATTCACAGTCAAGTAAAAGATAACACACATAATTTTTATGAGTTCATACATATCACAAGGTTTTCAAAGCACTGAATCATAGCCCTACTAGGTGCATTATGTAAGAACTGCTATTTCCTCTATTTGTTCGTGTGTAAGTCCTGAAGATGCCTTAGTACAGCATTTTTCAAGCTTTTTTTCTCGTGTATGACTGCCACAATACAAAACATGTACATGTACCACTAGGTACTGCAAATATTAATGCCTACTTTCAGAATACTGTCTTCCAGAATGTTTAACTGGTTGGCCAGTTTGGACTCTTCCAACCTGCCAACCAGTAAAGCAGCGTTGCTGTGGTAACCTTAAGTTTTGCAGTTGCTAATTTTCTAATTTAACACGATTAGATTACAGAAGGGAGTCTGTATTTATATTTGAACAATGAAATACTACCTTCATATACACTTAACAAATGTTTTTCTCTACATTTCAACGCATTTAAAACAATCTTAATGGTTCAATTAAAGTGTATAAATGCCCCTTACAAAGACAAATTCTTATATTCCTTCACATACCACCACGTGACCATCTGCCTACTACCAGCGGTATGGATGTCACCATTTGAAAGGCACTGGCTTAGAACAAATTGAAGCATGTAACATATTTCTATATGGATATAATACACTAATAGTTGTGTCATCCAAATCTTGTCCTTTATAACAGCAGTATCTATTACTTACAGGCAGAGGGCACATCTTGCCATTAACTTTCACACAGATGCCTGGTGGAAAGCAGTCATCCTGCTCACAAGATGTTTCAAGCAGACAGAATCTCATCTGCACCTGTACAACACAACGTAAGGCACTAATGCACGTATTTCCAAATATACCAGCATATGTCATAGTGTCATTCGTGATGACATGTTTATTCTATTAATGTAGGTTACTCATCTGACCACCCATGAGAATGGCAGAGCAGCAGTGTAAAGTAAAAAATCACAACTGTCAAATTATGTGCCCTGAACAAAGATCTTATTCACATCACATGTGTTTCTGCGAAAAAAATTCCAAAATGGCTTTCAAAAATAGCCCAAGTTAGGCCGCAAGTCTGTCTACAAGGATTCTGCACTTTCTTACTAAGTGTACAAGCAGTCAATGAGCCACACTACTGATTCATTACACTAAGATAACCAGAGCCAAACATTTAATCACTTGTGCAACCAAGACACGTGGAACTGATATTTAAGAGCCTACAATTTCTTATGCACCACCAATTTCATATTTCATGATGTGAAGCAAGCAATATTTATCTGTTTTAACAAAAATACTTTTCACACGTGTCACAAAATTACACACCTAAGTTACAGAATAATTTAGTTTTCAAGACAATCTGTAATTCTGAACATGAAAGATTTTTATTAAGTAGGAAAAATTGTGTCAACCGGCACTTAAAAACACAAAATTGTGTTAACCGGTACTTAAAACACAAAAATACATCATAGACATATTTCAAGTCTCCTGTATTCACATTCTGAAGTACCTACAACAGTATTACGGTACCTGGATTGCATACTCCATCTTTGTACCAGGTCGTAAATCTCTTGAACTAGCGATATCTGTGGCTTGCTGAGGAGTTAGGTGGAATACGAAATTACCCTCTTGTAACCTTTGTGTGCCTTGTGGAACTGTGTAACAAGGACATTTACTCATAAATTTCAGTAATAAATTGTCGTGGAAAAAGAGAGAGGGAGATGTCAGACAAGTACTAAAACATGGACTGCTGACCTCAGCATGCAACCCAATTCTAAGCAAGTGCTTTGGTGTTCCAGTGGATTCAGGTCTTCTGTGATGTGATGCTGTGTCACTGGATTAGTGGTTCTAACTGCACTGTTCACACCTGAAGATGACTGCACCACAACCCTTCAAGATTCTGGGAACCACTTACCCAAAAACAGAGCATCACATCCCAGGAGACTTCAACCCTCAGTGTATTTCTTGTTAAAACAATGTCTGAAGTTTAATTTGTGAGACTACACCATTCTATATAACATAACATAACATGCACAGTGCATCCAATCAAAACTTCATGGTGTGCAGTGTCAAGTATATGTATCAGCAAGTGTATCTTGCTTTTAATGTACAGATTAATGCAGTGTACAAGGATAATTCAAAAGAAAACCAGAACAGAATACAGTCAGTCCAATAATTATTAATTCAAAATTCAATCCTTATTACATATCAAAGATGGAAACATACAGAACACTGCTACATAATAAGAAGTGTTGATTCCTGTTACTGACAGTAATGCAGCAACAAAAACAGCAACTACGACTCAACAGTCAACCTTTTAGAGAGGGGTGTGTTCAGTGACTTTACAGCACAACCGATGCAGCATCACACACATCTCCATAAACAGGTGGGTCTATACATCAGAACAGAGCCACACAGCCTTCCTCAGCTAGCTAGCTAGCTACCTAGATAGCTAACCAATTAACTAACTAACTCCATGGAGCACAGTCCTCTTTAAGAAGCTAACAGTTCCTCAGGTAGTCTAGAAACGCCCCACACTGTATAAAACACAACAGTTCATTGCTATGTTCACAGCAGCTTAGCACTTGACAAGACCTGGCCATATTAAGCCACTCCATACTATCACATCTTATTTCTTTAAGATACATTTTAGTATCATCATCCAAACTATGCCTGTGTCTTCCAAGTGGTCTCTTCTCTTCTCATTTTCCCACCAAAACCCTGCCTACAAATGTCTTCTTCCACATGCATGACACATGTCCTGCTCACTCTTCTGCCTCAATTTGTTTACTGAGACAGTATTTGGTGGCTAATACAAGTCATGAAGCTCCTCAATGTGCAATTTTCTGCATTCTCCTGTTACTTTATCCATCTTCCTCATAACCCTATTCTTGAACGCCCACAGTTTATGTTCTTTCCCTAACAGGATAGACCAAGTTTCATACCCATATAAAAATGATAGGTACAGTTACAGCTGTTCAAGTAATGACACTGCAAATGCTGTGTAGACAGCAATGACAACAAGCACATGTAAACCTTGCTGATTACAACAGCACAAGCTGTGACTCAAAATATGTCAATGAATTAAACTGTTGCCATGTTGTCTGCAATGGCTACATGCGATTCCACAAACTATGCAAACAGTGCACTGCCTTCAGTGCATTTATATATGATACGGCACAAACTTAAAGAAGAAGCAGATGAAACAAATACAATGCTACATGACATAAACGCTACAACACTACAGCTCCCACATCTACTGACTGTGGCTCCTACACACATGCTTCAATTCTTTCAATTCACAAAGAAATTCAGAAACAGAACACAGTCTGCATACCAAGGCTTGACGGTTTTAACAGTTCTCCCATCAAATCAAAGAATGGGAGGCGTTTAAGTCTCACATCTGGATGTACTGGATAGGAGCTCGCTGCAGAGGCAGGTGGAGATGCCTTGGGCTGGTACTGGTACATGTTGTTGGGATACATAGCACGTGCCTGTAACATTAGATGCTGTTTGAATATATGTTAGACTTTTTTTTATATTTATTGTTGCAGCATGCTCCATTACACTGTGTAATACTATATGCTAGGTTTGCTCTTGTTCACGTTTATATGATTGTTTATTGTGGTGGTTTCCTGTTCTTGATGTTTTGGCTTTTGCCTTACATCATTTTCACTTCAGTTTTTCGAAATCTATAGAGTTAGCGAATGTTGTAAATTGTTTTAGATATTTGTTCACTAATTCACATTTCCGCACTGTCCAGTCTTCTTCTCTCGATGTGTAGGCTATTAGTTCTCCCCTTTCTTTGTCAAGTATTTCACAGTCATATATGAGATGGTCCGTTGTCTGGTCTCCGTGTTTGCAGATACACTACGGTGACTGGATTATCTTGAAGCGGTGTAGATATGCCTTGGTTTTTCCGTGCTCAGTTAGCATCGCCGTGAGGTTAGGTGATAGTCTGAGTTTCATTTTTAGTCGTTCCTTGATGTCCGGGAAATACTCCTTGGTTGCCCGCCCTTTTGCAGTGTCGTCCCATTGTCCCATTTTGCTGTTGTCTTTTCTGCTTCTTGTCTCTCTACTTCGCTTTTCGGAATTTTGTTATAGCATATTTCGCTGTTTTTGATGGCCTCCTTGGTGAGTTTGTCTGCTAGTTCATTTCCGCTGTGGCCAGCACAGGCCTTTATCCACGTAAAGTCTATGCGCCAGTTTTCTTTTTTCAAGTCAGTTGTCTTTCCCGTAATTTCTTCTATTAAGTATTTTCTATTTTTAGCATTTTTGACTCAGAATAGGGTTACCTTGCTCTCTGTGGATACCTTGACTGTTCATGGGGTACTGTTGTCTAGATTTATTGTCTCTAATGTGTGTAGTGCTTTGAGTATTGCTGGCTGCTCTGCTTGATTGTTTGAGCACCTGTTGTTAAGTTTGTTTGATTTGATGAGTTAGTTTATTATTTACGTATATGGCGATTCCCGACCCGACTCCTTGTTCAGTCTTGCTTTCGTCTGTGTATATACGAGGGTTGGAACTTTAATAGTGGCAACACTGCTGTAGAGACGCCATGCAACGGAACCAAATAATGTCGCTTATACCACACGTTAGTTACATACCTACCTTACCTCAGAGCAAATGGACTC
>Ga0123357_10005438_pt1 | contig 15254 bp, 12 predicted proteins | sample TergutEmb28metaG_FD_89873 | JGI IMG/M metagenome (GOLD analysis project Ga0123357, IMG submission 89873) | Embiratermes neotenicus P4 segment gut microbial communities from Petit-Saut dam, French Guiana - Emb289 P4 | ecosystem: Host-associated > Arthropoda: Insects > Digestive system > Gut ... | reverse complement strand
GGCACCGGCGACAAGCTAGCAGCCGCTTTCGAGGAGTACCTGTCCAAGGGACGGCGCAGCGGCGACGGCCCGAGCTAAGGCCCGCACCATGGCGTCCGGGTCATCGGCGGTGAACACGGCCGAACCCGCCACGAACACATCGGCGCCGGCTTGGGCGCACCGCTCAATGGTCTCAAGGCTGACGCCACCGTCCACCTGAATCGCCAGGTTGACGCCGTGCCGTTCCGCCAGCTCCCTGGTGCGGGAAATCTTCGGCAACATCGAATCGAGAAACGTCTGCCCGCCGAAACCGGGCTCCACCGTCATGATCAAGATCTGATCGAACTCGCGCAGCAGATCGCCGTACGGCTCAATCGGCGTGGCCGGTCGCAAACCCAGGCTGGCGCGTGCACCTAGGCGCCGCAGTTCACGGGCCAGACGGACGGGGGCCTGCGAGGCCTCGACATGGAATGTGATGGTCTTGGCGCCGGTCTCGGCGTACTCCGGCGCCCAACGGTCGGCATTCTCTATCATCAAATGCACATCGATCGGGTGGTTGGTTGCCGCCATCACCGCCTCGACGACGGGACGCCCGATGGTCAGGTTCGGCACGAAATGATTGTCCATGACGTCCACGTGCACGCCATCGGCGCTGGGAATGCGGGCAATCTCATCAGCCAGTCGCGCGAAGTCTGCCGACAAGATGCTGGGCGTGATCTGCATAAGCACCAGCTTACTTGCCAGATCCTGCGACTCCGCTACACTGCGCGCAGGATGACGTTGAGAACGCCTTACTTGTCAGGCTTGCGCAGCAGCGCCAGGAACATGGCGTCGGTGCCGTGGCGGTGCGGCCACAATTGGACGAAACGCGGATCGGCCGCGGCACAATCCGGCACCTCGGGCAGGAAGCTCGGCGCCGTCAGAATCTCGGCCTCCATGCAAGCCGCGAATTCCGTCATAATTTCTTCGGTCTCGGCCCGGTGAGGCGAGCACGTGACATATGCGACCACCCCGCCTGGACGTGCCCAAGCCCAGGCGCCGACAAGTAAAACACATTGTAACGACCTCAATGACTTCAGATCCTCAGCTTGGCGACGCCAGCGGGCCTCGGGACGGCGGCGCAGCGACCCAAGCCCCGAGCAGGGAACGTCGGCCAGCACCAGGCCGAAAGCTTCGAAGCGCAAAGCCGATTCCCCACCGTCGGCGATGACGACCTGGTGGCCGGCAGGGTCAAAAGCCCGCAAAGCCTGTTGGACGAGCTTGGCGCGGTGTGGTTGAAGTTCGGTGGCCACCAGAAACTCAGGCCCAGTCAGGCCCCGCAGCAGGGCCGTCTTGCCACCAGGCCCGGCGCACATGTCCAGCCAGGGGCCTGCTACCCCTGCAGCCTCGGCCGCCCGGCTGGCTGCCAGCACCACCAGTTGGCTGCCCTCGTCCTGGACTCCAGCGCGGCCGTTTGACACACCCTTGACACGGCCAGGGTCACCAGTGACGGTCACGCCCCAGGGCGAGAAACGCGTCGCCTCGCCGCCGGTCTCGGCCACCAACTCGTCGCGGTCCAACAACCCCGGCCGAACCGCCAAAGTGGTGCGCGGCGGCACATTGTCAGCCTCGAGCGCTGACACCAGTTCTTCGGGCGGCAGGCGGTCGGCGAAAGCTTCGACGATCCACCGCGGATGCTGGTAGCGCAGCGCCAGTGCGTCCATCTCGTCCAGCCCGGCGGTGACGATGTCCAGCCATTCGTCCCAAGTGCGCTCGATAATGCGTCGCATGATGGCATTGACGAGGCCTGCCACCCGCTGGCCGATCTGGCTGACGGCCAGATCGACACTGGTGGCCACCGCGGCATGGGGCGGCACCCTCATGCGCAGCCCCTGATAGGCGCCCAGACACAGTAAATCGATGACGGCAGGCTGCAGGGTTGACGTGGCCCGCCCGGCGGCCGCCTCGATGATGGCGTCCAATGTGCCCAAGGCCCGGGCCGTCCCGTTGACCATCTCAGTGACGAAGGCGGCATCGGCGGCGGGCGCGCCGCGCAGGCGTTCAGCCAACGCCAGGTTCGTGTAGGCGCCGTCGGCCGTGACGTCCCGCAACGTGCGGAAGGCCGCCACCCGAGCCTGATCCGGCCTACTCAAAGCGGGCTTTCGGTGGCAGACGTACACCGCGCGCCCAGTCGACGGCGTCCATCATCGCCTTTCCTGGGGTTTGCAACGACATCAACATAACTTTGCCTTCACCTGTGCCCACAATCAGCGAATCAGGATAAACCTCTTCAACCACGCTGCCAGGCGACCAACTGGCAAAAAAGCCAAGGTCGAAATAGCCTTCGGGGCCCCACCACCCCAGGGAAGGAGGATAGTAGTTCGATATGCGCGCTCGCCCCACCTTCAGACGTGTGCCATTCAGCGTCGTCCAGGCCCCCGGCTGAGGCGTCACGCCGCGCACCTGGTCAACGATGGCCGCCGCCGGACGCGTCCAATCGATGCGAGCCTCCTCGGAGGTGACCTTCGGTGCCAGACTAACCCCTTCCAGCGGTTGCGGTGTCGGTTTGACGCCACTGGCGATGTCGTCCAGCGTGGCGACCAGTGCGTCGGCGCCCACCACGGCCAGGCGATCCAGCAACTCACCGGCAGCCTCACCCACAGCGATTTCGACCGGCACCTGACGGTAGACCGGCCCGGCGTCCAAGTCGTGAACCAACTCGAAGGTTGTCACACCAGACACTTTGTCGCCAGCCATGATGGCCCGCTGGACGGGCGCGGCGCCCCGCCAGGCGGGCAGCAGCGAAAAGTGCACATTGACCCAACCATGGGTCGGGACGTCCAGCAGTGAGTCGGGAATCAGGCAGCCCCAGGCAACGATGACCGCCACATCTGGCGCCAAGTCCTTCACGGCGTCGACGAACCAGGGCTCGCGCGCCTTGGCGGGCTGCAACAGTGGCAAGCCCAACGACTGCGCCTCCGCCGCCACAGGTGAGGCCGCAAGATGCCTGCCTCGCCCGCTGGGCGCATCCGGGTTGGATGCCACGGCCACCACGTCGTGCCCGGCGTCAAGCAAGGCATGCAAGGTGGGCAAGGCCGACGTTGGAGTCCCGGCGAACAACACTCTCATGCAGAACAGCCTAATCCGAACCGTCCCAAAGCCTCGACCACCGAATCCGTATCAGTATGTTGCCATTCTGCAAGACACATCGGCCTGCGGGGTTATGATGAATCGCTCGTTCAATCATCGAAAGGCTTGAGTGAGGTCATGATTTGCACGACTTGCGGTCAGCAAAACGAGCTGGGGGTTCCGTTTTGCGCCGCATGTGGCACTCCCCTGCCAATCACCCACGTCGACGTCGTCGAGCCAGAGCCAGTGGATCTGTTGCCCGCAGAACCAGAGCCAGTCGAACCAGAGCCCGTTGACCCAGAGCCAGCTGAGCCGCAGCGCCCCGAGTGGGCCCCGCCCACCCGCGCCTTGGTGACACCGGCACCGGTGCAAATGCCCCCAACCGCACCCCAGCCCGCGGCGAATGCCTTCCCTCCTGCCGCCTTCGCCCACGGTACCCATCAACCCAGCTACCTGCCCTATGGCGTGCCCCACACTCCGCAGTTCCCAGTGGGGCCTCTCATTGGCGCCGCCGGGGCGACGATTGCGTTCGTTGCGCTTTTGCTGCCAGTTTTCGTCGCTCTCGGCCAGCCGTACGGCCGGTCCGACCCCGCTGTTCAGAGCTCGGCTGTCCCGGCGTTCCCTGGGACGGCGTTACTCATGGCAGCCATCGCTGTCGCCTGGTTTGCCGCGGTGGCCGCCGCCGTCATCCGAGTGCGATTCATGGTCGCCGCGTCCGCCATCGTTGGCGTGATCGCCGCGATCCTATGCGCCGTCGACGCCATCTTCGCACTCACGCACCTAGGCGGTTGGAGCCCCGCCGCTGGTCCTACGTTGGAGCTCGTGGGTACGGCGCTCATCCTGATCGGCGCCGGGGTGACCGCCGCTCAGATCCGGCCCCGAATAATGGCATATCAAGTCAGCCCTCTGCGGAGTCGTGCCTGATAGATCACCAATTGAGCACACCTAGCACCAGCGAAGGCTTCGCATCCTCGGCTGGCGGTGTCCATGCCGTCGCGTCGGCATCTGCCTGGCTACCGGAGCGGATGTCCTTCACCTGGCCACTCAGCCCGCCAAACCACACATACGGGATGCCCCGGCGCTCTGCGAACTTGATCTGCTTTCCGTAGGCGGGTGCGTCAGGTGCCACTTCACAGGCCACTCCGCGAGCTCGCAGTGCCGCCGCCACCTCGTCGGCAACCCCACGCGTCCCTTCATCATCGACGGCCACGAGGACGACGGACGGCACGGGGCGCGACGCCTGCAACGCACCTTTCATCAGGACGGGGGCAAGTACCCGCGACACCCCGAACGAGATGCCCACACCTGGGTAGGTGTTGCGTCCGTCCGATGCGAGCGAATCGTATCGGCCGCCGGCACTCACCGTCCCGAGGCCGGGCACGCCTTCCAGTGAAAGCTCGAATACGTTGCCCGTGTAGTAGTCCAGCCCGCGGGCCACGCTCAGATCAGCCACAACCTGCCCCGGGAAACGGGCACCCACCGCCTTGACCAGCGCGGCCAATTCGTCCAGGCCCTGCTCAAGCATCTCGTTTGATGCGCCGAGCCGCCGCACGTCGGCCACAAAGCCGTCATCCGGCGACTTGATGCGTCCCAGCGCCATGATCGAGTCGGCCTGCCCGGCATCGGCCGCCAGCAAGGCCCTGACGGCGTCCTCACCAATCTTGTCCAGCTTATCGACGGCGGCGATCACGGCGGACGGATCGGTGATGCCGAGCCCGGTATAGAACCCTTGCATCAGTTTCCGGTTGTTGACGCGGGCTATGACGCGCGGCAGACCGATTTCGTCGTGCAGACGTCCAGCCGCCTCCAGCATCACCAACAGCACCTCGGTGTCGTGGTGGGACGCCAGGCTACCCTGCCCGACGATGTCGATGTCGGCCTGCCAGAACTCGCGGTAGCGTCCCTGCTGGGGCCGCTCGCCCCGCCAGGCCGGCTGAATCTGGTAGCGACGGAAGGGAAACTGCAGCGCGGCAGCGTTCTCCAGCACATACCGGGCGAACGGCACCGTCAGGTCGAAGTGGAGACCCAGGTCGTCCTTGCCACCCGTCTCGGCGTGTAGCCGGCGGACGACATAGACCTCCTTGGTGATCTCACCCTTGCGCGACAACTCCTCCAATGGCTCCACAGAGCGGGTCTGGATGCCGGCGAAGCCGTGCAGTTCGAAGGTCTCGCGCAGGATGTCAAGCACCCGCTGCTCAACCATGCGGCCGGACGGCAGATACTCCGGGAACCCCGATAGGGGCTTCACTTTTGTCGCCATCAGATGCTCACCTCCGTGGGAAAAAGGTAACAATTCGCCCACAGACGGGCATCTGGTGCAGATTCGATGAACACATCTGACAGTCTATCGGGCAAGATATATTCCATGAGTGAGTCAATAAGTCCGTCCGACGACCGTGTCGACGCCGAAATCGTCGATGCTGCCGTGGATGTGTCCCCCGAAACAGTAGATGAAGCCGCCGTCGAGGCTGCCGTGCCCGAACCCGTCGACGAGACAGTCGAAGACGTCATCGCCGAGATCGTTGAAGAGGCAGCGCCAGAGCCCGTCGAAGAGACGGTGCCGGAGCCCGTCGAGGAACCCGTCGCAGAGACAGCGCCTGAGCCAGTCGAAGAACCTGTCGCAGAAGCAGTGCCAGAACCGGTCGAGGAACCTGTCGCAGAAGCAGCGCCAGAGCCCGCCGAGGAACCTGTCGCAGAGACAGTGCGAGAGCCCATCGCAGAGACGGTGCCTGATTCGGTGCCCGCAATGACGGTGCCGACGACCGGTGACGCCAGCTTCGGCCGCGTGGAAGATGACGGCACGGTCTACGTCCGCACCGCCGACGGCGAACGCCGCGTCGGCCAGGTGCCTGACGTCAGCGCCGACGAGGCCATGGCTTTCTTCACGGGACGTTACGACTCACTGGCGGCCGAAGTGGCACTGCTGGGGCAGCGCGTCATCGCCGGCTCAATGTCGCCGGACGAGGCTCGCCGCTCGATAACAACACTCAAGGCCAACATCGCCGAGGCCAACGCCGTCGGTGACCTGGAGACCCTGTCAGGCCAACTCGACACGCTAACCCCGATCATCAGCGTTCAGGCCGAGCAGCGTCGCGCTCAGCGGGTGGAGGCCCAGAACCGGGCCAAGGAAGCCAAAGAAGGCATGGTCGCCGAGGCCGAGAAACTGGCGGGCGGCAACGACTGGAAGTCCGGTGTCACACGCTTCCACAGCCTGCTGGACGAGTGGAAGATGCTTCCCCGCATCGACAAGACCACCGACGACGACCTGTGGAAGCGGTTCTCGGCTGCCCGCACCACCTACACGCGCCGGCGCAAGACTCATTTCGCGGACGTCAGCGCCGCCAACGTGGTGGCCCAGGCCGCCAAGGAGGCAATCATCGCCGAAGCGGCACCACTGGCAACGTCAACCGACTGGCGCGACACGGCAGAGGCTTTCCGCACGCTGATGAACCGCTGGAAGGCGGCCGGTTCGGCCGGTCGCCAAGCTGACGACAAGCTGTGGGGCGAATTCCGGGCGATCCAGGACACGTTCTTCCAGGCCCGCTCCGCCGCCTACGACGAGCAAAGCGGCGAATTCAAGGCCAACGAGCAGGCCAAGGAGGCAATCTTGGCGGAGGCCGAGGCCACCATCAAGACGCCCGTCACAGACCCCCAGCAGGCGCGGGCGCAGCTTCGCGGCTTCCTCATCAAGTACAACTCGCATGGACGGGTGTCGCGCGGTGCAATGCACTCCTTCGACTCCCGCGTGCGGGCTCTGGAGAATGCCGTCCGGGAAGCCGAGGACGCCGAGTGGCGCCGTACCGACCCGCAGGCCCGTCAGCGCGCCCAAGACACCGTCGACATGTTCACCACCCAGATCACCAAACTGGAGAAGCAGGCCGACGACGCCGAAGCCAAGGGCGACACCAAGCGCTCAACCCAGTTGCGTGAGTCGATCACGACCTACAAAGCGTGGCGTGAGCAGGCCCAAGCGGCCCTGGACGAGTTCGTGGTTTGATTGGCCAAATCCTGCGACCTTGCGCAGAATGACGGCAATCAGCACTACTGCTTGACCCGATATATGTCGTAAACGCCTGGCACCTTCTTGATGGACGCCAGCACGTGCTGCAGGTGCTTCGGGTCCGATGCCTCGAAGCTCAATCGCATCTTCACGATGCGATCCTTTGTCGTCGTCATGTTGGCCGCCGTGATGTTGACCTTCAGGTCCGCCAGGACCTTGGCGACATCCGACAGCATGCCCGTTTGGTCGAGCCCTTCGACTTGCACACTGACCTCGTAGCCGGCCGAGGCCGTCGGCGCCCATTCGACGGGCACAATCCGATCCTGCTGAGCCAGCAGCGCCCGCGCGTTGGTGCAATCGGTGCGGTGCACCGAAACACCGTTCTCGCGAGTTATGAAGCCCAGAATGTCGTCACCGGGCAGTGGTGTGCAGCAGCGCGCCAACTTGACCCACATGGACGGGTCGCCGTCAACGATGACGCCCACATCATTCGTCGGGCGCCGCGAAGACAGCCGGTTGATCAGGATCGGGCGATCCTCGAGGTTTTCCTCCATGGCCGGCTCAAGGCCACCCTCAGTGCCGATCAGGCGCTGCACGACACCGGGCGCACCCACCGTCCCCTCGCCGATGGCGGCGTACAGGGAGTCGACGTTGGGTATCTTGAAACTGTCTGCGACCGCTGTGAGGTGTTCAACCGTCAAAAGACGCTGTAGTGGTAGGCCGGTCTTCCGCAGGGCCTTGGCGAGGGCATCCTTGCCCTGCTCGATGGCATCATCGCGACGCTCGCGGGTGAAGTACTGCCGAATCTTGGCCTTGGCGCGCGGGCTGGCGACAAAACTCAGCCAATCGCGGCTGGGACCGGCGTTCTCAGACTTCGTCGTCAAAATCTCAACCTGGTCGCCTGAGCTCAGCTTCGTCTCCAGGGGCACCAGGCGCCCGTTGACGCGCGCGCCTATGCACCGGGCGCCAACCTCCGTGTGAATCTCGTACGCCAGGTCGACAGGCGTCGACCCCGTCGGCAATGCCACCACGTCGCCCTTCGGCGTGAAGACGTAAACCTCGTCCGAGTTGATCTCGAACCGCAACGTGTCGAGGAACTCGCCCGGGTCGTCGGCCTCTTTCGTCCATTCCTTCAACTGGCGCACCCAGGAGAAATCCATCGAGTCGACGTCACCCCTGGTGGCGTTGGGGTTCTGCTTGTACTTCCAGTGCGCGGCGACGCCGTACTCGGCCCGCTGGTGCATGTCCCAAGTGCGGATTTGCAGTTCAACGGGGCGCCCACCCGGGCCCAGCACCGTCGTGTGCAACGACTGGTACATGTTGAACTTCGGCAACGCGATGTAGTCCTTGAACCGGCCCGGAAGCGGCGACCAGCGGTGGTGCATGACACCCAGCGCCGCGTAGCAGTCACGCACCGAATCAACCAGAATGCGCAAACCGACGAGGTCGTAGATGTCCTTGAACTCGCGCTCCCGCACCACCATCTTTTGGTAGATCGAGTAGTAGTGCTTCGGGCGTCCATACACGGTGGCGCTGATCTTTCCTTCGGCCAGGTCGGCTTTGACGATGTCAGTCACCTCGGCCAGTTGGCGCTCGCGCTCGGGCGCGGCCTCGGCCACCATGTTGACCACCTCGTCATAAACCTTCGGTTCCAGGGCCTGGAAGGCCAGATCCTCCAGTTCCCACTTGATGGTGTTCATGCCCAGGCGGTGAGCCAACGGAGCGAAAATCTCCAACGTTTCTGACGCGATGCGCTCAGCTTTGGCCCGGTCCAGATAGCCGATGGTGCGCATGTTGTGCAAACGGTCGGCCAGCTTGATCAGCAGTACGCGAATATCGCGGCTCATCGCAATGACCATCTTGCGAAGAGTCTCGGCCTTGGCTGCCGAACCGAACTCGACCTTGTCGAGCTTGGTGACGCCATCGACCAGGGAGGCAATCTCCTCACCGAAATCGGCCCGTAGCTGCTCCATCGTGTAGCTGGTGTCCTCAACGGTGTCGTGCAGCAAGGCAGCGCACAGCGTCGCCTCCGTCATGCCAAGCTCGGCCAGGATCGTTGCCACGGCCAGCGGGTGCGTGATGTACGGCTCGCCGCTGATGCGCACCTGCCCGTCGTGGTAATGCTCGGCGGTGCGGTAGGCCCGCTCGATAAGGGCCAGGTCGGCCTTGGGGTGGACGGATCGGATGACGGTGAACAGCGGGTTGAGCACCGCCGAATGGCTTGGCCTGGCGGCCCCCCACCGGGCCAGCAGCGATCGCATTATGGGGCGGGTAGGTTCGTCCGTCCGTTCGTCGACGGGTTCGGTCAGTGCGGACGGCTGCGGTGCCAACTGTGTGTCTTCGCGCATCCGCCACCTCCACGCCCGGTCTATGTACCGACCAGTCTAGTCTGGGAAGGTGAGAAATGGCCGGTTGATCCACACAGCGCAGGCGCTGGTTGATGATGTCATCGACATACCCTTCCTGCCTCGGCGCGGCACCAACTCCGTCGCCACGGCTCGGCACCAGCAGGCTGGCGGCGCAGTCACGGTGCTGCTGGCGGCCGTCCGCTCAGGGGCGCGCTGCGTGCATGCCGGGTCGGTCGGCCGGGGGCCGGCGGGCGACATGATCCGATCTGTTCTGAAAGCCGACGGTGTGACGGTTTCCTCCCCCATCGTGGACGAGATTGACAGCGGCGTGTGCATGGTTTTCGTCGAGCCGTCAGCCGAGCGCACCTTTGTCACCGTCCAGGGCGCCGAACGTCGCATCAGCGTCGCGTCGCTTGATACCAGCGACCCACAGCCAGGCGATTTTGTCGCCATCTCTGGCTACACGTTGCAGGGGCCAACCGCGGGCCCATTGCTTGACTGGCTTGCCACGCTACGCCCAGGCGTCCAGGTTGTGCTCGACCCTGGTGCTGCCTTTGCCGAACTGGACGACCCAACACGCCGCGCCACCTTGGCGCGCACGACGATCTGGACGTCCAACGCCGAGGAAGCGAAGTTCATGACGGGCAGCTCCGACATGGCGGAAGCAGCCGAGGCGTTGCCGAGTTTTCTGCCGCCTGGCGCTTTGTCTATCGTTCGGGATGGCCCGGCCGGGTGCGCCGTCAGTGGCTGGTGCGAAACCACCTCTGTTCCGGGATTCCCCCAAAAGCCATTCGACACCAACGGGGCTGGCGACACCCACACGGGCGTTATGCTTGCCGAGCTTCTTTCGGGGCTCGACCCGGTGGCTGCCGCCCGACGAGCCAACGCCGCCGGAGCCCTGAAAGTGACCCGCCGAGGCGTGGACACCATACCGACCAGTTCCGAAATCGACGACTTCTTGGGATCACTCAGTAGGTGAGGATGCTGCTGACGGATGTCAGCCCGGCGTCGGCCATGGCCTGGCGTCCGCCCAGGTCAATCAGTTCGATCAGCACGCTGGTGTGGGCGACGATCGCCCCGGCGCGCTCAATCAGCTTGGCCGCCGCTATCAGCGTGCCGCCACTGGCAAGCAGGTCATCAACCAGCAACACCCGCTGACCCGGCTGCAAGGCGTCCTGATGCATAGCCAGCGTGGACGAACCGTACTCCAGGTCGAAGCTTTGCTCGAAGACCGTCCCTGGCAGCTTGCCGGGCTTGCGGATCGGCACGAGGCCGACGTGCAGCATCAGCGCCATCGGGGCTGAAAATATGAAGCCTCGCGACTCGATTCCGGCTACCGCATCAATCTTCTGTGGCGACGCCTCAAGCATCGCCTCCATGGCGTCACAAAACCCCCTTGGCGAGCCAAGCAGCGGCGTGATGTCCTTGAATTGGATGCCGGGCTTGGGAAAGTCAGGAATGTTGCGAATGAGGCTCTTCACACGCTCAACGTTCGCAGGCATGCCTAACCTTTCCTTTGACTGCGGGACTGGCGCGTCGGTTGAGGACGTCCGGCTGACGCCGCGTGGCGCACCTGGACCGGCACTGCCGCTGTCGTCACTTGGGCGCTGGCCAGGGCCGGAACCTCCTCGGAGAGTGTGGTGGTGATCATGACCTGAGTCTGCGACTTACCCATGCGGCGCTCGACGCCCTCACGGTGCAGTTTCATGCCTGGTTCAGCTTCTTTCAGAATGCACAGAATCGGGGTGGCGATGAAGATCGACGACCAGGCGCCCGTGATCATGCCGACGAACATGGCCAGACCTAGGTCAGGCAGCGGGCCCTGCCCGCCAAGCCAGATGATGCCGGCCAACAGAATGGACAGCACCGGCAGCACGCCGACGATCGTCGTGTTGATCGACCGCACAAACACCTGGTTGACCGCCAGATCGGCGGCTTGCGAATAGGTAAAGTCTTTTCGCTCAAGGTCGACGACGTTCTCTCGCACCTTGTCGAACACCACCACGTTGTCGTACAGCGAATAGCCCAGAATCGTCAGGATGCCCGTGATGGTGGCCGGCGACACGGTGAACCCGACCAAGCCATAGATTCCGATCACCACCACCAGATCGTGGAACAGGCCGATCATGGCCGCCAGTGACATCTTCCAGTTTCGGAAGTAAAGGCCGATCATCAAGGCCACCAGCACCAGGAAGATCACCATGGCCTGAATGCCCTTGCTGGTGATCTGCTTGCCCCAGGACGGGCCGATCAGCGTGTAGTTGACGCCCGCGATTGGGTCAACGCCAGCCTTGGCGGCCAGCGCTGCGCGCATCGTGGTCACCTCGTCGGTGGTCAACGTACGCATCTGCAACCGGACGGCGTTGTTGCCCATCGTTGTCACCTGAAGGCCGTTCATGTCCGGCAGCCCAACGGCATTTGCCGTGTCGGTGTACTCGGTGATGGAATCGGCGCTGACGGGGGTGTTCACCTGGAAGACGGAACCACCGGTGAAATCGACGCCGAAGTTCATGATGCGGTCGGCGCCCATCGTGACGCCACGGAACACCATCGAGCCGAGAAGCACGATCAGCAGCACGCCGGAGATCAGGAACCAGATGCGGCGCTTCTCGACGAAGGCGATGTTGAAGTCCGACACATACAACCGGTGCGCGAAGCTTTCGTGGTCGATGGTGCGGACCTTGGTCTCCTTGACGATTTCGGTCGCGTCATCGGCCAGATCTTCATCAACGGACTTGGCGGCGTCGGCGGCCTTGGCGGACGCCTTGTTTTTGTCGGTTGCCATCTCAGGCCTCCTTGTCGGTCGCACGAGGCTTGACGGTGCCGGTGCTGGCCCGGCGTCCGCGCAACGCTTCCGGCGTGACACCAAGATGCGCGGCGTCGAAGCCCGACAGCGGACGCCCGCTGCGGAAGTAATCACGCCTGGCCAGTAACGTCATCAACGGTTTACTGAAGAAGAACACAATGAACAAGTCGATCATTGTGGTCACCAGCAGCGTAAATGCGAAGCCTCGCACGTCGCCGATGGCCAGGAAGAACAGGACGACGGCGCTCAACAACTGCACGGCGTCGGCCACCACGATAGTGCCACGGGCCTTCACCCAGCCGCTTTCGACGGAGTGCGTCAACGAGTAACCGTCTCGAATCTCGTCACGTATTCGTTCGAAGAAAATGATGAACGAGTCCGCGGTAACACCGATAGCCAAGATGACGCCCGCGATGCCAGGCAGGTTGAGCGCAAAGCCAACCGTTGTGCCCAACAGCACGATTGCCGAATACGTGATGACGGCCGCCGAAATCAGTGAACCGATGACGATGATGGCAAGGCCGCGATAGTAGAACATCGCGTACAGCATCGTCAGTATCAGGCCGATGATGCCGGCGAGGATGCCGGCCCGCAGTTGCTCGCCGCCCAATGTCGGCGAAACTGTGCTGACCGAGGACGCGTCAAATGACAGCGGCAACGAGCCGTAGTTGAGGACGCGGGCCAAGTCTTGGGCCTGCTGTTGCGTGAATGTGCCGGTGATCTGTGCCTGGCCACCGGGAATCGCGGAGTCAACACGCGGTGCCGACACGACTGCCCCGTCAAGCACGATGGCGAACTGGTTCATCGGGCTGGTCTGGTTCACCAGCTTGGCCGTGGCCTGGGCGAATTCGTTCGTCCCTGCCGAGTCAAAACTCAACGTCACCTGGTAGGCGACACCACCCTGAGGAATGCCAGACTGGGCACCGGTGACCCGCTGCCCCTGAACAATGACCGGGCCCAGCAAGTACTTCTGCGCATATGAGTCGCAGGCGAACAGCGGCTGATCCCAAACGTCGACGATGGGCGTGCCATCCGGGTAGTACATCGTCCCGTTGGCGGCTGGCGTGCCGTCCGGCAGCTTTCCGTCCTGGACGACCATGCCGCATGACCAGTTGGTGAAATCGGCGGTATCTTGGGCCGTCGGCTGCCAGTTCAGAAGATCGGAGAAGGAAGTGTTCGGGTTGCTGCCGGCTGTGGTCGGACGCGACGTCGGCGGCGCTGTCGGAAGCGCGGGGGCAACGCGACGAGCGGGCGTTTCCGTCGGTGCAACGACCGTCTCGCTAGCGGACGGCTCCGTCGTGTCAGTGGGCTCTGCCGTCGGCGTGGCTGTCGCCGTGTCGGTCGGTGACTCGGACGGCGTCGCGGTAGGCAGGGGCACCGGAGCGGTCGACTGAGCGACCTGATAAACGTTTCGGAAACCCAGCACGGCGGTCTTTCCGACCAGGTTGACCAACTCTTGCGAGTCGACGCCCGGCACGGCGATCTGAATCTGGTTGTTGCCCTGCAACTGCACAGACGAGTCGCCGACACCAAGCGAGTTGACGCGCTGCTGAATGATGTTCAACGCCTGTTGCATGGCGTCGGCGCTGGGCGCACCGTTGGTGTTTCCGGCTGTTGGGGTGGCCGATGGCTGGTCGGTCGGGGACGCCGACGGCGATGCTGTGTCGACCGGCACGGGCGCCGAAGTGGTGTCGGCCCGGGCTGTCAGGGTGACGGTGGTGCCGCCCTTAAGGTCGAGGCCGAGCCGGGGCGTCCACGTGGCACCCAAGGCCATCAGGCCATACAGGCACGCGATTATCACCGCAAAGGCTGTTAGCTTGTGACCTGGCTTGTAGTTCTTGTCCATGACTTCCTTGCGTCACTTTTTGGATCCGGTGCGAGGTGCGGGCTTTGCCTCGTCCGCCGGAGGCTCGAAGTCGGGCGCCTCGGCGGGCTTGATGGTGTCATCTTCCGATGCCGTCTCAGCCTGGCTTGATGCCTCATCAACGTCCGTTTTGGCTGCCTCGATGGCGCTGGGCTCGCCGGCGTCCCCCTCGATTTGCTCATGCTCGTCGGTGTACTCGAACTCTTCTTCCGACTCCGGCACCACCTTGGCGACCGCCTGCTTGACGATCGTGACAGCCATGCCAGGTGCCAGTTCGACGACCATTTGCTGGTCGCCAACCGCCTGGATCGTGCCGAACAGCCCGGACGTCAGCATGACGCGCGCACCAGGCTGGATCGCATCCATCATGGTTTTTTGCTCAGCCGCCCGCTTCTGATTCGGGCGGATCATCATCAAGTAGATAAAACCACCGATGATGACGATGTAGATCAGCCAGACCCAATTCCCCACAATGAATTCCGTTCTGTGGTCGATGAAAGGCGCCTGAAGAGTACGCCCATGAACGCCTTAACGCGGCGTGCCATGCGCGCTGACAGCGCGAACCGCACGCGCCATTTCGACGCACCGCACTATTCTAGCGAGAGATGCCCACTTGTCCTAGCCGAAAAGCCCTGGCGGGTCATTTTGGGGCGGCGTCAAGCCCAGATGATGCCACCCAGCCGCTGTGGCGACACGGCCGCGCGGCGTTCGCATCAGGAATCCCAGACGCACAAGGAACGGCTCCGCCACCTCCTCGACGGTCTCGGGTTCCTCGCCCACACTGATCGCCAGGGTTGAAAGGCCGACTGGACCGCCGCCGAACTTTCGGCAAACCGCATCCAAAACCGCACGATCAAGCCGGTCAAGCCCCAGAGCGTCCACCTCGTACAGTTCCAACGCGCTGTTTGCGACGTCCAGCGTCAACGCGCCGTCCCCGTGGATCTGGGAATAGTCCCGCACGCGGCGCAGCAATCGGTTGGCGATGCGGGGTGTGCCACGCGACCGCGTGGCGATCTGGTGAATGGCGTCATCTTGAAAGCGCAGCCCCAGCTTTCCGGCCGATCGGGCGACGATGCCCTCCAGATCGTTCGTCTTGTAGAAATCCAGGGTGGCCGTGAACCCGAAACGGTCACGCAACGGGCTGGGCAG